>Ga0209395_1000873_pt1 | contig 43417 bp, 22 predicted proteins | sample GOMGulsemesocosm_3_FD_184635 | JGI IMG/M metagenome (GOLD analysis project Ga0209395, IMG submission 184635) | Methane-oxidizing microbial communities from mesocosms in the Gulf of Mexico - GOM9D Gulf of Mexico (SPAdes) (version 2) | ecosystem: Environmental > Aquatic > Marine > Cold seeps... | reverse complement strand
TCATTAATGACGTTGTTAATGCTAAAGCAGATAAACCAAATATTCCCTTTTTCATCCTTACCTCTAAATACGAATTGTTTACAATATGAAACGGAGTTTATAAGAATATAAAAAGATTCACAAGTGTAAATGATAATAATTATCACAAAGATTAACTAAGGATAATGATAAAGTCTGATTTTCATTTATAGGCAAATTCATTTCTATTTAAATAGGAGTATTGGACAGACACTAACTCAAGAAAATTACTTTTTAAATGGGTTTTCCAACTTTCTGGGCAAAAAAAAGGGCTACCTCAGTAATGAGGTAGCCCTTTATATATCTCACTGATTTTTACTTTTAACAGCGTAAAAAATACGCTGCTAGTATCATACTTAAATCACAGTGAGTAGGTCCTGTTTCGCAAGCGAATAACAATATAAAATTACGCTATATAGCCAGTTCCCTTATTTACATTACCCCATGCTAACGCAACCTTATGCTGTGCGCTGTTATCTAGCGAATCCATAAACCCAGCATTACCAACTGATGGCGCAAAACCGCTCATAGCCTGTACTAAGTTATCGACAGCACTATTCGACAAGGCTACATAATCACGTACACCTGATTTCTGTTTAGCATCCATACTGATCACCAACTCAGCACGGTTACCCGCAAAGTAATCAGAGAAGGTTACCGAACCTAGGCTTTCAAATTTAGCTTGATCCGAACGGTAGTCAGTCTTACTGTTTATCAGAATCTTTAAATCAGAACCACTGCGCTGTAGCCATAGATCATTCCAGTTCACGTTATCAAAGACAATGAAATCATCTTTAGAAATATCTGTGACCTGATTCTCAATGACATTAGCGCTTACCATAAAGCTGTCAATACCGGCGCCGCCTTGGAAGGTATTACTATAACCACCAAGTACTAACAGATCATTACCTTCACCACCATCTAGTTTACTGAACTTCGAGATAGATGCTGCGATTAAATGATCATCATCAGCCCCAGCGTTAACCACTGCGTGGTAGCCCATCAGTTTGATCACATCTTTGCCCGCTTTACCGTCAATTTTATTATAATTGCCGAAAACGTTCGAGAAGTCATCACCATGACCTAAGTCGATCTGATTGTGATTACCAATCGTCACCACATAGTCTTGATCATCACCTGCCTGTACAGAATTATAATTACCAGATGTAACAACGTAATCTAAGCCGGAGCCAGATTCAATGGTTCCACCTTCACCGAAGACAAAGACTTGGTCATTACCGTCGCCCATAAATACATGGTTAATACGACCAGCGACAACAGCAGTATCATTTCCCTTACCGCCAAACATCATGTTTTCACGGCCCATCAATACGCCCACGTCATTGCCTTCTCCACCAGTGAAGATATTCGACGTGCCAGTCGCATAATAAACATCATCACCGCGGCCACCCCAGAAATTATTATTATCACCAAGGTAAGCGCCTAGATCTTTACCGTCACCACCCCAATTGAAATTATAATTACCCAGAGATACATTTACATCACCATCACCTTTTAAATGCCCACTATTACGAAGGAAGTCAAAAGTTTTCTCCTTCATATTAAGCAGATCAGCAGTGAGATTTTCTTTCAAATTAGTCACCAAAGACTTCATTTCTAACTGTTTATCTGAACTAAAAATAGTTGAAAATAAATTAGGTAAATTCAGTGCATTGAATCCAAATGGACGTTCTTCTTTTTCTTTAACTTCACCTATCGTTGTAGGCTTAGCCTGAGAACCTGTTTCACTATTAACGCTGACCGCTAACTTATCATCCTGTTCTGCAGGCGCTTTCTCTTTTAGACCATGACTTTCAGCAAAAGAGGTTAGCCCATCTTTACCCATATCCAAACTTGATTTCAAGCTATCTAGCAATTTCGACGGGTCGGTGAAAGATTTCAGCTGTTCACCACCAAATTCAGCAACAACTTCCACCATTTCAGTCAAGATAGCGACAGCATCAACAGCTTCGCCATTACGCGCAACGATTTGACCGTCTGCAGTATAATCAACATCAAAAATATCAGCCAAGGTAGTATCAGCACCAACATTAGCAAGTTTACCCAACAACTTATTCTTCAGCTGACGAGGTAAATCTTGAGGATTATATGTAAAGGTTGTTTGAACTTTTCCTGATGCAGAGAACTGCTGAGTCATTACACCGAACAACGAACCGAGGTTAGTATCTAGAATTGACTGTATATTATCACCGAACATAAAGTTCCAGTTACCAGTCGTGACCTGAATATCCGCACCTCGGCCGCCTACAGCAAGGTTAAATGCTAGTTCATCATTTTTTTGCTTAAGCTTATCTGTACGGCTCATTTTACTGGTGTCAGGGCTCTTATTACCACTCAACCACTCGTTATATTTCTTGTTCAATGCTGCTTCAGTATCACTCTTCAATCCACGGCTACTGCGTTCGTTTTGAGAGTCGAGATTAACTAAGCTTTTATAATCAACACTGCTGGTCTGATCCAGACCCGACATGTCGTTAACGAATTTCTTCGCACCCGCTAATGTCCACTGACTATCCTGAGCAGCCAGCCAGTCCTGACCCTTCCCTGATTCAGCAATCTCCTGAAGTACACCAGAAATACGTACAGCACCATCAAAAGGATTAACCAATGGCGGCGTCGGAATAGACTTGTCCATCATCACGATCAGATCGTTACTGCGCCCCATATTGAAACTCACGTTACGGTTACCGATAAACATCTGCGCACCTTCCAGAGCCTGATAGCCTCCGATATCGAAACTATGTTTGCTGTCACCGTTACCGATGTGCACCATGACGTTATTATCACCGAAGGCCAGCGACTTGAAGCCACCCGTACCAACTTTAACGGCCACGTTTGAGGTACCCCAGTTGAGCGCGGTAAACTCACCATCACCCACGTTCACCTGAATATTGCCAGAGTAACTCACTTTGTTATCCGGTTTATCCGAACTGCTGGTTTCTAGTTTGTTTTCACGTTTTTTCTGAGCCGTAAAGACATCATCATTATCTGCAATGGCGCCACGAACCACCCCATCGTTTTCACTCTGACCTACACGGCTAAGGTCAATATCACCTTCGGCAACACTGTTACGAACAGCTTCTTCGCGAACAGCGACTTTGCCCTGATCATCCCAACTCAGTACTACTTTGTTATCAACCAGTTTCTTATCCCATTTGTCGTCTACATCACGGGTATGCTTACGCCCAGCAGCATCAACGGCTACTTCAGTACTGCGTGCAGAAACATCTGTACGAATACCATTTTCCGCCATAGCAGTAATGAAACTTTGAGCAAAACCTTTCTGCTTATCAGTGCTAACCAATGAACAGCCAACAATACTGATATGTTCAGGCTTGCTGCTAATATTCGTTGCTTCACTCAGGTTCTGATTGAACGTAGTGAGTTTAGTAGCAAGTTCCGTTGCACTATAATCGCTCAATCGCGTATTATTATTATCACTTTCGTCTCGGCCATGGCCGACAATCTGCCAGCGTAGTTTACCGGATAGTTGCGACGGGTCACCATAAACAACGCGGTACTTACCATCAGTATCAAGCTGAACAACTACACTTGAATCAGGATGCTTACCAGCTAGGTTAGCTGCCGCTTTTGCTGCCGCCGGATCATTTTCCATCTGGATAATAAGCTGACCATCAAAGCGGGTATCAGCTCCATCACCTTGCGGTGTTACAGTTACTTTGTCCCAACTTTCAACATCATTTTTTTGCACCTTACCATCACCTGAATTCAGGCTGCTGACAAATTCAATTTTAGCTTTATTCATCACATCATCATAAACAACACGCTGATTTAAATCATCAGCCTGAGCCTTGAACTGATTTGTCTCGCTCACTTTCAAAGCAGGTAAACCAAGACGATGAGTAATACCCGGAATAAAGCCCTCAATTCCTTTGTGTGATTGCAGATGAGCATTACCGTAGATAGCCACAAATTTTTCACCAGCAGGCAAGCCGGATAACGTATCTACAGCTACGTTATTAGCTGAACCAGCACGGTACATCAAACCATGCTCAGTACCCTGAACATTCGGACGAGCAGTACTGTTAGCGTCAAGCGCAACAATACGTAACCCTTTCGCCTGTGCGTTTTCAAATAACGAAATATCAAGATGCTTAGTTTTCAACATTGTGCGTAGCTCAGAAGACATATTTCCGGTTGACAGGTAGCTATCAATCAGTGGCTGAGCAAGATCCGAGCGTAAGTGTTCTAGGCCAATTACTGTGACTCCTTGCGCTTTAAGCGCGTCCATTTGCTCATTGACAAAGCGCAAGCCATTCACGTCGCTACCATGATTTTCGCCAATCAACAGTCCTCTTCGATTTTCCAGCAGAAGCGCTAGCTGCGCTTCAACGTCGGTAGTGATGTTAAGCTTATTGTTTAACTCATTTAGGGCAGCACCTGAATAAAGTCTATCCCAAGCAGCAACATCCGTATCATGGCTGCTGTGGTAAATCGACTCGATCTGATCCATGCGCTGGCGTTCAAGCTGAGCGATATAATTTTTATCCGCAAACTTATTCAGCAAAATCATCTCTGCTGAATCGGCAGATGTCGGAGCGGATTTTTTAGCCGCTTCTTTCAGGAAGTAAGCAGCCATTTGTACCGATTCGGTGCCAGTCTGATCTTGCAGCTCTTGATAGGTATAACCCAAGTGAACCGTCTTTGTTTTCTCATCAATAACAGCTTTAGTTAGTAGACCTTCAGCTTGTGCTTTTTCAAGAGTCTGCTTGAAATCAGCATACTGAGAACCAAGTTCAACATGGAATTTTGCTTCAAACCCAAGATCAGATGGTATATCACCCTGATAGCCATTTTTAGCAGACAAATACGGATCTTCCTTCGCCCAACGAATCATCAAGTCCGTCAGTCCCGGATTCTTACCATTTACCTCTTCTTGAGCAACGATATAGATACGCGCAGCAAGCTCAGGGCGAGTTTGGGCTATTTCGCTAATACCCTTTTTAGCTACCTGTATATCACCGCTGAATAACGCATTCGTTACCTGCTCTTTCAACTGATTAAATGCTCGATTTCGGCCTGATGCAGGATGCGCTTCAACATAAGCGTCAATTTGCTTATTCAGTTCAAAGCTAGCCGCAATTTGGTCTTGACCCGTAGTGCTATGCACAAGGCCAACTTGATCCAGAATTCTCTGGTAAGACACACCAATAGGTTTAGCAAATACCTTGGCATTTTTCTTAAGCTGATCCTCTGTGAAGACTTCAGAATAATCAACGGGCAACTTAGATTTATTACCGAGTGATTCTAGTTCTTTTCCTACTTGAGGCTTCTTCAGAGACGTACTATCAAACACAGGAAGCTCAAGAACGCCCTGCATGGTTGTCTTGTCGCCGAATTTCGGCTTATACGTAACAAGTGCATTACCATCCATTACAAAAATACGCTTAAAAGTCGCTTCACCTGCAGCATTGTTTGGCATTTTGTAGCTTTTTGCCATATTCAGATCTGATTGACCGAAGAAACGAGTCACATAAGCACCAAACTTCTCCGCTGATGAAAATTCAACAATGCCCACATTCGGATCATAGAAGCCGTAAATACGATTATCTAGGCTGCCTTTCGCCCATGCTGACATCGCATGTCCTGATGTTCCGAGTTCAAGCAACACTGGCTTACCACCAGAGTTTACATCTGTTACCTTGTCAACCATTGCACTGACTGTCAGAGCATTTTTGCCTTCTAGTTTTTCTTTCCAAACAATATGAGAGCTATCATGAATCGGGTTCTTAGCATGAATGGCAGCCAAACTACTCATTAGCTTGCCAGCATTCGTGCGCTCGGCGTCCGAGTAAAGGTCAGGGTTACTGATCACTGCTGCCGCAGAGTACAGTTTCTCCATCAACTTACGTGCAACCCCCTCTTGACCGTCATTTTCCAGCTGCTTCGCAGCTAAAACTAATTTTGATAACGGATCACAGCGCCCACCAAAGCCATCATTAGATAAGTTCAATAGCAATAACTGTGGAGCAAGATGTTCACTCGCCTTAGCATCAACAACGCCAGAAGATGTAATGTCACGGAACAGACGGTTGAATTTCTCAGCTTTGGGTTGGAAGGTGATCTTCAAGGCTCGATTCTCAATCTCCCATGCCAATGCACCTTTTTGCTCAGCCGTCCAGTTGCCTTTAACCAGCATATCTACCAGTTTTTTGACCTTCATATCCGCTCTAAAACCGTCGACAACCTGTTCTGCATGGCCTTGCTTGTAGCCCACGAGGAAGTCTTTAGTTGCACGAATATCTTTCGCTTTCCCAGGTCCGGTAACCTGTGGCTGAAGTGCCTCACCATAGCGTTTAAGATCACTAATGAAACTTTTCTGCACTTCCGCATTATCGCTGTTAGGCTTAACATCAAACAAACCAGATACTATTTTACCAGCATACTGACTCATCAAGCGATTACTCGCTTCATGTCCGTAGAAGGTATTTTCACCCGATACTTGATAACCATTAACAACAAGTTTGGCACGTAGCTTTTCACCTTCGTTACCCAAACCTTCGTTATCAGTCAATAACATAATTGAGGTATCTTTCGGTAAGCCTTTCAGATTCTTCTCTACTGAGAACTGCCCATTAACCCACTTAGACAAGGCTCCGACGATACCAGCTGGGTTTACCACCTCATGTGCAGTGATAGCCTTCGTCATGCTTGGCATTGGACGATCCAGCAACAATCCTGAAACTGCCTGATTATTCTGTGCAGCATAACGCGCTAGATCAGCCGCAATCGGTCCGCCCATAGAGTAGCCGTGGATAATAATATTGCTAGGATCGATGCCTTTGTCATTGACCAGATAACGGAACATGGTACGGGCATCGCGGTAGAGACCTTTCTCATTAGGGCCACCATCACTTTCACCGTAGCCGCGCATATTAACCGCTAACATATCAATGCCTTGCTTTTGATAATGATTACGGATCGCACTCGCCTGCTCTTCTGCTGAAGAACCCGAACCATGCACAAACAAAACGACCTTCTGAGAAGCATCTTGAGCCTGCCCGGTATCTTCAAGCGTGTTGCCATGATGATAATAACCACTCAATCGGCCTGACTCACCTTTCAGCGTCACCTTGTCTGACTTTCCATCAGTTATGGCGTGATCAAGTACAGTTTGGGTGATATCTCCAATTTTTCGGCGATCTTCTTTACTACCGTACAATTCGTTATTCAAGAAACGAGTCAGCGGACTGAGTGGTGCCTTCTCGCGCAGAGGCGTACCGTCATTTTCAATCAGAACATTTTCATTCATCAGCTTAGGTTGACGCTTACCACCCAATGCTTCCAGTTCTTCCGATGCAGAATGAGCATGATCCTTATAGAAATCGAGCGTTTTCGCAAAAGCATTGTCTAGCGCGCTACGTACGGCTTCCTTCGAGCTATCACCAGCTAGCGTTACCAAATCTTGGTAATTGGCAGTGTAACTTTCTAGTACAGCTTTTCGCGCTTCACCTGTTTCCTGAAGCGCTTTGTACACAGCCAAGCTCTCGTTAATAGAGTGCCCACCATCAAAGACCAAAAACGCGAGAGTATTCAGGTATGCCTGTTCACTAGAGAACGTAGGTATTTTACTAGCAAGATATTGATTCAGGTGCACCATTATATTGGTTGAGCCCGACGCCCCCGTTACCACCGACAAATTTTTCTTCAACGCATTATTTTCAAATGCCGTCTCTTTGCCTGGCGTCAGGATACGACCATCGGCCACACTACGACCTTCTTGGAAGTCTTCGTAGCTTTCACCTTTCGGTTGATAATGAAGCCCAGTACCATAATCGCTGGTTTTTTTCTCAATCAGAGAAACCGGGTTTTCACCTTCAGCACCTAAAGAAATCACCGCACTGGTTGAACGAGCTTTCACAATCACATTTTGATAGAAACGATCACCTTCTGCTTTCCATGATGCCATTGCCATTCCCATACCAGGAGCAATCGCCATTTTCACTGCAAGGAATGGTACTTTAATCACCCCGAAACCATCATCTACCTGTGTCATCATGGTTTTAAAGTTATCGTAGTTTGGTGTTTCCAGGAACGTTGCTAAGGTCGGTACACGACTAAACCATGGACGGGCATCACTGTTGATCGTTTTGGCGAATTCTTGCATTTTGTTCTGTATTCGCTCATCACGTAGAGCATCATCAGGCAATATAGAATGCATCCATTCGTCAAAGTCTTTAACTAGGTTAGCACCAATCTGAACAGACGTATTAACCGCCTCTTCCGTCGGAGCCTTCACAAGCTCATGTGCTATTTCGGAATCAAAGCGACGACCGAACAGATTATCAATGTACTGACTCGTGGCTTTTTCTTTCTGAGCGTCAGCAAGTAACTTACCAGTCAGCACTTGTATTTCAGGGTGAGCCGCTAGCTTACCGTGAGCATCAGTAAACAATTCAACCGCTGTCTCATTCGTCACTTGACCGCTGATCCAAAGTGCTTTTGCTTGATCTGCTAATTGCTTGACCTCTATGTCATCAATCTGACTCAACTTGTAAACAAACTCAATAATACTCTCATTCTCAGTTTTCACTGTTTCACGATCAGCAGTTGAATTTGTCTGAGTCAGTGAAACAACTTTATGAGACTTCAAGAGACTAAGCTCATCAACAGCCAGCGGTTCGACTAAGCCAGCTACGCGACCAATGCCATCAAAGACCACCTTGGACTCAAACATTTCTGCATTCTTAGGGTCAATTGCCATACCAAAGATACCGGCTTCTTTCGCACGATAAGTCTGAATATGACTTTGTAACGATGCAATCTCAAACTGCAATGACTTAATCAACTTACTACGTTCAGCAAATTCATTAGGATTTTTTTCTTGCCACTGATGAAGTGCTAGTTCTAAGCTCGCTAAATTTGCTTCTGAAGGTGTATGCTGTATCGCTAACACACTACGGCGTGCAGCTTTAAGTTCACTGCTTGGTAGGTCAGTTGAAAGCTTACTAAAGTGACGCTTGGTTGAATCAATAAAACGTGAGTCATCGGCAGCCAATAAAGTGAACCCGAAACCTTCCACGGCTTTCAAGATTGCTGCAGAGCTAGCATCCATCTCACCTAAGCCTTGAAGATTTACACCTGAAACCAGCAGCTCTTTACGACGAACGTTGTCAGATCCAGTTACATCTGGAATGGTATTCTTGTCCGTACCCGTTTTACTAAATTTATCGGTAATAGACATTCCGGAATTATTAGCGCGGATACCAGAGTTCACCTGCAGACGGTTTACTGCTTCCTTAGCATCTTCTAACGCTTCCAACTCTTGTTCCGTCAAACCTTCACTGAATCGCCCGTCAGCAGTAACTTCAGAATACGCGTCAAGATTACTTGTATTTTTAGCAGCATCTTGAGATTCATATGCTTTACCAGAAAGACCGCTTCCTGAAACACCATCACGATCCGGTTTATCATCTTTATCTTGCTTTACAGCGTTAGCATTTTCTTGAGCTTGCGAAGATTTACTTTGCGCAGCTGCACTATCTTGTTCTCCACGTTGTTTAGCTTGATTGCTGTCAGCATTAGCTTTCGTTGCGGCCTGCAGAGCTTCTTGTTTCTTAGCTAAAGATTCGTCCTTTCGTGAACTCGCTTTTGCTTTTGCATCGCTAATATCTTGTTTTGCATTGACTTCGTTTTCTTCAGCTTTAACTACGCCCGCTTCAGATTTTTCCACTGCATCTTGAGCATCTAACTGATTCTGTTTATTTTGTTGCGCCGCTTTCTCAAGCTTCTCATTTGAATGCGACTTAGCGTCGTCAAGTTTGCTTTGGACGTTATCTAAAATTCCACCAGCAAAGTGTTCTCTCCAACGCTCACCAGATTCACCTTGGTAATTAGCTTGACCGTCAAGCGCATCTAGTCCCTTGGTCATATCCGTCAGTTCTTTGGTAATTTCTTGTTGCTCTGCCGCAAGCGCTTCGCGCTCTGCTTGACCATTTGTTTTTAATGCGTTTTGATCGGTCGCTTCGAGCTGTGATTGCGAGCCAGATAGCGCAGCAAGCTGTTGGTTTTTTTCTTGTTTCAGGCGCTGGCTATTAGCTTCTGCACGCGCTTTGTCGGCAGTTGCATTTTGTGCGGCTTTATTCTGCTCTGCATGTTTGCTAACAGCATTAGTTTGCTGTGGTATCTCAGATGTCGCAACGACGTTATCCAAGATATAGCCCAGTCCATCATTTTGGCCTGTGCCTTTAAATTCAATTCGGTTACTACCGGCCTTTGCCGTCAGTTTCAGTGTTTGTTGCTGCCAAGCTGTTTCATCACCAGAAGCTGAGAATACAAGCTTACCATTCCAGATAACATCTATACCTTCGTTATTCGAAAGGCCTGCACGTTTTGTAAAATCAAAACTCAAAGAAATGACTTCACCATCAGATAGGTTACTCAAATCTTGGGATAAGCTGGTATTAGTGTAAGTGTCTAGTTCGCTAACTCGTGCGCCATGCCCTTTGTCGTTGACACCATAAGCCTTTGCAGAGTGGGACGCTTCAATCCCATGAGTTCCATTCCAACCATTTCCACCTTGTTCGAAGTCACCATTAACAATCAGATTTTTATATTGCACATCTTTATTAATAGCTAATTCACTTTGCATCGCTGCAACATCGGGAGTTTCAACCTTGGTAACCGCACCAGACATACTATCGCCAAGATCGCTGCCGATCTTTGCAATTTCCTCCATCTGGAATCCGTTAAGTTTAGTGATCTCCGGAGTAGCAATTGCTCCGCGACCTTTACGGAAAGCTGATGTCGAAGCATCATCACCCTGAACCAAGAAATTGATCCCCTGACTACCAGCCATACCTAATACCGTCTGTTTGATATTATCGAATAGCGAAGATAATTTATTACTCTTAGTATTACTCGATGCAACAGACAAGCTATAGAAATCACCGTTACCAATTTTTATTGCAACATTATTTTGTGCGTAAGAAGCATTAATACCTAAACCATCACCTACTTGGATATTCGCATTAGCTTTACCTTTCATCACCGCGACATTAAGGCCATCGCCCACTTTGGTGTTGACGTTATACTTACCCCAGGCAACATTGACAGAAACACCGTCACCGACTTTAGTATTGATATTCAAATCACCATAGGTCGCGGTTACGCTTAGGCCATTACCAATAGTAGTAACGATATTCGCCTTGCCTTTCGCAGCAGTAACCTGCATACCGTCACCCACTTTGGTCACGATATTACCTTTACTCCACAAGGCATTGAAGCTGTCACCATCACCAACTTGCGTAACAATATTAGCTTCACCCTTGGCTAATACAACATTACGTCCGTCACCCACTTTTGTCATAATATTAGCATCACCCCAAGCGCCAGTGTAATCATCACCATCACCTACATGGGTAATAATATTAGCTTTACCATGAACAACAGAAACTTCTTGTCCATCACCCACTTTAGTAATGATATTAGCTTTACCTTTAGCGAAATTATAACGCTGACCATCACCAACATGCGTCAGTATATTAGCCTCACCCCAGGCGACATTAACGCCAAGACCATCACCCACTTTGGTAATGATATTCGCTTTACCTTTTGCAATACCAATAGTCATACCATCACCAACATGGGTCATGATATTACCGATATCTGAAATCAGCAGACCAACTGTAGTACCATCTCCGACTTTAGTTAAGATATTTCCTTTACCAAGCAGGACAGCGGCAGTCGTACCATCACCAACATGCGTCACAACATTAGCCTTCGCAGCAGCAACAACCCCCATGAAGCCGTCACCGACTTTGGTCACAATATTAGCTTCACCAAGCGCTAGAACACCAGTCAGGCCATCACCGACATGTGTCATGATATTAGCTTTAGCAAACATCGCAGCAAGCGTGGTTCCATCGCCAACTTTCGTCATGATATTCGCTTCACCAGCTAAAATACCAATGCTTGTTCCGTTGCCTACATGCGTGTAGACATTGGCTTGTCCAACCATCAGAGCAGCAGTCAGATCATTACCGACTTTAGTGAAAATATTAGCTTGACCGATCATTGCCGCAAATGTATCACCATCTCCAATATGAGTGAAAATGTTAGCATTACCGACCATTGCAGCCATGGTCATGCCATTGCCTATTTTAGTTGCAATATTTCCTTCCGCTAACATCAGAGCAACTGTGGTGCCGTTACCAATGTGAGTAAATACATTCGCTTTTGCAACCATTAGTGCTAACGCATTACCATTACCTATTTTAGTAAATACATTACCCGCCCCGCCCATCAGAGCCCAAGAGTCACCTTCACCGACATGCGTAAATATATTAGCAGCACCAACCATCGCGGCAATAGCCGTTCCGTCGCCCACTTTAGTAAATACATTACCAACCGCGCCCATCACGCCTAGAGTCTGACCATTGCCGATATGGGTTAAAACATTACCTAAACCAAGCATTATCCCAGTGGTATCACCGTCTCCGACTTTCGTTAAAATGTTAGCTCCACCAACCATTACGCCGGTAGTGCTTCCATCTCCGATATGGGTCAGGACATTACCGCCTCCGGCCATTACCGCAAGCACATTCCCTTTACCTTTCTTGGTCAATACATTTAACCCACCAAGAGCAACAGCAGTGGTATCAGAGGATTGTTCATCTCCACTAATGTGGGTAATGATGTTAGCGCCACCAATCATACCGGAGGTTAAATCACCATCCCCAATTTTTGTCAGTACATTAGCACCACCAACTAAAACAGAGGTAATATCACCATCACCCACCTGGGTCATAACATTAAAACCACCAGCAGCAGCCCAGGTACCGTTACCGTTACCGATTTGCGTATGCGTATTATAACCGCCAAACATAACGACACGGCTTGCCCCGTTGCCCTTATGTACTGATATATTCCCATACGCTAATAGATGCGCCAAATACTGGCCATCACCAATGCGTACTAATACGTTGACGGCACCACCAGCGTAAACATCCATTTTACCTTGCTTACTTTGGTGAACGAGTACGTTAGCAAGACCTACGCCACGGAACGTTAAATCCCCTTCCAAACCACTTTTAACAATCACGTTCGCTGCACCAGCACCATTAAATTCAGTATTACCGAACTTAGAGCTGTGCAAAATTACGTTGCCAATGCCAACGCCGTTGAAGTACACATTACCGTGCGTCACATTGGACTTAATTACATTACCGCCACCAACGCCATTAAAACGCACATCACCCGAGCTTTCGCCAAGGTCAGTAGAAGGTTTAATAAGTGCTTGTTCACTGTATTCATCGAGCTCAGTAACCTGATCAGAGCTAATACGTACAGAATCAACACTGTAATGCAGATCGCTAAGCGAATAGCCAGCATGCCGATATCCATTACCGGCAGAGATATCTTCGTTCGCAAGATTAGTTCTATAATCGCCTGTTTTATACCAAGGTATTGCTCGGTATTTCAGCTCTCCGCTTTTCGGATCATTAGCGAGCTCTACCACCACGATCTTGGTGTATTGCCCCTGTAATGAAGCATAAATATAAGTGTTCGGTTTGCTGTTGGACTTAACAGCCTTTACATCGATCATTGTACCGATAGTCGAAATAGAGGGGCCGCCCATTTTAGCATCTGACAGAGTAACATCACTGGCATCAATGTTAGTACCGTCCCCATAGGTAATCCATTCGTACTCTGTCAGGTTTTCTTCGACTGCGTGAATCGTTACCGGTTGCTGATGTTCGATCTTCAGCTTAGAAAGCGTATAAGCACCGTCTCTATTAATATTAACAAAACCGTTCTCAGATAAAATCTGTTGCTCAGCTAAATTTGTTAAGTGGTTTCCTTCTTTATACCAAGACGTGGCGTAGTAACCCAACTTGCCGGTAACGGGATCGTTATACAATCGAACTTTACTGATTTTAGTATACGTTTGATCCGCAAAAGCAAAGAGATAGGTATTAGCTTCTGTCGTCGATTTTACTCCCGTTACAGCTTGGCTTTCTTGAATCCAACTACCGCCAAGATTTGCACTCGTTAGTACAATTTCGCTAGCCTTAGCATTTTCTAGGCCTTCACCTGCAAAATCATTATCAGCTCCCTTACGAGTGATCTTATTATAAGCACCACCTCCTGAGAAATTGATATTACCGTGCGCAACATCAGAATAGATACTGTTGTAACCACCAATCCCTTCGAACCGGATATCACCTCGTGTTTCACTGTAGATATCTTCAGCCTGACGGATACGCTCGATACGGTTCGAGGCACCAGCACCCTGAAAAGTAATATTACCTTCCTTGCCCTTACGGACAATATGGTTATCAACACCAGCACCTTTAAAGGAAATATTACCAGTTTCGACCCGAGAGCTAATGCTATTTGCAGCTCCAACGCCATCAAACGTTACATCACCGCGAGATCCCTGATAGCGATTGAACCATGTGCGATCCAGCTTGTTACCAGCTCCGGCTCCAGCAAAATAAAGATTACCTTGATTCGTTTCATGCCAGATACGGTTATACCCTCCGGCGCCTTTAAATGTCACATTACCAGTCAGGCCTTTACGAATTAAGTTATTAGAAACAGCAGCCCCAGCATACTTCACATCACCGTGATTACCCGAATGGTCAATCTTCACCCCTCCAGCGAGGCCAGCGAATGAAACATTTCCATCTTCACGTTTGTTTATCTCAGCGTAGCCTGCGGCGCCTTTTACACTTAAATTACCACTGGTATCCTCGATTTTCAGATAAGCAGCGCCTCCTTGTACCGTGTCGTTTCCACTACCGGTATACACGGTGGCCCCGATGGAACCTACAGTGATAGTATCATCACCACCTTTGGCATGTATTTCTCCACCAAACCCAATGGCAACAATTTTATTATTACCATCATCGGCATCATAATTTCCGGTAAAGAAGTACTCTACACTTCTCCAAAATGGTTTACCCATAAAGTAACCCTCTTTAATATTAATTTAAATCGAAAACCACTGCACACTTCGAATACATTGGTTAGTTTGTGTATTTAACTTACCGCGGACAGTACACACTTTTTGTCCTTTCCATGGCAAGAACACGCGACGACGAAGATCGTTGACAATCTGACGCCCATGCCCAAACGGGGCTATCATTTCTGGGATATAGATATGTTCGCCAGAACGCCAATCAGAGGGCAAAAGCTCTCTTGTTCCAGAAAGTAGCTCATCTCTATTTTGCTCAGATAAAAACGCCCAATTACAAAAAGCAATTGGGCGGCCTTGATCATCTTCGTAATAGCAAAACTGATTCAACTCAAAAGCAGGCATAATACGTTGTTGCCATTCAGCAACAACATAATGCCGATGTAGAGGAGAGTGCTGGCTAAGCAACATAACCCCACCAATCATTGCTTGTATTTTTGAATCATCAAGCTCTTCTGGTTGATAGTTAATATTCATATATCAACCTCTTAATGTTATTTTTTGCTGCGCGTAGTCTTCTTTTTCGGTGCTGCAGACACGATTTCAGGCTCCGCCCCAGATTCTTCCTGTGCAGGATCTGTTGGTAAAAAACCAGCCGCAACTAACTTGTCAAACTCGGCAGCCATACGCGGATCTTCAAGCATGTTTTTAACCATAGAAACCATATACATAAACCCAGAAGCAGGCATATGAACAACTTGCTTCAATTCCAGATCTGCATCATTTTCAGCCATCACACCATTAGACATACTTTGTTGATTTTGGCCAACAAAATACAATGAAAAAATGCCTTTATTATAGTTAACACTTGATACTGTCTGTACAAAATTCTCAGTCATAAATTTACTCTCTTTTTAAAGTTAAAATTACCCTCGGCTACTTTTCTAAGTCAGTCGTAGGGCATACTTGCAGCCTATAAAAGGCTACGATGTTACCTGCAGCCTCCACAAGTTAGCGTAGGAGCCTTCCTGATCCAGCAGCTGCTGGTGCGTTCCTTGTTCCACTATCTCTCCCTTATCGAGTACAAGTATTCGATCCGCATAGCGTAGAGTATTAAGACGATGGGCAATACTAATCACTGTACGTCCTTGAGAAATAGCATCCATATTCGCCATCACAGCCGCTTCAGACTCGTAATCCAAGGCACTGGTCGCTTCATCAAGCAGTAAAATTCTCGGGTTAGTAAGCAGTGCTCTAGCCAGCGCAATCCGCTGACGCTGACCCCCAGATAAGCGCCCGCCCTTTTCGCCGACCTGTGCGTTATAACCTTCCGCTTGTTCGCGGATAAACTCATCAGCACCAGCAAGTGATGCGGCCTGTATTACTTCTTCATCACTCGCAAGTGGACTGCAAAGGCGGATATTTTCAGCAATGGTCCCTGAAAAAAGTAAACTTTCTTGCAGTACAACACTCATATTCCGGCGCAGAGCCACAGGATCTGCAATAGCTAAATCAATACCATCAACCAACACCTGCCCATGCTGAGGTATATAGAGACGTTGTAGCAGTCGTGTCAGGGTTGATTTACCTGAGCCAGACGGTCCTGTAATCCCGATAAATTCACCAGGTTTAATATCGATATTAAGGTTACGCAGGACTTCCTGACCATCTGAATGGTAACGAAACCGCACACCACTAAAGCTCACCCCACCAGCCAGTTTAGGCACTGATGCCAAACCGCCACTGCCCTGTTCCGTATCTTCATCGAGTATATCGCCGATGCGACGCAGTGAAATCAAGGTATGCTGGAAGTCCTGCCAGATCTGCGCAAGACGCAGAATCGGCTGTGTAACATTGCCCGCCAACATATTGAATGCGACCAGCTCTCCCGGAGTTAATAATCCCTCCATCACTAAAGTGACGCCCCACCACAGCACTAATGCAGAAGTCAATTTTTGAATCAGTCCGATCCCTTGTCCGGCCAGTATTCCAACCACTTTGGCGCGAAAAGAAGCCCGCACAAAGCTGGCCAACTGGCGCTCCCACTGGCGTAAAAAAGAGAACTCAGTAGCAGTGGTTTTAATCGTTTCAATGCCGGTAACTGATTCAATCAAAAAGGCGGTATTATCAGCCCCTAACTCATATTCTCTTGTAACCCTCGCGCGAAGAGCCGGCCCGACCAACAACCAAAAAATAAAGTACAACACTAGGGACCCGATCACGAGTAACGTTAGCTTGGCAGCATAAGTAAACATGACGGCCAAAAATATCCCAACAAAGGCGAGATCCAACACCATGCTCAACGCTGAACCAGTTAAAAACTGACGAATTTGGCTCATTTCCCGCACTCGCGCAATAATTTCACCAGTCTGACGTTGCTGAAAATAAGTAAGCGGTAAAGTAATCAGATGCTGATAAAGGCGGCTGGATAACTCAGAATTCGTTTTGCTAGCAAGATTGGCAAACAACCAAGCACGAAGAAAACCGTAAATAGGTTCAAACACTGCCAACGCAAGCATCGCAATACCGAGTACCTGCAAACTGGAAAGGCTACGACTAACCAGTACTTTATCGATAACATTTTGAAACAGTAGTGGCGTAACCAATGCAATTAATTGCAGCATTAAAGACACCAGCAGCACATAACGAAACTGTGAGGCATGCTTACGAATTGACGGCACAAACCACGCCAAACCAAATTTTGTTTTTTTAGGAACATCTAACGCTTCAGCAAGCAGTATTAACTCTCCCTGCCAGAACTCACTAAATTCCAGCCGCGAATACTCGTGGCTGTCAGCTTGATCCGGCATAAATACAGTCAACCTGTCACCGTCAACCTTTTCCAATACCATCCAGCCCTGTGCAGTCAGCATTAATGCTGGTAAAGGTAACGCCGATAGTCTGTCTATGGTGCTGTAGTTTTGTCGGGCCCGTAGTCCAATCCAAAGTGCACAACGACATAAATCTATACTGTCGGCGAGCCCTTCACTACGTCCCAGCTGATGAGCCAATTGCCCGACATCCACTGATAATTTAAATTGGGCTGCAGCTCTACTAAGAGCAACTAGACCGGGATCTTCAGCAGGGTCATTAGCAGGCATATTTTCCTCTGGTGTAAATGTTTCGATAGCAGCCATTAGCGCTCCCTCATCGCTTCAGACTGATACTGCTGCAGAGGGCTAAGCAGGTAATCGATCACTCGCCGATCACCAGTGCGGATCTCAGCATTCACACTCATACCAGCCTGCAGCTGCACTTCTTTATCTTCAACCAGAATAGTACGCTGCGCTATTCTTACACGAGCGAGGAAAACTAAGCCGAGTCTCTCATCTTCAACAGAATCTCTAGACACATAAGCCACCTTGCCAGGGATCGTTCCGTAACGAGTATAAGGAAAAGAATCGATCTTAATTTCAACATCTTGACCGCTATGTACAAAACCAACATCCTTATTAAGGATCTTCACTTCAATTTCTAATACTGCATCGTCAGGTACAATAATCATCAGCGGTTTAGCAGCCTCTACAACCCCACCAAGGGTGTGCATATCCAGTTGCTGTACAACACCACTGACTGGTGCGCGCAGACTCTGCAGGCGGTATTTTTCCAGTAATTTAATCAGCTGCTGTTCCATTACCGCAATTGAAGCCTGCACTTCATTAAGCTTGTCATAATATTCACGGCGGACTTTTGCCAAATAGCCGTTGCGCTGTTCCTGCTTACTTTTATATTCAGCCTGTAGCACATCAATCCTTGTGTATTGCTGTGACAAGGATCTGTCCATTTCTAATTTTTCTCTTTCCTGTTCCAACAATACCATCCGTGGGATCAGATTATTTTTTGCTAAGGTACGCTGTGCATCTAGCCGGTTTTTAATATTCTCAGCCAGTTCATCTAGGCCTGTAATTTCATTTCTACGCGCTTGCTGATTAGCCAAATTAACGCCCATTTGGCCGTTAATGCTCTCTATATTAGCCTCAACTTCAGACCATTCACTACGTAGGTGGGCGCGTGCAATTTTAACCTGTAATGGGCTCGCTCCTGTAGGGACAATAAAACTACTGAGGGGATCATCACTCAACAGCGCCTGCAAACGGGCTAGCTCTAAGTTTTTAAAATTTAACCGCTCCTGTATCTCCTGAATTTCCGCTTTAATACCAATAGGATTAAGTTCAATCAGCACATCCCCTTTTGTTACCCGCTGACCATCACGGACATTAATAGCAGTCACTTCACCGGATTCAATTGACTGAATCACTTTAGAATTACTAGAGACCAACAAACGCCCGGCAGCACTGGCATGAATATCCAGCCTTCCAATTACCGACCAGATCAGTGTCAGCAGAAGTAGCAGTGTCAATGCCAATGCCGTACGTCGTGTCCAAGGCGCAGGTGGACGCTCTACAATTTCTAAGTAGCCAGGTTGAAATTCATATTCATCACGAGAACGCTTAATATCATTAGCCTCGTTACGTTGCGATTTTAACGCCTGACGAATTACTCTTAAGTATTTGATAGACATGAGTCTGTTTCCTTACGTAATTCCTGCTGCATTTGCCATAAACGGGCGTAACATCCCTTCAGCGCTAATAATTGTTGATGACTGCCAGACTCAGTAATATTACCTTTTTCTAAGGTTATAATACGGTCGCAATGACGTACTGTAGATAACCGATGAGCAACAATAATAACGGTACGATAGCGAGATATTTCTTGCATATTCTCCTGAATAATCGCTTGCGATTCATCATCAAGCGCACTCGTTGCTTCATCGAAAATAAGAATTTTAGGCTTGGCCATTAGCGCTCGAGCAATAGCGATCCGTTGCCGCTGCCCACCTGATAATGAGCTGCCCGCTTCCGCTAAAATAGTGTCGTAGCCAAGCGGAAGTTGTAAAATGAAATCATGCGCCCCTGCTAACTTAGCCACCGCCACCACATCTTCTAAACTAGCGCTGGGATCTTTTATCGCAATGTTGTGACGGACACTGCGGTTGAACAAGTAATTATCCTGTAACACTACGCCTATCTGGCTTCGCAGGTAATCAGGAGCTAAGCTATGCAGTGGCATACCATCGATTAGAATACTGCCGCTTTGCGGGGTATAAAGCTTTTGTAACAGGCGTGTCAGCGTCGACTTTCCAGATCCCGAGGGACCAACAATACCCAGGCTTTCACCAGCCTTGATATGTAGGTTTATATCGCACAGCACGGGAGCTAGATCAGGTTGATATTGAAAAGAAACATTCTGCATCCATAATTCTCCACAAAGTACAGAAGTAGGAACTTCACTTCCCTGATCTTGCTCCATCGGCAGGTTCAGCATCTCCCCCAGTTTATCGACAGCAACGCGGGTCTGTATAAACTGTTGCCAAAGCTCAACAAGCTTGGCAATCGGTTGACTAACATGTGAGGTCATCATATTAAATGCAATCAACTGACCAATAGTCAGTTCTAATAACATCACCTGATTCGCCCCAACCCATATAACCGCCACTCCGGTTACTTTCTGCAGCAGTGTGACTACATGGCTGATCACGCCGTTTAATGTCTGAGTCTGAAAACCAGCTTCAACCATTTCCTGAGTCTGCGATTCCCAACGTCTCTGCATACTCGGCTCTACCGCTAAGCTCTTAATTGTTTCAACACCACTGACTGATTCATTCAAAAATGAAGTATTCATCGCCGAGGTCTGAAACTGACGTTCAATACGTTCCTGCAGAGGACGAGTGCTAAGCCAGGCCAACACAAAGTAAAAAGGCAGACTTGCTAATACAATGCAGGTCAACAGCGGCGACAACCAGGCCATCACACCGAAAAAAACAAAAGTAAACATAACATCGACGCAAAGGGTTAGCATCGAGCCAGTTAGGAAGTCACGAATACTATCAAGTTCCTGAACACGGGTAATGATCGCTCCGACTTGACGCTGTTTGAAATAAAGGAGCGGCAGACCCAGCAAATGATGAAACAGTTTAATACCCAGTTCAATATCGATACGGTTGGAGGTATGCGCAAACAGATATTCTCGCATCCCTTTTAACACCACTTCAAAAATACCAATAATGACCAATATCATCACCAACACATCAAGAGTAGACAAAGCGTTATGAACCAAAACCTTATCCATAACCACTTGAAAGAAAAGCGGTGTGGCTAAAGCGACCAACTGTAACATCAATGAAAATAGTAAAACTTCAGCAAGTAATTTACGGTGGCGAACAAACTCAGGAATAAACCAAGATATATCGAAACGCAGAGCGGCACCTTGTAAAAATATCACTTCTCCTCCCCACTGTGTTTGCAGCTCATCGATACTCAGCAGCATCGGTTCAGAAGCCTCAGGAGACTGGATCAAAGCCTGCTCTGAAGACATTTTAGCCAACACAACAAACAAACCTGCACGATTTTTGAAAGACAGCGGTAACATTTCTGGAGAAATTTTTCCCAACGTTAATTTAGAAAGCACTAAGTTAACGTTGTTGGCTCTTGCAAACTGCTTAACAGCCTTTTTAAAAGATAAACTGCCATCAAATTTTTCGCAGGGCTTTTCCTTAGCTCCCGATAACTTCAAAAGCAATGCCGAGCATGCCAATGCTGAAGATGTGCTCTGGTATTCTGAAGACAAACTGGAGTCGCTGTAGGTAAGATTTTTCATAACGTAAATAATATTCGCCTAATAAATTACTATAAACCACTAAAACAAATGAGAACCACTACTACTATCATTACCACCACTATCAATATGACTGTGACAACAAGTCATATCTAGTGAATATACCTCCATATTAAGTAACATACTGTAACAAATCGTAAAATATACTAAAGGTCGGGTTACACCTACGTATTACAGCTATAAATGCGACAAGTGGTCATATTTATGATGAGTGTCACATTAAAATTTATAAATAGTTCAAATAGCGCTCAAAAATGAAACTCTATTTTTTAATTAGGCTTTTTCGATTGATAAAGAGACTTAATATTTGGTAGACGAGGACTTCGTTATATCGTGAAGGAAGATTATTTAAATTTATTTTTGTGGGAATTTTATCCTCAGGACTAAGTTGTAGTTCTGAGGATAATGAGTGTTAACGTGTGATGTATTCAACACTAGCTATCGCTGAGCATATCACCTTTGTCTTCTAACCAAGTACGGCGATCAGAAGAACGTTTTTTAGCGAGTAGCATATCCATCATTGAAAATGTCTCGTCTGCATTATCAATCGTTAAGCGGACTAAACGACGAGTATTAGGATCCATGGTGGTTTCCCGCAATTGTAACGGATTCATTTCACCCAACCCTTTGAAGCGTTGTACGTTGATTTTACCGCGTTTTTTTTCAGCTTCGATACGGTCGATAATACCGTTTTTTTCAGATTCATCTAATGCATAAAAAACTTCTTTGCCAATATCAATACGGTATAGCGGCGGCATAGCGACAAACGCATGCCCAGCTTCAACCATGGCTCTAAAATGCTTATAGAACAAAGCGCATAGCAAGGTCGCAATGTGTAGACCATCCGAATCTGCATCAGCTAAGATGCAGATCTTGCCGTAGCGTAAACCAGAAATATCATCTGAGTCAGGGTCAATACCCAACGCCACAGAAATATCATGCACCTCTTGTGAAGCCAATACCTGCGCAGAATCGACTTCCCAAGTATTTAAGATTTTACCACGCAGTGGCATTACCGCTTGGAATTCACGATCACGGGCTTGTTTCGCAGAACCACCAGCAGAGTCACCTTCCACTAAGAATAATTCAGAACGCATTGGATCTTGACCAGAACAATCCGTTAATTTACCTGGTAATGCAGGGCCGCTGGTAACTCGTTTACGTGCTACTTTTTTACTTGCTCGTAACCGTTTTTGCGCATTATTAATGCACAGGTCAGCCAGCAATTCAGCCAAGTCTGTATTTGAGTTTAACCATAATGAAAACGAATCTTTAACCACACCAGAAACAAATGCAGCACACTGACGTGATGACAAACGTTCTTTGGTTTGTCCTGCAAATTGTGGGTCTTGCATTTTAACCGACAAGATATAAGAACAACGATCCCAAATATCATCAGGCGTTAACTTCACCCCACGTGGCAATAAGTTACGGAATTCACAGAACTCACGCATGGCATCGAGTAAACCTTGGCGTAAACCATTCACGTGAGTACCGCCAAGCGCAGTTGGGATCAAGTTAACATAACTTTCGGTAACTGATTCTCCTCCTTCAGGTAGCCAAATAACCGCCCAATCCGCCGCTTCATTATTAGCAGAAAAGCTACCAACAAACGGCGTTTCCGGTAATGTTGCCCATCCCTGTAACGACTCCATTAAATAGTCTTGCAGGCCTTTTTCGAAGCACCACACATGTTTTTCTTTATTAACTTTATCGTCAAATTTAATGTTTAAACCGGGACACAATACCGCTTTCGCACGTAAATTATGCATCAAACGCTTAGACGAGAAGTTACCTGAATCAAAATAGCTCGCATCTGGCCAGAAATGAACTTTAGTGCCGGTATTGCGGATACCAATGGTGCCAATCACTTCGAGTTCAGACACCTTATCCCCATGCTCAAACGCAATTTGATAAATTTGGCCACCACGTCTAATGGTAATTTCCACACGTTTAGATAATGCATTTACAACCGAAATACCAACACCGTGTAGACCACCAGAAAATTGATAACTATCATTCGAAAATTTACCACCCGCATGTAGCTTAGATAAAATCAGCTCAACACCACTCACGCCTTCCACTGGGTGAATATCCACAGGCATACCACGACCGTCATCGCTGACTTCTAGCGACTGATCGGCATGTAAGGTAACAGTAATGTTCTGCGCATGACCGGCTAACGCTTCATCAACACTGTTATCAATAACTTCTTGGCCAAGGTGATTAGGGCGTACTGTGTCGGTATACATACCGGGTCTACGACGTACTGGTTCGAGACCATTTAGGACTTCAATCGAGCCCGCATTATATTCTTGAGTCATGAGTTTCTTTTATGCTGTTCGTTACATCGGTTTGAATGCAAGAAAGGTTAAAATATCGCTAAGGTAACGTTCAAATCCAATAAAAGCATGATCGCCTCCCTGCTCTACTGTCAATCTCGCCATTTCGTATTTTGTTGTTGCTTGGTTATAGTCTAACACTTCATCATCGGTCTGTAACAGTGCCCAGATCGTTTCAGGGTGAACTAATTCCGAACAATCCAATGCCCGTAGCTCATCAATGTGCTGCTGAGCTAAATTAAATTTAACTTGGGTATAAGGGTTCGTATTCTCACCTAAATAATCTACGAGCAATTCATAGGGCTTTACTGCGGGATTAATAATCACCGCTGGACAGTGAAATTGTTGATTAACTTTGGTCGCATAATACCCCCCGAGTGAACTGCCTACCACCCCAAGCTGATGCGCAGGGTAAGCTGAAATAAGTTGTTCTATCTGTAGCCAAGCATCTTGAGGGTAAGGTGAAAGATTCGGTATTTCGATCGTTATATCGGGATGGTGTAATGAAAGATAATCTTCCATTTGCTGTGCTTTCACCGACTTTGGTGAACTATTAAAACCGTGCAAATAGAGTAGTAGCGTGGAAGCCATTTGTTCATTTACCTCTACCAGTATTGTTAGTAACCTTTCGACTCAAGATCGGGATTAAAATCATGATTAGACAAACGCCAAACCTGACTATTAACAGTCCCATCACTGTGCAGTTGTAAATAACGCCACCCAGGCGCTCGCGCATCAAGAGTAAACTCATCACAATGTGGTTTAAATTGGAAACAAGTAGACGGAGACGCCATAAAGTGAATGCCATCATAAGTCTCGTCTAACTGCTGGTGCACATGTCCAAATAACACATGTCGTGCTTTAGGGTGTTTCGCTAACACCGCTAAAAATGCCTCAGGATTACGCAAAATATGTTGATCTAACCATTTACAACCCACAGGATAAGTATTGTGATGCAATACCACCAATGCATACTTATCTGGATGTAAACTAAGTTGCTCGTCAAGTAATGTCAGCTGTTCAGGCGATAAATAACCTGACGGTGAGCCCGTTAATTGCGAATCTAATAAAATAATCTGCCAGTCGCCAACAACTTTATATTTATCCGACAATACGCCTTCAGATTTTAATGCATCAGCCATGAGAGGAATATTGTCATGATTACCAGGTAACCAATAACAAGGTTTGTCTAGACGTTTAATATGCTGAGCAAAGTATTGATAAGAAGCGATACTGTTATCTTGGGAAATATCACCCGTGGCAAGCACAGCATCAAACGGTTGTTGATTCTGCAGAATAGCATCGATAACATGGCTAAAGCTCTGTTGTGTTTTAACGCCAAGAAGATCCTTCTCAGCAGTTGCAAACAAATGAGTATCCGTCACTTGTAATAAATTAATGACGTTATGCTTTGCTGTTAATTTAGAAATGTCCGCGCCCACAATAATCTTTAACCCTTGTCCTTTATATGTTGCCTAGTAATGTCGAATAGTAACTACACTGATTGTAACGACATATCAGCAAGTCTAATTGAAAGATCCTTAAGACTATTAAAGGATACCTAATAGGACATGATAAATCTGCTGTCCAGCACACACTTCCACGATTTCGAATAAGAAACCGGTAACATAATGAGAGATTCAAACAACTTAGCCTAAAATATATTAGGTATTGTAGCCCTAGAGCCAAGACTTTTGCAATGTTTCAAAATTCAATTGTAACCACTGGATACCAATAATAGTCGATGCGTTATTTATTCGCCCAGTTTGCACCATATTATAAGCAGTTTCTCGACTCACCACATGCACGCGAATATCTTCACCTTCGCTCTCTAAACCATGAACGCCTGCAGCAGTACTGCTGTCGACCTCACCGATATACAGATCAATCGCCTCACTCGTGCCACCAGGGCTGGCAAAAAACTGCATAATAAAATCACAACGGCCAACAGTTAGCCCAGCTTCTTCTTCGGCTTCGCGTTTAACCACCTCGGCAGAGTCTTCACCTTGTTTGTCTATCATACCAGCCACTAATTCCAGTAACCAAGGTTGCGTACTGGATTCAATAGCAGGGATGCGAATTTGTTCTATCAATACCACCTCATCACGCGCTGCATCATAAGGGATGACTGCCGCAGCATTACCACGTTCAAAAACTTCTCGCGTAATCTCACCACTCCAATCACCCGAAAACAACCTATGTTTAAAGGTATAGGTGTTTATTTTAAAGAAACCATTAAAAACCTGCTGCTTGTTTATGATCTCAATATCCGTAATATCATACTCGGATTCTATTTCTAACTTTCGACTTTTCATTTACATATCCTAAAATATAATGATAATAACTAGTTACGGTGAATACCATATTGGCAGCTGGGGTTTAGGCACGATACCTAGTAAATATACTAATAATGCCATATAAGCATTGATTCAACGTTTAAAACTCGAGCTTCGAGATAACACCTAGTATAAAATTAAAACATCCGATAAATCTAACTATCTCTATTTGGATAATTATTAGTTTGACTAAGCAGTTATCATTACTTATTGTTATGCAAATTCATAACGGCAACTATTTACACTAAGGTAACCACCAATGAAGTTTAATAAAATTCTTCTAGCCTGCGGTCTGGCATTTTTTGCAAATTCAGCAAGTGCAGATAATTTACAACAAATATTTGAACAAGCTCTGACCAAAGATCCACTATATTTAGAAGCGCAAGCAAATCGCAATGCAGCACTAGAACGAATTACAGAACAAGAAGCAGCGAACTTACCAAAAATTAGTTTAAGTGCAGATCTGGGTTACACAGTGACAAGCGATTATCGAACAGATTCAAGCTCTAATGGTAACGCCTTAACTGGTAATGTAGGTATTGGTTTAACGCAGTCATTATATGAAGAAAGTAATTTCATTAATGTTAGCCAAGCCGCTAAACAAGCAGAGCAAAGTGAACTTGCCGTTCAAGCCGAGCTGCAAGGTCTTATCTTACGCGTATCGAATGCTTACTTTAATGTACTCAGCGCCAATGATACCTTAGAATTTTCTAACCGTAATAAAGAAGCGGTAGAACGTCAACTAGAACAGACAACCCAACGTTACAATGTGGGTCTAACCGACAAAACTGACGTATTAGAAGCACAATCAAGCTTCGATTTATCAGTAGCAGAAGTCATTAACGCTGAAAATACCCTCGCAAATAGCTACGAGTCGTTAACCGAAATCACTGGTTTAACGCATACCGATATTTCACCACTGAATACTGCGCGTTTTAGCCCTACAGCACCAAATGGTCAGCGTGATAATTGGTTAGATATTGCTAACAACCAAAATTTATCAATCCAGATCCAACGTATTGCGAAGCAAATTGCAGAAGGTAATGTCGATTTAGCGAACTCTACTGATAACATGTCATTGAACTTAGTCGCAAATGCCGGTGCTAAATATACGGATTATGGCAATAATAACAATGGTGGTGCAGGCGCTGAAGATACTGTGTCTTCAGGTAATGTGGGTATCAAATTTAGCATGCCGTTATACACAGGTGGCGCAGTAACGTCAGCAGAAAAACAAGCCGTTTATCAAGTCACAGCCAGCCAAGAACAATTAACCAAAGCAAGCCGTGAAGTTCAAACAAAAATTCGTACTTATTATAACAACGTGACGGCCGCGCTAAGTTCTATCAAGGCCTACGAGCAAACAGTTAAATCATCTGAAAGTGCATTAGAAGCAACGCAAGCTGGCTTTGGTGTGGGTACACGTACAATTATTGACGTGTTAAATGCAACGAAAAGTTTATATCAATCGAAGCAATCATTATCAGCATCACGTTATAACTACATCATTAGTATGTTACAGTTAAAACAAGCCGCTGGTACCTTGAACGCTGAGGATATAAGTTTAGTTAATGCTGGGTTAGAAGCACAATACTAAATTAAAACGTAATACAGAACGATAAGGCGACCACCAGTGTCGTCTTTTTTGTATCTGAAATCGCACATACCAGCTCAACATGCATCTATTAACATGTAATTATCAATCACTTATAAATGCAAATAGAGTTAACTCGTATTAATGAGAATTTTTCATGACAGATAAAAGTAAAACCACCAAGCCGATGGTTACCAAAGAAAACACGAAATTTAAACTCAGTTTTTTACACCCTAAAAACTGGCCGTTGTTGTTCGCGGCAACTTTATTATGGTTTATCTCTTTGCTACCGAATACAGCGCAAAGCGTATTTGGTCGGGCTTTAGGCCGCTTGGTCTCTAAAATATTACCCGGCCGTTTAAAAACAGCACAAAAAAATCTGGCTTTAAGTTTTCCAGAAAAATCTGACAGCGAAATTAAAGCACTCGCAAAAGAAAATTTCGAATATACCGGTTTAGCGGTTGTTGATACTGCTAATGCCTGGTTCTGGCCAGATTGGCGCATTAAGCAGAATATGGTGATCGAAGGTCAGGAGCATATCGACCAAGCAAAAGCTGACGGTAATGGTATGCTAATACTAGGGGGTCACTTTTTATCGCTGGAAATGTCGGCACGTATTTTTGGTTTATTACGACCGGCCCATGCTATCTATCGCCCAAATAAAAACCCATTAATGGAATACTTACAATGCCGTGGTCGCACACTTTCAAATAAAGGATTACTTGACCGCCGCGATATCAAAGGCATGTTACGCGTACTCGATGAAGGTGAGCCATTATGGTATGCACCGGATCATGATTATGGTCCTCGTCGAAGCGTATTTGTACCATTTTTTGCGGTTGAAAAAGCCTGTACTATTACTGGCACCACGCTTTTCGCCTCGGGGAATAATACAAAAACCTACCCTGCGTCTTCTTGTCGCTTTCCAGATGGTCGTTATAAGTTAACCATTCGCGCACCATTGGAGAACTTCCCAACGGGCGACGAAGTTAAAGATGCCACTATCTGTAATAAAGAATGCGAAAAATCTATTTTAGAACAAGTGCCACAATACATGTGGTTACATCGCCGCTTTAAAACGCGTCCGGAAGGTGAACCGAGCTTGTATAAGTAATCGGTTACATAACAAAATAAAGTCCTATTGATAAAACACTGTAATGTGGGCATCAATAGGATTTTTATTTAACTACAGTGCAAACAACTGTTGCCAGTAATCAATAACAACTTTACGTTGTGCAACAAATTCACTATTCGCAACAACTCCCTTCTTGCCTAATAAATTAAGCCGATGGATTTCATCACGCATTTGGCAATAGCTCGATGTTAAGCTCGCGCCTAACTCCTCAGTCATTAACCCTTCTGCCACACAACGGCTAATAATACGGACATTATCAGGCCACAACTGAATCTTAGGCATCTGCGCAGCATGATTCAATACAATATACTGCATCATGAATTCGATATCTGTGATGCCGCCTTCTGACTGCTTTATATCAAACTGGTCAGCATTGGCTTTTAACAAATGCTCTCGCATTTTCAAACGCATTTCGACCACTTGCTTTTTCAGTTCTGTAGTATCACGCGGTTTGGCTATAATACTACGTTTAACCTCAGTGAAACGACTTTGAATCAGCTTATCGCCATAGACGATACGGGTACGCACTAATGATTGGTGCTCCCAGGTCCACGCTTCTTTACATTGATAATCCAAAAATCGAGATACCGGACAAGCAAGTACACCAGAGCTACCCGATGGACGTAAACGCATATCAACTTCATACAAAATACCAGTACTAGTACGGGTACTAAAGATATGAATAATCCGCTGCGCTAAGCGCAAATAAAATTGACGGCTATCGATCACTTTGGCTCCGTTGGTCACGCCTGCGGCTTCACAATTATGGATAAACACCAGATCTAAATCCGAACCATAACCTAATTCGATACCACCAAGCTTACCATAGGCGACAACAGCAAACCCTTTTTCACCTGTTTCAACCACATTGTGAGGAACGCCATGCTTCTCTTCTAATTGTTGCCAAGCTAGATTGACCACATTATCAATCACAGCCTCCGCCAACCATGTTAAATGGTCACTCACCTTCATTAACGCTAACTCACCACCGATATCCGCAGCCGCAATACGTAATAATTGAGTCTGTTTATATTGGCGTAGCGCTTCTAATTGCTGTTCGTGATCGTCTTCCGGAATTCGCAGCATAAATTGGCGCAACTCACTACGATATTCATGCAATGGCGTTGGGTGATATAAGTGTGACGGCACTAATAACTCGTCTAATAAAATGGGGTGACTCGACAGCTGTTTCGCCACCATCGAACTTGCCCCACACAAACGTAGTAACTGTGTTAACGCTAAGTCATTCTCGGCTAACAATTCTAAATAAGCAGTACGATTTAAAATTTTACATAACAAGGCAATAATACGCGGTAATAACGCAACAGGATCATCCGATTTTAAGATCGAAAATAGCAATTTAGGTAATAACTTTTCAATCGTTTGTCGACCCCTAGGCCCTACTGTTTTACGTTCGTAGTCAGTCTTAAAATGATTTAAATCTCGAACAAAGTTTTGCGCATCTTGTTCCGCCAGACCATATTCTGCAAGCAAAGTTATTGCTTCATCTGTTGATAGTTCTAAATGCCATAAATCTAACGCAGGTTGTGATTCTTCATTATCATCGTCATCACCACCAATCACCTGACTGAATTCGGAATGAATATTCGCCATCACTTGATTGATATAAACATAAAAGCTATTCCAGTCAGCATAACCTAACACGCTAATTAAGCGGCTACGATCCAATTCTGATTGCGGTAAAGTTTGGGTTTGCGCATCATTAATTTGTTGCAGAATATTCTCAACTTGGCGTAAATAACAATAACTTTCGGTGAGTACGGTATAGCTTTCTGCTGATATTTCTCCCAGTGACTCCAAGACTTTAAGCGTCGCTAACAATGATTTTATTTGTAGTACCGGTTCACGACCTCCGCGAATAAGTTGAAACGTTTGCGCCACAAACTCCACTTCACGTATACCACCACTACCCAACTTAATATTATCTTTTAATCCTTTACGACGCACTTCTGCCTTAATCATGGCTTTCATATTACGCAGCGCATCAATGGCACTAAAATCCACATAACGGCGATAAATAAACGGACGAAGTATTTTTTCCAGTTCAACTCTGGTTTCAGCATTACCACCCAAAGCACGAGCTTTTACCATGGCATAGCGTTCCCAATCTCGACCTTGGTTTTGGTAGTATTCTTCAAACGCATTAAAACTCATGACTAATGGACCAGAATCACCAAACGGACGCAAACGCATATCAACGCGGTAAGCAAAACCATCAGCGGTGACTTGGTGTAAAGCCGCAATTAGCCGCTGACCTAAACGTTGGAAGAATTTCTGATTCACAACAGTACGTCCCGCACCAACGGTTTCACCGGTTTCTGGATACGTAAAAATAAGATCTATATCGGATGAAAAATTGAGTTCACCACCACCCAATTTCCCCATGGCTAAGATCACTAGTTGCTGCTTAGCGCCGTCGTGATTAACCGGGGTTCCTTGCTCTTTACATTGCAGTTGATATAACCACTCTAGAGCGCCTTCAATTAAACAGTCAGCAAGGTGGGAGGTATGGGTTAAACTTTCACTTAGCGTTGCATCTTGTAATAACTCTCGCCACGCGATAATACACATATGAAAACGGCGAAATTGGCGAATAGTACGCAGCAATGCAGGTTCTGAATCACAAGCAGCAAGTTGACTCGCTAACTGCAATTCCACCAGCGTAGTACGTGATGCTTGAGCGAGTAAGCCTGACTGCCAAATATCACGTAATAGATCGGTATTATTAATACAACTTTCCGCAATAAAATCACTTAACGAAAATATCCGTTGGCTCTGGCTAATTTGTACTGCTGTCAACAGGGCTAAGTCGCTCGCGTTTCGCTCGCACCAACGTTGCCAATAAATACCACCCGTATCAGCTAATACACCTACAATTTGACATTCAGTACTCATAAACGACATCCATATAATTAAGACTTGTGATCCAATTAATTAAACGATTTATATCAAGCATGCACATATAGACACACCCAGCCTTACATGCTATTACTTACCGATATTAATTACCCCAGTAAACTTACCATTAGTAGGGAGTTTATGGCAGCTAAAATCGCAAAATAAGGCCACCTTTAATGTCTGTTTTTGAAACGCTCTTATCGTCTGAACTGTTATTTTTTTTAATCGCCGACCTCATCATCGCCCTCGCCTTACTCTCTGCAATGCGATTTTTTACTGGCGCCGTCGATAATATAGATACCACCGATGAATTAGCCAAACGGGATAACTTTGCCTTTGGTATTAGTTTGGCCGGGGCTATCTTTGGCTTAGGAATTGTACTTTCTGGGGCGATAACAGGTGAAAAAGCCGCAACACTGTCAATCGAAATTTTAGGTATAAGCCTGTACGGCTTAGCAGGACTTGTGTTAATTAAACTGGGTCGTTGGATCCATGATCATGTATCGCTCAATCTACTCGATAAAAATACTGAAATAGCGCAACGTAATGTTGCGGTGGCGATTGTAGATGCCTGCGCTTCAATTGCAACAGCTATCATAATTCGTTCAACATTAGTTTGGGCAGAAGGGTTAGAAGTTATCACCTTTATCGCTATATTTAGTGGTTTTTTGATCTCCCAAACATTAATGTTAGTCATGACCCGCTATCGTGAATACCGTTATTCACGCGGTAATCTTGGTACTACCATGCAGCAAGCCTTTACCGATAATAATATTGCCGTTGCTGTGCGCCACGGGGGTTACTTGATTGGTGTCGCGATAGCAGTGACGATAGCCAGTAACTACATTTATTACGATACAGCCAATCTCATGACCACCTTAGGTTCTTGGATGGTGTTTAGCTTAGTCATGCTAACGGCTTTTACTATTCTCGCTATCATAGCTAAAAAATTAATTCTTAATGGCGTGGATATTAATAAAGAAGTTGACCTACAAAATAACATAGGTGTCGCGACAATGGACATGGCAATCAACCTCTCTATTGCCTTCATCCTCACAGCGTTATTAATTTAATCTCGAGCTGGCTGTAAATACTGTGTGTTTTTAGATTATTTATGATAATAAATACACTCAGTCCTATAACGTAACTAAGTCATTATAGACAATGAACTTTACGGTCATTTATCGGACAAAATAAGATAACGATAATATATAAAATACAATAAATAAGTTCTATGCCCTTGACATATTATGTCTCGAGGCTTAAAGTTAACCTCACTTAGACATAATATGTCAAAAAGGAACAAGATGAACATACATAAAATTGCAAATTATCTGAATGCTCTTGGCGACAAGTCTGACACAGGCTATAAATTTGACTGTACACCAATTTCCGGTGATGTTGATGTACTGCGTGTCGACGTTGAAGGCCGTGAAGAAATTCCAATTTTTGTTTCTGTCACTGATGAGCAAATTCTTTGTATTGCTTATCTCTGGGGAGAAAACGAAGTTAAAACAGAAAAACGTGTCGAAATGCTAGAAGCGATGTTAGAACTTAACATTCCGATGCCACTGTCATCATTCGCTAAAATCGATAACATGTACGTGGTATACGGCGCATTATCAGTGCAATCAACCATTGCTGATGTAGAACATGAATTAGTTGTATTAAGTGATAACAGTCTCGAAGTTATTACTGAATTATCAGATTATTTAGTTTAACCCCTACTTCTAAGGAGAAGTTTATGAGCATTTTTAAGAAAATTATGACCGCGATCCGTGGTGGCGCCCGTGAAGTAGGTGAAGGTATTGTTGATGCAAACTCAATGCGTATCTTTGAACAAGAAATTCGTGACGCCCAAACCCATTTAACCAATGCTAAACGTAATTTAACGGATGTAATGGCAAAACAGATGCAATCAGGCCGTGAATTGGAGCGTGTAAAAGCCAACCTAACTGAACACGAAGGTTATGCTGTACAAGCATTAAATGCCGGAAACGAAGCCCTAGCATTAGAAGTAGCTGAAAAAATTGCCCAGCTAGAGCAACAAGTTATCGAACAACAGCAAAATTTAGATAGTTTCACGAGCAGCGCTGCAAAACTAAAAGATTTAGTCAAGAAAAGTGAGCGTCAATTGGCAGAGCATCAACGTCAATTAACAATGGTGAAGACCACTGATAGCGTGCAAAAAGCAACATCAGCTATCACTGACAATTTTAGCGCAAGTAATTCAAAACTACTCAGTGCTAAAGATTCATTAGAACGTATTAAACAAAAACAGCAAGACTTTGATGATCGTATGCTTGCAGCTGATGAACTACAAGCTGAAGGCAGCGACCAATCATTAAAAGCAAAACTTGCGGAAGCGGGCATTGGCCAACAGCAAAGTAACGCGAACTCGGTATTAGAGCGTTTAAAAGCCAAGCAAAATAGCTAAATTTAACGACTAATCAATTAGTGAGTTATTCCCCAATAGGAGCAGTCATTGTGGCAACACGTGCTGTTCCTATTTGTCATTCTGCTATGCCTAGGAGCCATGATGAGTTTCTTCAAAAATTTATTTAAAAAGTCCGCACCCGAAACCCCAACCCGGGAGCTCAACCACGTCAGTAAGTTAATTATTGGTGATATCATCGAGTTTAGTGACAGCTTTACTCTACCGACTGAAGTACGCCGACAAAAATTTGAAGTCATAGCTGTTGAGACTCTTGAATTTGAGCACCAACATTACCCGCGCTTTAAGCTGCAAGGCGAGCAACAAACCTATGTTTGGTTATCATTACCTGGCCACGACCAGAACAATTTCCAGTTAAGCCTTGAGCTTACTCGCGAAGACGTCTCACAATTATTTGATTTAGAATTATTTAGTGACGTATTCGAAGAAGGTTTTACCGAGTTAAGTACTGAACAACCGGTATCGTTAGGAGACTGGCATGCTGACCATTATTACCAGCAAGATATCGCCACCGTTGGTTATCACCATAGAACAGACTTCAGAACAGCAGCACCTTCAAAATACGCCGATGAAAACCCAGGTCAGCAATTTGAGTTTTATCATTTACATGATGCCAAAGAAAGTAAGTTAATCGATATAATGGTACTTAATAACGGCGATACTGACGTGTACTTGACCGTACAGCTTGGTAATGACAGTATTACAGGATACTGGCCAATAGCATAAACACAGTACAAGGCAGATTGAAGATGGTTAAATCACGTGAATTACCGGAAAGATGGCAATCATCACAAAAAGCGATGAAAGCAGTGCAAGTCGCATTCGATATGGATGAAAAAATCCAATACAAGATCCGGAAAGCAGCATTAGATAATAATTTAAGCCCGTCAGAACAGATCCGGGATATTCTCGGTTTAACTATTAATAAACGACCAAAAAGGCCTCGTTTAACCGTATCTTTAAATAACCAAGACTATATTGAGCTGGCTGAAAAATATGGACTACAACCAGAGCAACAGTTAGAAATTAAGAAATTAGTCATTGAAGATCTTGTCAGATTTTCAAATTAATAGCACGTTTTATAGAGAAGAAATGAGTAACAATCAGTGACATCCGCAGCCACTGATTGTATATTTTTATCCTTCCAACCAATACGGCCGCATCGTTAATGCTTGATGGCGAGTTTGCTCTAATGCATCCAATAACGAACGTTGTTTACGCACTAATACCTTTTCGATTTGTTTAGCAATTGCTTCTGGCTGTTGTTTTGCAACCCCCATGAGTACCTGCAATACCGCTAAATCATCAATACCCTGTAATATATCCTGCCAAGGTAAACGGAATTTATCACGCTTATCTGTTGAATAATGGTGGCTAAAACAATGCCCTATCAATAAATTTTGCTTTAATTTGGCATGTAATACTAAGTACGTATCAGCATCGAGTTGTGGCGCTGACAATGACGAGTCAAGTACGCTCTGCCAACTGGCTTGTAAATGCGTATTAGCAAACGAAAGTACATTGGCACTATCAAGTTTTACACTGCTTAAGCCTTGGCTCAGTAGTTGGCTAATAGACAGCATAATACTGGCATATCTTGGTGTATTAAATAACGTTTCAATGTCCGTAAAATTAATATAACTATGTTGTAATACCTGTAATTCTTTGGTTATGCGTTTATATTCAGGAAACTTACGAATAAACTGTCTATTATTGGTCATCGCTTGCTTTAATTGTGACGCACTATCTACCGCTGACAACTCTTGTTGTAACCAAGTCAATTCAGTTTGCTTTAGCGCGATTTCAGGCAGTATATTCACATAGCTGAGTAGCGTTTGCTGGATCAGCGCTATCGCTGACACAACTTCAACCAAGGCATTAATATCTTGGGTTTCTAAATACTGCTGCTCATGGTGTTGCCAATGCGCATAACTTTGAGTCAATGTCGTTAAAAATATATCCCCTAAGTTTTCAGTTTCTAATTCTGGCATTTTTAGCGCCAACGGTTTAATTCTAGGGGTATATAAACCTGCTAGTTGATAACCACGTTTAGCTTTACTCACATTACCCAAACGTACATTACCCAATTGCGTGATCTTCTGCGCTAACGTAAATAAATCGGTAATATCGCCACATACTAATTCCAATTCAATTTCACAAATCGGATAGCTTTGTTCGCCACTGCGTGCCATACCCTGATCGAAAACCACTTCTATTTCCGCCCCATTCGGCAATTTAACATGCCACATAGTACGTTCGAAATCAGTGGTAAATAAATCCACAAGATCCATTTGTAACTGGGCAACATCGGTATTTTTTGGCCAAATTTCAGCCGGGAAATCAAGCAAGGTCGGAAAATCGCCTTGTAATGGTAAATTATATTCTGGACGCTGATGTAATCCACCACGGACAATACCTGCGGTCTTAATGGTTTGCTCAGACAAATTTAAACTTTTACGTGTGCGCAAACCAAAATCAAACTGACGAAATTGGGATGTCGTGGTATCAAAATAAGTATTAGATAAAGGCTTAACAGCCTGCTCGATTATCACATAATCCGCTAATAACACGGCTAATTGCGATTTAACCTGTGGTTTAGCAACAAATTTTATTTCAACTTCCGTACTCATCCGGCCTCGCTAGACTCATAAACGATAAAAATAATGTCAGATACAACAGAATATCTAACACTTTAAAGTATAAAATTTACCAATTATTTTAAAACCTGTCTAAGGTTAAATCTTTAATTTGCGAATAAGATTTCCTATAAAAACAAAAATATATTGATTTTGGTCTCATTCAATCACTAATAAGGCAATTTTTATATTGCAAACTCGTGAGAGTGGTTTAACATTCCCGACATCTTCAAAAGTGTCAACTTATTGTCACATACATGGATTATGGCTATGCCAGTAAATACAATTTTAGGACTTTTTGCTAAGTCTCCGATTACCCCGTTACAAGAACACATCACGAAAGTGCATGAGACTTGTGAATTACTTGTGCCATTTTTTGCTGCGACTACGCAACAAGATTGGAATAAAGCGGAAACTATCCGCCAACAAATCTCACAATGTGAAAGAGATGCTGACATATTGAAACGTGAAATCCGCTTAAAGCTACCACGTGGTATCTTTATGCCTGTCGATCGTACCGATATGCTAGACCTACTGACTCAGCAAGATAAAATCGCCAATCGGGCGAAAGATATCGCCGGTCGTGTCATGGGTAGAAACCTACAATTACCAGTAGAGATCGCTGATGATTTCACGCTGTACCTAAAACGTTGCATTGATGCAACCGCGCAGGCTAAAAAAGCCATTAATGAACTCGATGAGTTACTAGAAACAGGCTTTAAAGGCCGCGAAGTCGATCTTGTTGAAAACATGATCAACGAACTCGATTGTATCGAAGATGATACTGACTCAATGCAAATCGTACTTCGTCAAAAACTGCGTGAAATTGAAAATAACTACAATCCAATTGATGTTATGTTCCTTTACAAAATCTTAGAATGGGTTGGCGGATTAGCGGACCAAGCTGAAACTGTTGGCGCACGTCTCGAACTAATGCTAGCGCGTAATTAAGATCACTATAGGTATATAAATAATGGAAATCATTCAAGCATACGGTCCTTACCTACTGTTTATGGCGGCTGTCTTCGGCCTTTATATGGCATGGGGTATTGGTGCCAATGACGTAGCAAATGCGATGGGGACCTCTGTAGGTACCAAATCACTGACCGTAAAACAAGCGATCTTTATCGCGATTATCTTTGAGTTTGCCGGGGCTTATTTAGCCGGTGGTGAAGTTACCGATACAGTTCGTAAAGGTATTGTTGACCTTGCAGTATTCAAAGAACAAGGCCGTCCTGATGCATTAGCGTTTGGTATGATCGCAGCACTACTCGCTGCTGGTACTTGGTTAATGATCGCATCAGTCTTTGGCTGGCCGGTATCAACAACACATTCAATTATTGGTGCTATCATCGGTTTTGCGGTTGTCAGTGTCGGTCCAGAAGCCGTACAGTGGGATAAAGCAGGTGGTATCGTAGGTAGTTGGATTATAACACCAATACTCTCAGGACTCATCGCTTACGTCACCTTTATGAGTATTCAAAAGCTCATATTTGATACCAAAGATCCGCTTGCTAATGCTAAACGTTACGTGCCTTTCTACATGGCTTTAACAACATTTGTTATTGCAATGGTTACAATTAAAAAAGGCCTAAAACATGTAGGTTTACATTTAACGACAACTGAAGCTTTAGTTGCTTCGTCAGTAGTCAGTCTACTGGTTGCTATTGCAGGTGCCATTTACATCAGCAAACAAAACTACAGCCCAAGCAATGACAAAGACATGCATTTCTCAAATGTAGAGAAAGTGTTTGGTATCTTAATGATCATTACTGCTTGTGCAATGGCCTTTGCGCACGGTTCTAACGATGTAGCCAATGCGATTGGTCCATTAGCAGCAGTTGTATCAATTGTGCAAAATGGTGGCGAAATTGCCGAAAAAGCAGCGCTAGCGTGGTGGATTTTACCACTCGGTGGTTTTGGCATCGTGGTTGGCCTAGCAACAATGGGCCATAAGGTGATGTCTACTATCGGTACCGGCATTACAGAATTAACACCAAGCCGTGGCTTTGCAGCGCAGCTAGCAACAGCGACAACGGTAGTTATTGCCTCAGGTTCAGGTTTACCTATTTCTACAACACAAACGCTCGTAGGGGCTGTTTTAGGTGTAGGCATGGCACGTGGTATTGCAGCACTGAATCTCAACGTAGTTAGAACGATCGTTGTATCCTGGGTTGTCACATTACCTGCAGGTGCCGTACTCGCTATTATCTTCTACAAGCTCTTAGAGGCTATCTTTGTCCTGTAATTGATTATAGAATTTAAAAAGGCCATCAATTTTTTGATGGCCTTTTTTTAAATCCACTAAATTTCGATTTTATGGTGGGAAAACATCATCTGAGGCTTGTCGAAGTTCGATTTTATATTTATTATGCCTATCAGAATATTTCGTCTACGGGACAACTTGTGAAGATTAAACAACTCATTTTAGCATCATTGTTAACACTCATTAGCTTATCGAGTGTTGCAAAAGAAACACGTTATATTAGTGATGACGTGTCTATATTTATGCACTCAGGTCCAGGCACTCAGTATCGTATTATTGGTACGATAAAAGCCGGTGAAGCTGTAACCTACCTGCAAACTAATCCAAACGCTAATTTTGCGCAGATCACCACCAGCAAAAACAAAACAGCTTGGATTAACGCTAAATCACTTTCTCGCCAAGTAAGTTTAAAAGTACGTACACCAAAACTACAAGCTGAGCTTGAAAAAACCAAAGAAGCGTTGGCAAAAATCAGCAATAAAAACTCGGCGGCAATGGCAGAGTTAACAAATGCTAACCGTGACGAGCTCATCAGTAAAGAAGCTGATATTGCAACACAAGCGAACAATATTGCGTCATTAACAGCTGAAAATACCGCGTTAACGGCAGAAGCAGTACGTTTACGTGAAGAGAATGAGCAATTATCAGCACGCCTAGATACCAAAGAAGAAGATGCGCAACATCGTTTCATCATTTTAGGTGCATTAATTCTTGCGGCAGGCTTAATTGCTGGGTTAATAATCCCATCAATCCGCTTCCGTCGAAAGAAAAATAATGGCTGGGATTAATTATTTATTCGCCATTGTAAATAATTAAACACGAGCATAGCGAATAGAGTGATACTTATGAGCCCTATTCCTGAATCTGTAAACTGCCTATCTTCTATTATATTAAGGGTAGGCAGTTATACCTAATCTACTTCAAGATGCACCAAAGATTCCTTCTATCAAATTAAGCCGCCTCATTTATAAACTCTATCCAAGCTAGAGATATTGCTTTCAAACGTTACCGGAAATTACAGTTCATTAAAACCATGTGCTTTATTTCTGAACGTAACACTCTCAATTAAGTCTATTCAATAGATTCAACTTGCCCTGCGTGAAGAGTAATGGCTCAAGGTATCATTGAGCCATTTAAAAAAGCATTATTAATGCATACGCTGTTGCAACACATTCAATGCATTTTGCTGTGCAGCAATAACTTGGTTCGTTAGTAAATGGCTACTCCGCATACCATTTCCAGCCGTATTATAGTCCATGAGATTAAGATCTTCCGGTAGCGAGAATTCATTAATAACACGTTCATGAGCCTCATCTAAACTTAATCCTGTCGCCATATGTTGCGTCATCAATGTAGTCAGCGGCGTGATCACACTCGATTGAGGAACTGTTGTGAGCATGACTAGCTGTGCCTTACTGGTTCTAGTGTCAACACCATTAATAAGTTTAATCAAACCATCTCGTTCATCAATCAAACCATCGGCATTCTTATCAAAATACTGATAAGGAATGTTGAACGTTGAACGTCCCTTACTATCAGTAAAACCAATCGGTTCATTGGTATCCCACAAATCATTACCATTTGCATCAAAGAATACTGTACCGCCGACAATACTAGCCTGCTCCATCACAGCCGAATTACCAGCCCATTTGACACCCTCAAGAGTAAAATCATAAAGTCGGAAAATACCTAACGTCTCTTCCCACATTCTTATTTTCAAGGCTTCAACATACGCTTTAAGTTCAACATATAAAGTAAAACCAAGCTCAAATGCATCCTTAGGATCTGTTATCAACTGCATAGCGAGATCATAAGCACGTAATTTACCATCATACTGACCACCAGCGGTAAATTTACCATTTTTAAGTGGTTCACAAGCATTTGGTGTTGTTGCTTCACAAATATCCACCAAATCAACACCGCCAGCTAGACCAGGTCCTCCTTGGAAGAAGGAACCAAATACAATGAGATCGAGACCTGCACCAAGATAAACCTTTGCATCTCCTGCAAGTTCATATTTGTCCCACACATTTTTATCTGATAATTCCCGTTCGTAGCCACCCCACCAATCTTGATCGGTACTATCGTCACCACCAGCATAATAACTTTGCTCAGACCAATCCTTAATATAAATACTATTTAATAAACGTAATGACCGATCACCATCCGACAGCTCTCCTTGGCAATCCCAAATTCGTTCTGGAGTATTACTACCACAAATGCTTTGTAATAAGCCTCCAGTATCTACACCGACTTTAATGTCCGTCGCTATTTGCATACTACCGCCAATATATCCAACAAAGATAGGAATAGGGGTAGGACGGAACTTCTGATCAATTTCAAAACTAAGATCCACATCAGGCACATCAATTAAAATTAGTTCTGCAGGATCACCAAATATAAATTTAAGTATGTCCAACGGTGAACTTAAAATTGGGAATGAAATAATTCCACGACTACGTAATTCGTTAAAGCGCCCTTTCACTTTACTCTTGTTTTTATTTGGTTTTATATTAGCTCGTGGAGGTTCTGGACGCTCAGGTGAACTTTGCTTAACTTTACTTGGTCCAACTTTACCCGTTGCAGTTTTAGTAAACTCAAAGTTTTTATCACTACCAAGAATAATATGTCCTTGTTGATTAACATAAGGAACCAAAGATGTATCAATACCAGGTAAACTTGATGTGTCACGATGAGGGGTAACACGAATATCTTGAGGCGATACCAAGAAACCATCTGATGATATGATCCTTTCTTCTAGGGATTTTGCTCCAGATAATTCTTCACCTAAGTCAGCTGCAATTTCAATCAGCTGAAAAATATCCGCTGTAAACTCAAGAAAACGATTCGCATTCTTAAGCATATTCGCATATTTCTTTGCTTTGGCAGAACCCTGAGATTTCAAAAATGGCGTAGGTATTTCCAGTACTGTTACCTTACCATCATTATTTGAATCAAATACATGTTGAAGGCTAAGCTTTGAAAACAACTTCATATCTGCCGTTAACGCGTTCGCAATCGGTCGTATTGGTGCCATTTCAGTCGCCACATGCGAGAGTGGCTCCACTAATTGATCCGACAATAAAGAACCAAGATCAAGACCTAGATTATAAATCCCAAAGATAAATTCACCACCTCGGCTCGATACATTAGAAAATAGATCCGTTCCAGAATAACGTGCTGTTAGTCCTAAATTAGCAACAACCGAAGGTAAAGGAAAATCAACATTACCTCCAACTGCATCACCACCATTATTACCTATTGCAGTATCTATTTGCGCATAGAGCGCCGCATCACCACCCAGTGTAAATTTGACTACGCCTTGTTTTTCCTTACGAAGTTCAGTCAAATAAAGTATCCCATTTCTACTATTAAGAGCTAGCTCAGCAAATAAGTTGGCTTTTGCCATCGGTTGAATCAATCCCTTACTCGCTTTTACGATATCTTTGATATTAGATTCCAAAGTGGATAAATTATCACCAGTCCAACTATTATCATTAAAGTCACCTGAATATGTAATTTCAGACTGATTATCAAAACTAACCATAAGTTCATTTTGGTATCGAATCATTAGGCTCAATTTACGGAAACTAAGATCATTTTTAGTCGAGATAAAAAAGTCATCTTGTAGCTGAGTTATACCATAAGTCGTATCTTCAGCCGGTCTAGCGATAATACGATTATAAAATTCATTCAATGTTGATTTATTTGACAAATTTGACGAGGTTTCCCAGTTTGGAATACCCTCTCCCATAATATCAATTGCATTTTCTAATGACGCGACACCTTTAAGTTTAAGATCACCCTTTGTGGTTTTCGTCATCAAAATATTAGGACTATGTACTTTACAATCTTGCCCTTCACTTACTTTGTCTTCGTCCGTACAATAAATTTTATATCCTTTAAATAGAGATTTAACTGTATACAGCTTCCCTTCTGCTTCTTGTTCTTCTTCGGTCATTGGGATAAATTTACTCGCCACTAAATCTTTACACAGAACTTCATCAGCAGCCTCTTGCGCTGTTGCTGGCGGATTAGTTTCCCAATCAAGGCAATTTAAAATATAACTAGATTCAGAAACATCACGTTTTAAGTAATAATTATAATAACCCTGCTCAGTTAGAGATAAGATCCCATAT
>Ga0209395_1000872_pt1 | contig 43499 bp, 38 predicted proteins | sample GOMGulsemesocosm_3_FD_184635 | JGI IMG/M metagenome (GOLD analysis project Ga0209395, IMG submission 184635) | Methane-oxidizing microbial communities from mesocosms in the Gulf of Mexico - GOM9D Gulf of Mexico (SPAdes) (version 2) | ecosystem: Environmental > Aquatic > Marine > Cold seeps... | reverse complement strand
CCAGCGCTGGATGCTGTGCTTGACCCAGTAAAGGTAATCGAGTGCGAAATGGCCGACGCATATAAAGCTGCTCGTCAAAAATGGGACGACGCCGACGAAATCGCCAGCATAGTTTTATCGCAATGGAAGACTGACGCCAAGAAAGCCGTGGCCGATAACGAAAGCGCCCCTACAAAGCCAGAGGATGCAGATGCTGGAAGACCACCCGTACGCGAGCGCATTCGAATTTCTGATGCCACTGTAGAAAAAGTGGCCGAACTGCTTTCCACCTCCTGGAGAGGTCTACTGATGTGTCGTGATGAGTTGAGCGGCTGGCTGGGAGGCATGGACCGTTATAACGGTGGCGGGGATCGGCCATTTTGGCTGGAAGCCTACGGCGGCCGTTCCTACACCGTTGATCGCAAATCCAGTTCGGAGCCGGTCATAGTGGATCACTTGAGCGTATCGGTTTTGGGTGGAACACAGCCAGACAAGTTGGATAGCCTGCTGGTGAAGACCGATGATGATGGATTGCTGGCTCGTTTTCTCATTGTGTACCCAACGACTGTTCCTTTGTCCCGCCCGACGGTCCGCCTGGATGAAGTCCGGTTGGTGGAGGGCCTGAAGCGGCTCCGGGCGTTGCAACCCGCCAGAGATGAGGCCGGGCACCAAAGTCCGATTTTGACCCATTTTTCTGATCCAGCAGCCGATGTATTGCAAGACTTCCGCCAACAATGCCGGGATTGGGAGGTCGATGCCGAGGGCATATTCAAGGGTCATATCGGTAAGTTGCCCGGATTGGCAGTACGGGTTGCCTGTGTTCTGGCACATCTCGATTTCGCGGCAACTGCTAACGGCGAAGTGCCCCTCGAGATAAATAAAGGCCACATCGGGCGTGCCTGCCATTTGGTCGGCGAGCATTATCGGCTTCACGCTTTCCGGGCTTATGGCGTATCCGCCGCCCCACAGGAGGTTCGAAATGCCCGAAGGCTGGCTGGCGTTATCCAGCAAGACCAACCGCAACGCATAACAGTCCGTGATATCCAACGGCGCAGACTGAGCGGTCTTCAAACTACAAGGGGCATCAGGACTGCATTGGGCATTCTGGAGCAAGCAGACTGGCTGGTTAAACGCCGCGAAAACACTGGCGGTAGACCCCGCGAATTCTACGTTGCGAACCCCAAACTGTGGGAGCAACAATGAGCCGATGGCTAGAACTTGCTCGAGAGGCGGATGAATATCGACTACCCCAACTCGACACCCCGACAAAAGAGGCCAAAAGCACCGTGCCGGTTGAAAATGACACCTTCTGTCAGGTTTTGTCACAGTGTCGGGTAAAAAACTCTGAAAAACAGAGAGCCCCGGTGTCAGTGGCAGGTATCAGATCCCATGCGAGGACCGACGCACGTTTGGAGGAGCAGAAACCGCCACCCTTCGATGAAACTGACAGACACTACGGGCGCACCGCAGGAGGCCGATATCTGACTTGGACCGGTAAGGTGGTCGACCTGGAGGAATTGCGCAAGTTGACCGACTGGGAGCTGCACGGGGCGACCGGGCGGATGTGGAGCGGGCAAACCCGGCAATGGGAGTTTAACGCGACAGAAAAACACTCGAAAGGACCCGACCGGCGACCGGGATCAAATCCAGCGGAGCCGCAGACGATTAAACCGTAATGATACCGAGTGACCGAGCAGTGCAATAAATACAGCACCAACATTTCAGATCTTCTCAGGCACATAACTGTGTGCTGCATGAGTATTTTTCAGTCACTGATCTTAGCTCTCCTCAAGGTGATGGTTTCAGGGAGGCGGGACAGTAGGCTGAACAAAATTATCAGAATTTTTTTCTGCACTGATCGCGCTATCTATTGCCAACTATCCTTCATACTCTGAGCACTACGACCGCTCGATTAACCCCAAATAAAAAATACACCCGATATTTTTTGTGGACCAAAGAAGTAAAGGGCCTCGGCCAGAGACCCGCCCACTAATAATCGCCCCCTGCCCCGCTCAGAGAACGGAATAGGCGCCGAGGAATGGCTGCAGTAACCCCCTCGCCCTCTCAGCCTACCGCCCACGGCCTTTGGTCCACGACCCGTCCAGAAACGGCCACGATCCACGGACAGTTACTCCAATAATTGCTTCTGAGACCGTCCTAGAGGCTCAATGCGCTGCGCAGCAACTGACACCATTGGCGGTGAGAGGGCGCCTTGTGAGCGGGCTTTGAAACCGGCGGCCAGCAGATCTTTCTTGAGGGTCATATAGCCGTAACGCCTCATCACCGAATAACTCCCCTACTTGGTTGACTCGCAACCCAATCTCTCTCGATAAAGCAGTAATGACGAATAAGGTTTCCAGGCAAATCGAGGAACATGGCTCCAGCCCAGCGTCGCGCGGCGGTGCTGGAACTTATATAGAAGGCGAGCTCGGCGCATTCTACCTTTTAGCTATGCTTGCACACATCCCAGCGCATGGGCTGCCCAACGCTCAGATTGTCCGCGTCCGATTCCAAGGTACGGACCTCAACTACAAACTTGACGATCTAATTATCCATGGAGCCAGCCCGTCGGGTGACGCTCTGCTTGAGATCCAGTCAAAGCGAGACATTACCTTTGCGCCAAAAGACACAGTGTACCGAGAGGTGGCGGAGCAGATTGCGCTTAGCCACTCGACCGAGGTCGCGGAGGAACGGCATTTTGTTGGGATCGCAACCCAGCGTACCAGCCGCAATATCTCGGGTGCTTATCAGGACGTGCTCAAATGGGCCGCTGCAGCCGAAACCTGCGATCAGTTCTACAAGCGGCTAAATGCCAAGGGCGTGGCCAGCAAGGTTATGCGCGATTTCGAGTTAACCACGCGCAATAACCTAGTTGCCGGAGGCGTTGCCGACGATGACGAAGCGATCTGGAGGATCCTGCGGCGGCTGCTGATCCTAGAATTTGATTTTGAATCGAGCGTGTCGCTCGCCCGAACACATGGTCAGATGTTGGCACGTCAGATGCTCGCCGATGAAGATGTTGGACAGGCCGATGCGCTGTGGCGCACCCTAATAGAATTATCGATCGCGACAGGCACAATTGGCGGATCGATCGATCGCCAAGAGCTTAAGCGCAAGCTGGTCGAAATCGAATTCCGGCTTGCCGGTGATCGCGACTATGGACCCGCGCGCATCAAGATCGCCGAAATGGCGCAGATGACATTGGCGAGCATCGGCAGTACGGTCACCGGCGTGAACCTACCGCGGTTTGAAGCGGTCGCCGCGCTGGACGAAGCTGCGGGCTCACACCGCTTCATCGAAGTACGTGGCGGCCCGGGGGTTGGCAAATCTTGGGTGTTGCGAAATATGGCTGAGCGCGTCGCTCGGAAATCCCCGATCATCGTGCTTGATCCCGTAGCAACACCGTCAGGCGGTTGGATCGCATTCGCGCAGGCGCTCGGCATTTCGGGAACCGCCAGCGATTTCCTTTCCGACCTAGCCGCCAGCGGCGGAGCGATGATCTTCATCGACAGCCTCGACATGTTCACAGATCCCGGTCACCAGCGCACAGTCGTCGACCTGCTACGCGCGGCCAGTACAATTCCTGGCTTCACGGTGATTGTCACCACGCGCACACCTTCCAACCCTGATTCCGAGCCTTGGCTCGACGACACCATCACTGCAGAGTTTGGAGGAGTACATCCCGTCCTTGTCAGTGAATTGACCGAGGCCGATGTGGCTATTCTGGTTGGGCAAGCGCCTGAACTCAAGGCCCTGCTCGACAAGGGACATCCGGCGTCGAAGATCGCACGCAACCTTTATCGACTATCCCGGCTGGTCAAGGTGCCGAGCGCCACCGAGATCCGGACCGAGGCCATTCTCGCCCACTACTGGTGGAAAAGCGCCGACGGCGCCGCGCCAGCAGACGTTCGCCCGGCCCAGCGGATCCTCGCCGATCTCGCCGCCCGTTCGTTCAGGAATGAAAGCGGCGTCGAGCTGCGAAGCGATTCCAGCGCACGGTCGCATCTTCTCGACACGCTGACCCTCAAAGAACTGCGGCGTGATCAACTCGATTTCTATCATGATGTGCTGCGAGACTGGGCGATCGGTAACTACATCTTCGAGGACCCGTCGCGGCTCAATGCGCTCGACCTGTCAGTGCCGGCTTCTCCGCGCGTGGCGCGCGGTATCGAGTTCGCCGGTCGGCTGGCGCTTGAGCTGGAGGCAGACAGCAGTGCTTGGGGCGACTTGCTGAATCGTTTGTCGACTGAAAATGCGCATAGTACGTGGCGGCGCCAGGCGACGCTCGCCATGACCCGCTCTGAGGCTGGGCCTGAACTCCTGGAAAAATGCAGTTCCGCGCTTTTGGCGCAAGACGGAGCACTATTCATTCAGCTCTCCACCACAATCGCTGCGGTGGAGACGGTCGCCACAGTCGATGTCATGAAGATGCCCGACGGCTCTAAGGTGGATCTGTCCCGCTCCCACCGTTTCGACACAACTGGCAGCGCCATTTGGGTGCTGCACTGGGTTTTAAATAATGCGGACGAGATCCCACTTCAGGCGATCAGCGCGGTGGTCGAGCTGGTCGAAATCCAAGTATACCTGTTGAAAGTGACGGCGCCGCTCGCCAAGCCGGTCGTTACGATGCTGTTTGGATGGCTTCGACAGCTTGACGTCGGCGATGCCGCTATAACTATTCCGGTCGATAAGACCGCAGGCCCTTGGGACAGGGGGGCGAACAGCCGCATGGTCGAGAAGCTTCGTACTATGGCACTTCTGCTGGGTGAGTTCGCACCCGAGCAGCTAAAGGCCTATCTCACTGAGGTTGCGGCGGAGCACGACAGCTACAAGGTCAAGGGCATCCGACCTTTCAGCCAAGTTATCGCCCCGGTCGCTCCGGCTGAATTGTCCTCGTTGATCTTGAACAGCCTCATCGAAAAGCGTGACCAGCGGCGGCCGCACTCCTTCGCGGCGAACCGGGCCTTCACTTTTGCCGACAGCGACTTCATGCCGCCGTCACCGGCCCAACCGCCATTCCTCGACTTGCTCGAGGCTGCCCCTGATGTGGGACTGAATTTGATCCGGACGCTAGTCACCGAGGCTCTTGCGCACCATGTCGGAGGGCACGAGCCGGACGATGACGGCTTCACGCTGGTATTTGACGAAGGGCCGCGCCTTTTTCCTTGGACGGACACATATTTGTGGTCACGCGACCAAGCCCCTGAATATTCCGTAGCATCTGGCCTGAAAGCATTGGAAGCTTGGAGCCATAAGAGGCTCGACGATGGCGAAGCGATAGAAGCAGTGCTCGCTGACATCCTTGTCCCAAAGGGATGCTGCGCCGCCTTTTTGCTGGTCGCGATCGATGTGCTGCTCTCACATTTTTCACAAGGTCGGGACGAACTGGGCCCGTTCATCGCCTGCCCGGAGTTGCTTGCAAGTGACCGGATGCGTGCAAACCATGATCAGATGGCTTACGACCGGGGGGTGTTTGGTCAAGATGAACCCTCAGGCAAGGTGATGCTCGCCGATCTCAGGTCTCGACAATCACGTCAAGTTTCGCTCTCAGACGCATTGCAGAATTACCTGGGAGATGACCCGGTAGCGCGGACTGTGCGCGCACGGCTGGGCGCCGCGGTCGATAAACTGGAGCCCTACGAAACCCATTCGGACTGGGTTGATCCGCGGTTCATCGGACGCTATGCGCGCAATGTGCTCGATTTTGATAACTGGACCGATATTGGCGACGGCAAGTCAGCCTACCAGTCGCCGCCCGACGAATCCGCGCATCTAGAACAGATGGGTCGGCGCTATGACGAGTCGGTCAGCTCATCCGAAGCGGAGGCACGAATCCGTCTCGCAGTGAAAGGCGGAAACTATGCCATTGCCGAAACCGCGCGCATCGCGTTGGATTATGCGGGCGGCGGCTTGCCCGATGCCAGCGACACCGATGTACTCAAGTCCCGGTCAACACGGCTAATCACCACTGCGATGTTGGTCACGCGTAACGGCGACGATGCATTACTTGACGAACATACGTCCTGGGTTCGTCAGGTTATCGATCTGGGGCTGGCGGAGAAGCTGAACCGTCATGCAGGGTCGGGCGATAATCTGCAGTTCAATCGGCCAGCGCTCGCTGCGCTCGCATTGATCCATCTCTGGCGGCGCAAAGGCTCCAAGACGGACCAGGAGACCCTGATGGGTCTAGCGACACGCCGCGATCGCATTGCGGCCCCAGCCTTCGCAGCTGCGCTGCCAGAAATCCTCGAGACCGAGCCAAAATTACTCAAGGCAGCGATGCGCGTTGCCTTCTCGACCTGCTTGTGGCGCTGGCATTCTTATGACGAAGATGAAGCCGAAAAGAAGCGCTTCGTGGCCGAGCAGGAGGTCTCGGCGCAAGCGGCGGTCGCCGCGGAGATCGCCTGGCTTGAGGGTGGAAAGGAACCTGCATGGCCCGAATGGCCCAAGGAGTGCCCTACTCTGCGGCGGCGGTCAAATATTCGCGTACCGGGGCCGACTACGACCGAGGACTTTGATGCGGACGAACGCGAAACTGACGAGTGTTCCAAGAATCCCGTGAACGTGCATATCGACAGCAGCGCTGCAGCTCAGTGGCTGCGCATGGTCAACGTTTCGCCTCATACGACGGTCAATTGGGGGCATGAGATTATTGAGATCTATTCGGGATGGACCTCCAGGATGAACGGCCTCGATCTCCCGACCGACGAAGAAATCGACCAAGAGCCTGCAGATTGGAACCATCAGTACTACCTATTGTTCGCCCGTCAATTGATGGAAACCCCTGCCAATAACTTCGAAACCGACCTCCAGCTTATCACCCGATTGCCAGACAAGTCGTTTGGTGCTGTTGCGCAGATAATAATCCAAGCCATCGACGCCATATACTTCAACGATCCGAACCACCCGGCTGATCGACCTGTCGAGTTACGCACGCGGTTCACAGATCGTGTGATTGCTCTCCAGCGGTGGAAATACCCCCAAGACCCCGACAGCATGAGCGTCGATTGGGACACTGCCGGAATTGTGGCGCAGATGCTCCTCAACACTCACAACCCCTTCAATATGACAAAAAGCTATCTGCCCGAGGCGCTTTCCGAACGACTGGATCCACTGCTTAATACAATTCGACCGTTACTGCCCGGCGGACCAACTTCGTTCGTCGCGCTCTGCACCATGAACTTACTCTTGGTTACCCCTCGGGCACGCCATCTCAACTTCCTGCTCGACGCCGCTGAGGCATGGAATGAACGCACTCAAAGTGCCACCTTCTGGACGACAGCAGGAATTGGGCGGCGGATCGTCGACTGGTTCAACATGGCGATGACCGAGCAGCCGACGCTACTCGGTCCTGCTCATCCCGCGCGCAGTCGGATCGATCACGTGATTGGGAGGCTGGTCAGCGTCGGCGTGGCTGAGGCACATGAGATTGAAAAGAAAGTCGAAGCTGCTGCAAGCGTCGTCTAAGGCCGGTGTCGACGGTCACTGGAACATTTTCCGCCAGTTCTTGTCCAGGAACCCCGCCGCTATCGACTCAGCCTCAATCTCGCGCAACTCGGCCCTGATCTCTCGTCCATCCTGAGCCCGCCGCCTGGCCTCTTCTCGCTTCGCCTTGGTCAGCCGTCCGTGCGTGGTATGGAGACCCGCTAACCGCTGGCGTCCAGCCGCGGTCCGTGGACCGGTGGACGCTCCTCCGTGGAGGCGGCACCGACCCGTTTTTGCGTTCCCGGGCCGCTGACACGGCGTCCCACGACGCGTCTTCGCACCGCAGCGATTGCCTGGCCAGTTCGGCCCAAAATGCCATGCTACACTGCCTGTCGATTGTTTCAGTTTCATTGTACTGGGCTCCTCCGACCATGAGTGTTACGATATCACATTTCATGCTGTAATCAAAGGCGGGGTTAGCAAGGTCCGCGGGCCGCGGTTGCATTACATAGGGAGGTTAGAGTTGATCCTGATCTGCGATGTTGGATGGATTCTGACCAATCTCAGATTTCGTCAGGTATCAGGCCTCTAGTTGAACCCACTTGGAGAGAGCGGCGGCGCGGTGGAGCTTGAAATTGACGCGTGAGTAAAGCTGGCGCTCCACTCCTCTCGGGTATGTAAACATACCCTGCCGGGCAGCGATTGAAATGGTTATGGACGGAAGCATGAACGGCGGTGAATCTCTGCAAACTTCGCATACGGCGAAAGCGCAGCATTGCCCGTTCTGGTTTTCGAAACTGAAGGTGGGAATTCTCAGCCCGGCTATTCAACCTACGGCCGGTTTCTTGTTTGTCAGCATTGCCGATGACCTTCATCGTGGCGCCGTAAGACCGCAGTAGATCGGTCACGATGACATGTGGTGGGCCAAAGCGCTTCATTGTTTTTCTGAGGAATTTCAATGCCGCTTTGCGGTCACGGCGCTTGGTGACGTAGCTTTCCAGCACCTCGCCCTCGTGATCCACAGCCCGCCAGAGATAGTGGGTTTCACCGTTTATTTTTACGAACACCTCGTCCAAATGCCATTTCCAATTCGAATGAGCACGAAGTTGCTGACCCCGTTTTCTTCGGATCTCCGCCGCGAATAACGGCCCAAAGCGATTCCACCAAAAACGGACCGTCTTGTGGCTGATATCAATCCCTCGCTCGTGCAACAGGTCTTCGACATTTCGGAGGGAAAACGGATGTACAACATCACCGCAAGGCGGATGATGGCGGGCGGCGCCTTAAAGGTTGTGTTTTGTCATGCCGGGAAGCGAAATCGCCGCCCTGCCCTTCCCAACCGAGTTTCCTCTTACTAGATCAGCTGAAGTTATCATATAATAACCGTCAACAGCGTATCCACGCTGGCCTTAGCATCGCCGTAGAACATGCGGGTGTTGTCCTTGAAGAACAGCGGGTTCTCGATGCCTGAGTAGCCAGTGCCCTGGCCCCGTTTGGAGACAAACACCTGCTTGGCCTTCCAGCACTCCAGCACCGGCATACCGGCGATGGGCGAGTTGGGGTCGTCCTGGGCTGCCGGGTTGACGATGTCGTTGGAGCCGATGACGATGGCCACGTCCGTGTCCGGGAAATCGTCGTTGATCTCGTCCATCTCCATGACGATATCGTATGGCACCTTGGCCTCGGCCAGCAGCACATTCATGTGACCGGGCAGACGACCTGCCACCGGGTGGATCGCAAAGCGCACGGTTTTACCCTTGGCGCGCAGGCGGCGGGTCAATTCGGCCACGTTCTGCTGTGCCTGCGCCACCGCCATGCCATAGCCTGGGATGATGACAATGCTGTCGGCCTCTTCCAGAGCTGTTGCAACGCCGTCAGCGTCAATGGCGATCTGTTCGCCCTCAACCGCCATCTGCGGGCCTGTGCTGCCGCCAAAGCCGCCCAGGATCACGCTGATGAACGAGCGGTTCATTGCTTTGCACATGATATAAGACAGGATCGCACCAGAGGAACCCACCAGCGCGCCGACCACGATCAGCAGGTCATTGCCGAGCGAGAAGCCAATCGCCGCAGCGGCCCAGCCGGAATAGCTGTTCAGCATCGACACAACCACCGGCATATCGGCGCCGCCGATGCCCATGATCAGGTGATAGCCGATGAACAGTGCCGCCAGTGTCATCAGTGCCAGCGGCAGGAAGCCACCTGTGTTGAAATACCAGATCAGGCAGAGCAGCGACAGACCAGCAGCGCCTGCGTTCAGCATATGGCCGCCGGGCAGTTTTGTCGCCACCGAGCCCAGCTTGCCCGCCAGTTTTCCATAGGCCACCACGGAGCCAGTAAAGGTCACGGCACCGATGAAGATACCAAGGAACACCTCAACTTTCAGGATGGACAGTTCAACCGATGACTTGTGTGCCAACAGGGCTGCAAACCCTTCGAGTCCCTCACGGGCCTCGTGGCTCATCGCCAGAACATTGCCCATTTCGATATGCGCGTTGAAGCCAACAAACACCGCCGCCAGACCCACCAGCGAGTGCATCGCAGCAACCAGCTGCGGCATCTCGGTCATCTGGACGCGCTGTGCCACGACGTACCCGATGCTACCGCCACCGGCGATCAACAACAGCGACAGCAACCAAAGGCCCTGACCGGGGCCCACAAGTGTTGCAAACACCGCCAGCGCCATGCTGACAATACCGTACCAAACCGCGCGTTTAGCGCTTTCTTGTCCGGACAAACCGCCCAGTGACAAGATGAACAGGACAGCCGCAACAACATAGGCGGCAATAGTGAAGCCAAATTCCATAACCCCAGCCCCCTTATGATTTCTGGAACATGGCAAGCATGCGCCGTGTTACGAGGAAGCCGCCAAAGATGTTGATCCCGGCCATGAAGATGGACAATGACGCCAGCAGGATCACCAGCCAAGAGCCAGAGCCGATCTGCATCAGCGCGCCCAGAATGATGATCGACGAGATCGCATTGGTCACCGCCATCAGCGGAGTGTGCAGCGAGTGCGCCACACCCCAGATCACCTGGAAGCCAACAAAACAGGCCAGCACAAACACGATAAAGTGCTGCATGAAGCTGACCGGGGCCACCAGTCCAACCAGTAACATCAAGGCCGCGCCAACCCCCAACAGGGTAACCTGCTGTTTGGTGGCCGCCTTAAAGGCGGCAACTTCGGCTGCACGTTTTTCTTCCGGCGTCAGTTCCGGCACTACCTCTTTGGGTTTAGCCGCGATGGCCTGAATTTTCGGAGGCGGCGGCGGGAAGGTGATTTCCTTATCAAAGGTCACCGTGGCGCCACGGATCACGTCGTCTTCCATGTCGTGATTGATCTGGCCGTCCTTTTCAGGGGTCAGGTCCGTTACCATATGGCGGATATTGGTCGCGTACAGGGTCGAGGCCTGTGACGCCATCCGGCTGGGGAAGTCGGTATAACCGATGATGGTGACGCCGTTGTCGGTGACAATTTTCTCATCCATCACGGTCAGTTTACAATTGCCGCCCTTTTCCGCCGCAAGGTCAACAATGACCGAGCCGGGCTTCATCGCCGCAACCATCTCTTCGGTCCACAGCTCAGGTGCTTCGCGGTTGGGGATCAGTGCCGTGGTGATGACGATGTCCACCTCGGGTGCCAGTTCAAGGAACTTGGCCAGTTGCGCCTCGCGGAATTCCGGGCTGGAAACCGCCGCATAACCACCGGTCGCCGCGCCATCAGCCTGGTCTTCTTCAAAGTCCAGATAGACAAACTCGGCACCCATCGATTCAACCTGCTCGGCCACTTCGGGACGCACGTCAAAGGCCAGGGTGATCGCGCCTAGGCTGGTCGAGGTGCCAACAGCAGCCAGACCGGCAACACCAGCGCCCACCACCAGAACCTTGGCTGGTGGCACCTTACCCGCAGCGGTGATCTGACCAGTAAAGAAGCGACCAAAGTTATTGCCCGCCTCGATCACCGCGCGGTAGCCCGCGATATTGGCCATCGATGACAGCGCATCCATCTTCTGAGCGCGCGAAATACGAGGCACCATTTCCATGGCGATCACATTAGCGCCCTTGGACTTGGCCAGTTCCATGCCGTCTTTGTTCCCGGCAGGGTTAAAGAAGGAAATCAGTGTCTTGCCGCTGGTCATCCGTTTCAGTTCAACCTCTGAGGGCTGACGGACCTTGGCGACGACATCCACCGATTTCCACAGCGCCGCTGGTGTCTTGATGATCTCAACCCCAGCCTCGACATAAGTGGCGTCCGAGAAACCAGCAGCGGCCCCGGCCCCCGTCTCAATCGCGCAGTCATAGCCCAGCTTTTGCAGCTGACGCGCAGAGTCCGGCGTCATTGCAACACGCGCCTCGCCCACGTAGGTTTCTAATGGCGTTCCGATTTTCATGAACATTCTTCCTTCGCACACAAGTGAAGCATTCTAGTGACCAACCGCAGCAACAAACCCATTTTCAATCAGGTAAAGACCAAGGAGGATGAAGCCTGCGAGGAATGCTGTTTCCACAACCAACAACGCAATAGCAGGTAGACCAACTTTGGCGGTTTCCCCCAACGAGGTCTTTAGCCCAACTCCCGCGATCGCGGTCAACAAAGCCCATCGTGACAGTGGTACTGAGAAATCGACAACGGCCTGAGGCACCAAGTGCAGGGAGTTCAATGTGGCAAGAACGATAAAGACCAGAAGGAACATCGGAAGAAACGGTGGTTTTTTCCCGTCAACCGGACTTATGGCACCGTGGGACCTGATAACAAGCGAAGCAATCAGAACCACTGGAGCCAGCATTGCCACGCGAATGAGTTTGACGAAGGTAGCCACTTCTCCGGCAGGTTCCGATATGGAAAATCCTGCCCCAACAACCTGAGCGACATCGTGAATGGTCGCACCCAGAAAAATGCCCGCCGCCTTGTCGTCAAATCCCAGCGACGAAATCAGAATCGGATAGAGGACCATCGCAACGGTCGACAGCAACGTCACGCCGACGACGGTGAAAACAAGTCGTTCTTCAGTCCGGTCATCGCGTGGTAAAATGGCCGAGATAGCCATAGCCGCTGACGCCCCGCAAATTGCGACAGACCCGGCTGAGAGAAAGGCAAACCGGTGTTTGTGTCCAAAGAAACGAGCAATCAAAAGGCCAAAACCGATTGTCAGGCACAGACCAGAAATCACTAGGGCAATCACAACCGGTCCCAACTGAACGGCCATATCAAAACTGATGCGAAGCCCAAGCAAGGCCACTCCGAAACGCAAAACTTTGCGCGCTGAAAAGTTAATACCGGCCTTGCAGCGCCCTTCTTCGGAAAGAAAGTTCAGCGCAATGCCAAACAGCAGCGCCATGAGCATTGCTGGCGCGCCATAGTGTTCGGCAATAAATTGACCAGCAATTGCGATCATTGCCGCCACTAAAAATCCTGGAAAAAGCTCGGGAATGGATGAAAATGGACGAGGCATGGTCAGCGGCGTCATGTGTTGGCTCCACTGCTGGATATTGGAAGAAAAGTGACTGAACCAGTCGCGCAACTTATTGATCTAGACATATTATGGTACAGACGGCGTAGCTAAAGATTCTGCGGATCTCAGGTACTGCGACGGCACCAGAAGGCCGCGTTCCCTAGCATTTTGCCGACACTCCAAACGTCGTTCTCCAGGAAGTCTGGCACCATCCAGCTGGGTAATATGGTCCAACAACTCTTCAAGGCGATCTAGGAATGGTCCGGCGTGCTGGCCAGGATTAATCGCTATCAGAAACTGTCCGACCCTGGGCGCTGAGTCATCCGGTGTGAAGAAGGAGCTGGCGTCTTTGCTGAACATGCCGCCCGCAAATGCGGTGGCCATGATCTCAACCATCAAGGCCAACGAAGTTCCCTTTGCACCGCCGATTGGCAGCATTGATCCATCCAGGGCATCTTGTGCGGTTGTGGTCGGCTGCCCAGCCCTGTTCAAAGCCCATCCTTCAGGGATCTGTCGGCCCGTCTTCTTCGCATGCATCACTTTTCCACGTGCAACCTTTGACAGTGACAGATCAATGACAAGAGGGGCGTTGTTTTTGCGAGGAGCAGCGAAGGCAATTGGATTTGTACCAAAAACGGGAACCTTGGCACCCCATGGCGCAATGGCCTTGGGGGCGTTAGCCATCATGATGCCCACAAGACCCTGTTGGGCCAGTTTCTCAACCTGCAGGGATAAGGCGCCACAATGGTGAGAGTTGAACACAGACATTGTAGAGGTGCCCTGTGTTTTTGCAATTTTGGCACCCCATTCTATCGCCCGGTCCAAAGCCGGATAGGCAAAGCCGCAATCCGCATTGGTTAGAACCGAAGTCTGACTGGTCAGGCGCGACGTGATTTTGGCTTGGGCATTGATTTTGCCCGACCGGACCTGCGCAATATAGTCGTCCAGTCGGGAGAACCCATGCCCAACCTGTCCTTCCGCCTCGGCGGCAACAAGGGCTGCGGCAACCGGTACCGCGCAATCATCCGAAACGCCGTTTGCCTGCAATAGGCTCACAATCAACTCTTGCGCATCAGCAATGCTGATACGGACTGCATTTTCCATAATTTGCTCCGGGGATCTGAATGAACGGCCGGGAACTCCGGCCGTTCAGTTTTCTAGCCTTAGGCGCTGCGATACAACTTGGTCATCGAGAATTCCCGGTGGCCCAGAGCTTCGGCGGCAGTGTTACGCCCGTTGGCAGTGCGGCGGATCATTTCGATCAACTCGTCACCCGCCTGATCGATAGTCTGCTCGCGGCGCAAGATACCAGAGACATCCAAGTCGACGTGTTCGTTCATGGTGCGCACGGTGCGCGGGTTGGCGGTGATCTTGATGACCGGCACAATTGGGTTGCCGACCACATTGCCCTGCCCAGTGGGGAAGGTGTGGATCACGGCGCCACCGGCGGCCATCAGGGTCACACATTCAGCCGCAGCCGAGGAGCTGTCCATGAAATACAATCCCTTGCCAGACTGCGGCGCTTCTGCAGGCTCCAGGATGTCGATAAACTGCGAGGTACGGCCAATCTTTTCAAGGTTGCCTAGCGCCTTTTCCTCGATCGTCGTCAGGCCACCTTCGATGTTGCCCTTGGTGGGCTGACTGTCGGAGAGGTCATCAGTTTGATGCGCAAAGATGACATCATTCTGATACGCATTCCACATCTTGTACCAACGCTCGCCAACTTCTTCGTTGATCGCGCGCTTTTGACAAATGTGCTCGGCGCCGGTGATTTCCGAGGTCTCACCAAAGAAGCCAGTGATGCCTTCGGGCAGTAGCTTGTCGTACATGTTGCCGACAGTCGGGCAAGAACCTAGGCCGGTGGTGGTGTCGCTTTCACCGCATTTGGTCGAAACCCAGAGCTCGGAGATCGAGCATTCTTCACGCTGCATTTCGGTCGCATGGTGGACAAAGTCCTTAGCAGCCCAAGAGGCGGCGCGAATGGTTTCAAAGTCGCCCTTCTGCTCAATCGAGAACTCCGCAACCGGTTTGCCGGTGGCACGGATACCGTCGGCGATACGCTTGGTCCAGCCTGGCTCGATACCGATCACGACAACTGCGGCCACATTGGGGTTGGCGCCGGTGCCGATAATGGTGCGGAAATGTATGTCAAGATCCTCACCAAACTGAAGACGTCCATAGGCGTGCGGGATCGCCATGGTGCCTTTGACGTTGTTGGCAACCGCTTCGCAGGCCGCGTTAGAGATATCGTCCACAGGAAGGAGGATGACATGGTTACGCACGCCAACCCGGCCATTTTCGCGGCGATAACCCTGGATTGTTACTTTAGACAGATCAGACATTATTGGGTTCCTTACCAGCGCTTCGTTTTGCAGTTTTGAGTATGAAGATGATGACCTTTTTTGACGTCCGCGGTCATGATGCCGATGTCTTCGCCATACTTAAAAACGGTATCGCCCTTGTTCAGGTCCTTCAGCGCGATCTTGTGGCCGATTGGGGCGCTCTCTTGCGCAGCCAAGCGGAACGTTGAATTGTCATGGGTCACGCACACTAGCATGTCGGTGTTTGCTTCGAGACCTTCGATCACAACAACACCAACGCTGTCCTGGTGGTCATGGACCAGGAGATGGGGAATTTCTGACATTTGGATGCTCCGTTATCAGGGTTTGAGGATGATTTTTGGCGCTGGCACTGTGCCTGCGCGTATTTCGGAAAAGGCCTCGGATCCGTCCGCCAGGGCCCGTGTTTCGTACCAGTCAAGCGCCCCCAGCCGACCTTCGAACATCGCTATTGCGGTGGCCCGAAAATCTTCTGCTGTGTAGGTGTAGGTTCCGATAAAAGTGATTTCTTGCAGGGTCATACGACGTATATCGAGACCACCCTCACCGCCGCCCAAACCGATGTGCATAATCACGCCACCAGGGCGGGTCACCGTCGAGGCCGTGTTGCGGGTCTGCGCAAAACCAGCTCCATCAATCACCAGATCGAACAGTTCGCCTTCTGCCAAGTCAGCAGGGTCCAGAACAGGTGAGTCAATTGTCCGCTTCAGATAGCCGCGCCGCGCCTTATTGGGTTCCAGTACAGTCACATCCTGAACACCAAAACAGGCCAGCGACAGCGCCGCACCTACCCCAATGGCACCACCACCGATAACAAGCGCCCGGGCTGAGGACATGCCCGAGTGCAGCGCACCATGAGCCAGCCGCGCCGCGTGCCAGCCACATGCAATGGGTTCAGCCATGCAGGCCTTTTCCATCGAAAAACCATCCGGAATTTCGACAAGGTTTGCCATTGGCATCGACAGATACTCTGCAAAACCACCTTGGCGCGGTGGCATCGAGATGATTTGGCGGTCTGGGCAAAGATTATCACGGCCAGACAGGCAAGCAGGGCATTCGCCACAGGTCACCAGTGGGTTGATTGTCACGCACTGACCGTCTTTTTCTCCGCCAACAACTACACCTGCAGCTTCGTGGCCAAGGATCAGTGGCGCAGGACGCCGATCATCATGGCCAAGGTATGCATGCATGTCAGAACCGCAAATTCCGACGCTGTCGACCTTGATCAGGGCTTCGCCCTCTTGCGGATTTGGATCCGCAGCATCGCCGTAAGCCAGCGTATTGGGCCCAGTGTAAATAAGAGCTTTCATTTTGCGGTGTATCCTCCGTCAACGGACAGGATCTGGCCTGTCACATAGGATGAAGCTTCCGAACACAGAAACTGCAGCGGGCCATCTAGATCAGCGGCAACACCATTTCGGCCAACACAGGTCTGCGCCGCATTTCGTGCTGAACGATCCGGATCGCTGAACACCGCAGCCGTCAGTTCCGTCTCAAAGAAACCAGGTGCGATTGCATTGGCGGTGATACCATACGGCGACCAGGCCTCGGCCATGGCTCGGGTCATCTGGGCAACCCCACCCTTGCTGGTGCCATAGGCAATTCCTCCGGGAAAAGCGCGAGAACTCTGCAAGGAAGCAAAGTTGACAATCCGACCAAAGCCTTTGGACTTCATGGCGCCAGCGAACGCCTGAGCCAGGAAAAACGGAGTCGACAAGTTCAGAGCAAGAGTTACATTCCAGCCCTCGGCAGTCACATTATCTGCCGGTTGCCGGGTGTTGATGCCTGCTGCATTGATCAGAATATCAGGAGGACCAAATGCGGCTGTAACTTCGGATGCAACATCAGCCAATGCATCAACATCCGCCAAATCAGCCGTGACTGCGTGGGTCTTACCCAGAGTTTCTCCCCGCCACTCTTTCAGCTGATCAGCCCGCCGCGCCACACCTACAACCCGCACACCGTTTTGTGCCAGAAAATGGGCCGCATGGCGACCAAGGCCAGAACTGGCCCCGGTCACACAGGCGATCCGACCGGCAAGGCTAAACAGTCCCGCCGAGGGAGTGGAAATCAACCTATCCATTTGCGGACAGATCGAATTCTTGGTCCGGGAAGTATTTCTTCAGTCGGATATCTGCCGTCCGCGCATGACCTTCCATACCCTCCAGACGGGCGATACGTGCGGTGGCTTCGGCAACAGGCTTGGCACCTTCTCGGGTCGCACGCTGCCAAGTCACAATCTTCATGTATTTGTGGATCGACAGGCCACCAGTGTACCGTGCGGCCCCCGACGTAGGCAAAACGTGGTTGGTGCCGGAGGCCTTGTCGCCAAATGCCACGGTTGTTTCTTCACCCAAAAACAGCGAGCCGTAGCAGGACAAACGATCTAACCACCACTCCAGGTCTTCGGCCTGAACGGTCAGGTGCTCGGGTGCGTAAGAATCCGATGTCGCGGCCATTTCTTCCCGATCACTGCACAGGATCACTTCTGCGTAATCGCGCCAGGCCCTAAATGCGCTGTCGCTATTTACTTCGGGAAGATCCGCGATCAACCCGGGTACCAACTCCATGACCTTTTCTGCTAACGCGCGGTCGTCGGTTACGAGCCAAACAGGAGAATTGTAGCCATGTTCAGCCTGTCCCACGAGGTCGGTGGCCACAATCAAAGCATCGGCGGTTTTATCCGCAAGGATCAGGCTATCAGTTGGGCCGGCGATCATATCGATACCCACACGGCCAAACAGCATGCGCTTGGCTTCGGCGACAAACTGGTTACCCGGCCCGACAAGAATGCTAGCCTTGGGTAGGCCAAACAGGCCAAACGCCATGGCAGCAACGCCCTGAACTCCGCCCATGGCGAGGATTTTATCAGCACCCGAGATATGCGCGGCATAAATGATGGCTGGGTGGATACCCACACCCTCGTGCGGTGGGGAACAAGCGACGATGTGCTTACAACCTGCTACTTTGGCTGTGGTCACAGTCATGATCGCCGAAGCGATGTGGGAATAGCGCCCGCCTGGAACATAACATCCAGCGGCTTCCACCGGGATGGCCTTTTGCCCAGCAATCAGCCCCGGAACAATTTCATATTCGATGTCTTTAGCTGTGGCCAGCTGTGCTTCAGCAAAGCGACGAACATTGTCCTGAGAAAATCGGATGTCGTCCTTTAGCTTTTGAGGGACCAAAGCACTGGCAGCTTCGATGTCCTCTTTGCTCAGCTCAACATTGCCATCGTACTTGTCGAACTTCGCAGCATATCTTAGCGCCGCCTCGTCGCCGCCTTGTTCGATGTCGTCGAGAATGCCTCGGACGATGCCACGTACGTCTGTCGCGTCACTTTTTGACGTCAGAGTTGCCTTTTTAAGATACTCGATTGGCATCTAGTTTCTCCTATTTGAGATTGTCTGGAAGCATCGTCAGAGAGATCGCGGGGATGTAGGCGATCAGCAGCACAACGATGAGCATGAAGAAAACGAAGGGTCCGACACGGGAGGCAATCCTGAGAACGGATTCACCGGTGATACCTGACACGACAAACAGGTTGAGCCCCAGCGGCGGCGTAATAAAGCCCACTCCCAACGCGCTGATCATCATGATGCAGAACTGAATTTCATGCATACCGATGGAGTCGGCCAGGGGCTTCAGGATTGGCGCCAGGATCACGATATTTGGCGTCGTTTCCATGACACAGCCTGCCAGGATCAAGATGCCTATCATCAGCAGGGTCAAGAGAATAGGATCGTCGGTCATCGCCGAAACTGAGGCCACAAACCCTTGCGGTACCCCCATGATAGCCAGCGTCTGCGCCAGCGGCAGCGAGAAGGCAATGATGGGCAGAATAACACCGTTAACTTTGGCCGAGCTGACCATCATTGCCGGGAAATCCGAGAATTTCAGGGTCCGGACGATGAACCCAATAAGGATCGTGACAATGACTGCTGTTGCCCCTGCTTCAGTCGGTGTTAACCGCCCCGAGAAGATCCCGTAGAATATGATGGCTGGCACAATGAAGGCATACCAGCCCGAGGCAATCGTGCGGCCAAGGTTGCTGGCCCATTCACCAAAACTCATCGGCTCACCGCCCTCATAGGCATAGATCCGGTTCATCACGAGATTGGTGACCAGAATGGCGATCAGTATGGCAACACCTGGGATCAGTGCTGCAATGAACAGGGTCGATGCAGATATACCCAGCACAAGCCCGATAATGATGTACGCGATCGAAGGTGGGATCAGAACACCAGTACAGGCTCCGGCAGCGACCAACGCACAGGCATAGGGTCTGGGGTAGCCAGACTCGACCAGGCGGTCGATGGTCATCCGGCCCACAGCTGCAGCGCCAGCCGCATCCGACCCTGAGATAGCCGAGAACATGCCGCAGACCAGAACCGTAGCCGACCCGAACCCGCCTTTGGTCCAGCAGGTCAGCGCCTCGGCCACATTCAGAAATTTTCGACTTAGGCCGGTACGTACCAAGACGTCGCCAGTCAGGATGAACAAAGGCACGGCGGTCAGTGCAAATGCATCGATCCCGTCAAAAAGGGATTCACCCAGCAGGGACAGCGGCAATGCGCCAGACAGTAAAAGCATGGCAATAGCCGCGGCGCCGATAGAGGCCCAGATCGGGATAGCCAAGCCACAAAAGACTACAAATACGAGGACCGGCAGGTAAAAGTCCCACCCCAGCACCACGGTATGTTCTTGAAGATTACCAAAGAGCATCGAATACCTCAGTCAAACAGTTTGTCGCCTTCGTAGACGGGTGTTCCCGTACGAAGAGCGTGAATGTCACGTAGAAGGGACTGGCACAGGCGGAAAATCATCAGCGAGAAGCCCAGCGGCACAGCTGACAGGAACCACACCATCGACACACGAAGGCCGTGGCTGACCGAACCGAATTTCCAGGACACAAGAACAGTTTCGAAGGACCAAAACAAAGCGGTGACCGCCACTGCGAACATCACCAGGTCGCCCAATATGTAGATCAGCGTTTTCACCTGATTAGGGACGTAGTGCATGATGACATCGATCCTGATGTGGGCGCGCTCACGTACTGCGGATGCGGCTCCGATCCAGGCAAGATAGATAAAGGCGTAACGGACGATTTCCTCTCCCCAAATGGAAGAGTATTGGAACACTTCACGCCGGATGACCTCGACGGCCATAGTTACGACCAGCAGCACGTAAAAGAACAAAAGCGCCCATCTTTCGGCGTTTTGATTGAGTGTCGCTAAGAATTTGTGCATCAGAGCCTCACTTCCAAGTCTTGCCGGTCACCAGGAAAAAGGCCGGCGGGCGGACTGTTGTGTGAAAAGGAGTTTAAGGTTGACCGCCGACACGATGGGCCGACGGTCAAATGTCTTATGCGTCGTGGACGTAGAACTGACCGCGCGTGCTGGCCGCTTCGTCTAGCTTGTTAAACTGGTCCATCGATCCCGCCAGATCAGTTTTGAAGCCATCCCATTCCGCGTTCTGGTGGCCGCCGACGTCTTTCCACTCTGCCAACTGATCTTCGGACAACGAGTGGAATTCCACACCGGATTTGCGCAATTCCGCCATCGCGTAATTGCGGGCTGACGGCACCTTGGCAAGGTTCTGCTGGGCGGTGATCGCCGAGGCAACTTCGATACCTTCCTGAACATCCGCCGGCAGTGAATTGAACCACTCCAGGTTACAGGAATAGACTTGGCTGTCCGGAACCGCCTGAGTGAAAGTCACGTGGCTGAGAATGTCCTTGAAGCCAAAGACATGCAAAGCTCCAACGGACGGGTCAAGCGCATCTGCGACGCCCTGCTTGATCGCAGACGGGGTTTCGCCCCATGCTACCGGCGTTGGGTTGGCGCCGACCATGCGGTAATACTGCTGTAGCATTTTTGAGCCCGGGACGCGGAATTTAACACCCGACAAATCACCTGGCGACAAAACCGCTCCGGCACCACCCTTACGGACAGCCACAACGCGTGGATCAATCACTACATAGAACAGGGTCTTAAAGCCCTTGGCTTCGACCTTGGGGTGCACATCGTCCTGCCAGGCCTTGGAGTGCACGAGGTTCACAAAACGCTGATTGGACCCACAGAAATAGGGCATGTTGATCAGATCAACTGTTGGCGCAAACGGGGCAAAGTTTGACAGAGAATGCTGAGCCGCCTGAATGGTGCCGCCTTGAACTTTTTGAGCCAGTGCGCCGCCGGCACCCAGTTGACCGCCCGGAGCCAGCTTAACGTAAACTTTGCCGTTGGTGGCATTCTGGATGTTTTCTTTTAGGTCCAGCTGCATGATCGGATAGCTGCGAGTTGCCCCCAAAACATAGGCTGTCGCAATTGTCATTGTATGATCTGCAGCAGCCTGACGGTCACTTTCTTCCTTGGCTGTCTGTGCGACGGCTTCGCTCGACCAGAGCATGCCACTCGCGCCTGCAACCATTGCTGCGGTAAAAGCGCCGGATCCGGTCAACTTTAGGAAATTCCGCCGTGCGGCAGATTTCAATTCGGTCTTCATGGTAGTTCCTCCCAATTCCAATTTTGATTAGTCTTTTGTCTTTTTCGCAGCCTTTTCTCTCTTCAAAATACCCGCGACGAAAAACAAGACAGAAACCATAAGCACGATCAGTTCGGACACTTCGCTGAGGTAAGTCCCTCCTCCGGACGCCCCCCAGAATACGTTCAGAAAAAAGGTCCCGAATAGGATTGCCGCTATTCCCAGATACATATTTTCCTCCCAGTCCATCGCCTCAACCAGCTTCACACGAAGCTTTGTAAGCGCTTACATTTTGTAATGCAAGCGCTTACATGATAGACCTAATGCAAATGCCTATTCTATAGCCCTGCCAGACTAAGTACGTTATGGACCTCCCGAAGCTTACACTCGGGCAACGCTTTGTAATTATTTGGATTTGACTGTGAAAAACCCATCAGTGCCAACTCTGGAAGACGTCGCGAGAGAAGCGAATGTTTCTACAGCCACTGTTTCAAGGTGCCTAAATTCACCGGAAAGAGTAGTTGAAAAAACTCGAAAGCGCGTTCTGGCTGCTGTTTCGCGTCTTGGGTATTCGCCTAATTTTGGTGCGCGCGCCTTGGCTGCCAAACGGACTAACACGATCGGCGCGGTCATCCCCACGATGGAAAATGCAATCTTTGCTCGCGGACTGCAGGCATTCCAAGAAGTGGTGTCCGAGAACGACGCCACCCTATTGGTGGCAAGCTCTGCCTACAGGCAAGATCTCGAGGAAACGCAGATCCGAAATCTGGTTGCCCGCGGAGCAGACGCATTGCTTCTCATCGGCGATGACCGCGACGACAAGATCTACGAGTTCCTGAACAAACGAGGTATCCCCTATGTCGTCGCTTGGAGCTATCGGGACGATAATAACCACTGCTTTGTCGGCTTTGACAACCGATCGGCCGCCAAAGAAATGGCTACAAAGATCATCGGACTGGGGCATTCCAGAATCGGTATGATTGCAGGCCTTACCCGAAACAACGACCGGGCACGTGACAGGGTCTTGGGGGTGAAAGACGCTATCACTGAACATGGCCTAAATGTTGACGACCTACATGTAATTGAAGCCGAATACAGCTTTGCCGAGGGCGGGAACGCGGTCGAACATCTGTTGAGCCTTGAACCCCGACCAACGGCTATCGTCTGCGGCAACGACATCTTGGCGGTTGGGGCGATGAAACGAGCAAGGTCTCTGGGCATACAGATTCCAGATCAGCTTTCCATTACCGGCTTTGATGATATCGAAGTGTGTTCTGTGGTTGAACCTAGCCTGACCACAATCCATGTCCCCCACAGGAGCATGGGAAAAACGGCTGCCAGAAGCCTGTTTGCCATGATGGAAGGCGATGCTATTTGCGCCAGCAGCCACTTGGAAACCTATGTGGTCGAGCGGCAATCTCTTGCCGCTCCTCCAAAATCCTAGCGCAATACAACCACAGCGCACCGGGCATGGCGCGCAACCCGAGCCGCTGTTGAACCAAGAAGAAAATCCCGCAGACCGGGTTTATGGGCTCCCACAAGAATACAATCAGCTTCTACTTCGGTTGCATAATCAGTCAACGCTCGACCCGAATGCCCTTTGAGCAAAACCGCCTGAATATCGGGTTCGTCTTTTACGCGCTCTTCAATCCTGCTCTGAGCGGCGGCCATCGCGTTGTCTACATCTTGCTGGGCAACAAATGCCTTTGCAGAGCCCTGCAGCGTTTCATAGACATGAACAGCAAAAATATCACCATCCTGCGCCCTAAGGGCCCTTGCAACCTGAATGGCCTGCTCACCAAAACCATGATCCAGAGACATTGATATTAGTATTTTCTTGTACATAGTCTGTCCTTTGATGTGACTTGCACTGCAGTTACTTGCCTTTCCACGGCACCAGCCAGCTTTCAGCCTTGCGCATTAGAATATCGATTCCAAAGCCAATGACCCCGATCAGGACAATCCCCATGATCACGATATCGGTCAGTTGGAATTTCGAGGCCGCGACAATCATCTTGCCCGCTCCTTTTTCAGCGGCTACCAATTCGGCGGCGACCACAGTGCCCCAGCAAACGCCCATGGCAACCCGCGCCCCAGTGAAAATCTCGGGCAACGAGTTCGGGACAATGACATGGAACAGAATCTGGCGCTTGGAGGCGCCTAACGAATAAGCCGCATGCACCTTTGAGATATTCACCCCTGATACACCAGCGCGCGCGGCAATGGTCATGATCCACAATGCCGCAAGAAACAGCAGGATGATTTTTCCGGTTTCGCCGATGCCAAACCAGATGATCACCAGCGGGATCAAGGCCAATGGCGGTACCGGGCGCATGAACTCGACGATGGGATCAAACCAGCCGCGAAACCAGCCCGACAATCCCATTGCATAGCCAAGAGGAATGCCAACAACACTACCGACGATAAAACCAGCAATGACCCGGATCAGCGACCAGCCTAGGTGCTCAACCAAAGTGATCCCCTGATACCCCTCGCCAAATATTTGCACAAACCGAGACCAGACTGCTTCTGGTGACGGCATCCAGATCGGCTCCATTTGCATGCCTTTTGACGGCGTGAAATTAAGGGACCCCTTGGCGGTCAAGGACACCCGCCCGTTCTCTACTTTGACCGGTGAACCTACGGAAATTGGCATGCCATCAACGGTGATGATCTGATAGCCATCCTCTTTGCCACCGACGTCATTGTTCTTGGCCTTGATCAACTTGCTGCGCCAAGCTGCAACTTTAACACTGCTGTTCTTTGCAAAACCCTCGCCTGGAACACTCTCAGGGGCTGACACTTGTTCGTCGACTTTGTGCACAACAATACTAATTGTAGCATCGTCGGATTCACCGGCCGCGTTCTTGGCAGTGTAAGTGAAACTGGTTTCCCCAACAAAGGGACCGGGAACATGGATGGGTGTCAGTTTGGAACCGGTAAACGCCCCCCAGATCAGAAAAATGGCAACGACCGAAATGACCGAAGCTGCCCGATTGGGCGTGACGGCGCTTTCATCGCCAAAGGTCACCGTTTTCAGGCTGGTGTAGTCCTTCTTCGGCCCCACTCGGCTTGTGACATACTGCACGCCAAAAAATGCGCCCACAAAGATGGCAACGTATAACAGCAGGATCATCATGCTACGTCCTCCGATCGGCCCATAATTTCCTCTTCCATCTCCCAGATCATCGACAGAATTTCGTCACGGGTTTCAGCAAACCCCTCTGATTTCTTGACCAAGCGCAGATCGGACCCAACGCCACGTTCCGCAAAAGGAAGCCTGTATTCTTTTTGGATACGCCCCGGCCGCGGCGCCATCACCAAAAGCCGCTCGCCCAATAGCAGGGCTTCTTCGACCGAATGGGTAATCAGGATTATGGTCTTACCGGTCTCTTTCCACAGATCCAGCACCAGGCCCTGCATTTTCTCGCGGGTCAGCGCATCCAATGCGCCCAATGGTTCGTCCATCAAGATCACATCCGGCTCGTTGGCCAAACAGCGGGCAAGGGCCACGCGCTGTTGCATGCCACCCGACAATTCATAAACCGCTTTGTCTTTGAAATCTGCCAGACCAACGGTCTCGAGCAAATGATCGGTGATCTGGTCACGCTCTTTCTTTGGCATACCTTTCATGCGCGGCCCAAAATCGACGTTGGCACGCACATCCATCCATTCAAACAAGGCGCCACTTTGAAAAACCATACCGCGTTCCGGGCCCGGCCCGGCAACCGTATTGCCATTCAGCACGATTTTGCCATCTGTGGGGGCCAGAAACCCAGCCAGAATGTTCAATAGCGTGGTCTTGCCGCAACCTGACGGCCCGAGCACGGACAACAGTTCCCCATCCTTCAAATCAAGCGACACATCTTTTAACGCCTGAATGGATGATCCGTTTGGTAAGTCAAAGCGCATCGAAATACGGTCGATCGAAAGTCCCAATACATTTCCCCTTGCAAGACTGCTGTCTTATGTTGAGAGAGGCCGCGCCACAAAATGGTTCCGCGCCCCCTCTCGAATTTAAGTCCGGCCGTTGCCTTACATGCCCTGCGCTTCGGTCAGGGCCGTTACGTCTACAGCAGCACCATACGAGTCACGTGCGGAATCAATACTGCCCGCCTCGACAAACACGTTGGCCACGCCTTGCATAAACGCCTGCGACCCGCCGCCGAGCCATTTATCGCTGAGCTGGTCTTCGACCGAAGGGAACACAAAGGTCGCCAGGGTTTCAGCCGTTGAGGTTTCATCCATGCCAGAATCCTTAGCGATAACCGGCAACATTTCAGCGGTATTCTCACCGGAATTCCACATGGCATTCATATCCGCGGTGACCTTGAGGAACTTGGCCAGTGTCTCACCTTCTTCTGCAACAAAGCTTGCAGGTGCGCTGGTCACGTCGAATACCAGAATACCAAGTGCTTCCTTCTCTGCACCGGTCAGCAATACGTTGCCATGCTCCTTCATCCGGCGCAATGCACCACCCCAGCCACAGACCATATCCAGACTGCCCTGAGCAAGAGCTGCAGCGCCATCAGCGGGCGCCATATCGACCACAACCATCGAGCCAACATCCACACCAAAATGAGCCATCTGTTTCAGGAAACCATAATGGGCGGCAGTGCCGATCGGAACACCAACCTTTTTGCCAGCCAGTTCACCAGCACTGTCTTTGTCGATTTCCAGCGCCTCTGCGACAACACAGTTGTCATTATCAGCATAGCTGACAGCCACATCGACAATCTGCAAATCTTGGCCTGCAGATGCCGCAACAACAAAAGGAGGAACCCCTTGGCTGACTGATATCTGCACATCGCCCGACGCCATGGCTGCTGACATCGCCGTGCCTGTGTCAAACGAAACCCAGTTGATCTCCATACCCAAGGCTTCGTCATATAATCCTTTGACCTTGGCATACTGAAACGGCATCGGCCACTCTAGGAAATAAGCAACCGTCAATTCTTCAGAAACCGCCGCTGTGGTGGTGGCAACAGTTGCTGTCATCGCGCCTGCAGCTATGAATGCTGCCGAACCTGTCAACTTCAGAGCCCTGCTCCACGCCCTGGATTTCAATTCTTTTGTCATGTTTATTCCTCCCTAGATTATTTTTTTGACTGATTATGACTGCGATTTCCTATTTCAGGTTTCCAACCACAAGCCAGCACAGAGGTTGCAAGCGCGATCATCTCAGGCACTTGGGCAACTCTGTTCCCCGAACAATCCCCCTCCTTTCGCCAGCTCAACTCGCGTCAGCAAGCAGGCATAAGTCGCACTACTACAGTAATTGTAAGCGCTTACAACAATTTTGCAAGCGCTTACAATTACAGCTTGATTTCCGCAGAACCAAACCCACAGGATAACGCTTTCCCATGCCTGCCATTGGAGAGGTGATCCCCAAATGCATCTTATCCGGGCCGCCTAGGAAGGGTTACATCCACGCCCGTAATTCGGTGGCGCCTTTGTCGGTCAGCCCTTGGCTCGGATACAAAAAACGTTTAAATCCAAATCTTTACGCGGTGATTTCAGTCTCATTAGAATTCGTTTCCACTAAACTGGTGTCACTGCCCATTCAGTCACCCTCAGTGTCCGATCCCTCTCCAAAAGGCACGGATGACAGCGCTGCACATGTGGACAAGCTTGAACCTTGGAAAACACCGCAGGTGAGCCATATGGAACGATACTGGCCTATGCTCCACCCACCGTTATCGTGCAGCATATGCCAGAGTCGATTACTTCTGTCTTTGCACTGCGACTGGACAGCGTGTGCAAAATGGCATTGAAGGAAGCCCGCGACAGCGTGATGCGCGGTCACGCTTTGATTACCCCTGGCGGACGCCACACCCTACTGTGCCGCAGTTGCGCGAACTACTGGAGAGCCCTCACGTCGCGGGACAAACTTCATCGTAGAATTCGAAGTTCCGATGCCCAGGCTCAGCTAACCGGGTTAGCAGTGCCTTGCGTGTATCTGGATCGCTCCACAGCCTGCACAGATTTCTTTCATCCTTAAACAGATCATGCAACTCGCCAAACATACGTTCCATTAAATCCTTAGCGCTCGTCTGCTTGCCATCAGGGGCCTAGAATGTAGTTTCCGTTATGTTGACGAAGTGACCGCCGCCTAGTTCGATTTAATTCATTTCGGGCGTAGTCAGGGTAAATACGCAAGACGAGACCCCTGTGAAGATCCCCGAACATGCATGTAACCTTCTGCCCGATCGTTCGAAATCGAGCGGTGGTAACAGGATATTGACCGACGCCGTCCTGCTCACGCCTTTACGAGAACGGCCGACAAGCCGCAGGACAGCTCTCATTGGAGTTTGATCCCAAGTGATGGACCGCATCCACGTACAGCCGTAGGATTGCCCCCAAACTGTTGTCTGAGCCAACAATACTCCGTCAGGAACTTCTAGCGATTGTCCAACGCAGCAACGAACGCGGCAATCTCAGGGCCCCAACGCAAACGGCCACCCGAGGGTGGCTGGTAATGTGTAGTATTTGTTTAGTAATATTGGTTGCGGGAGCCTGCAACCAACTTAATTTACTTTTCTCGACCCCACAGTTAGTAAAGTAGTCATTCATTTTGAGCCCAAGTAGAATGCCTTCTCTTGTGTGTAGTGTCTGACGTCAGCGCTCGTTTTTTTGTCTGTCAGTCTTGCAGATGATCTTCATCGCAGTGCCGTAAGTTCGAAGTAGATCGATCACAATGACAAGAGGTGGGCCAAAGCAGTTCCACCAAAATCGGGCAACCTCGTGACTGATTTCGATCCCGCACTCCTGCAGTAAATCCTCCACATTCCGGAGCGACAAGGGGAACCGGGCGTCCAACATCACTGCAAGGCGGATGATGGCGGGACTGGTCTTGAAATACCGAAATGGGCTGTGTTTGGGTATATCGAGAAGCTAGATCAAACACAGCCCTTCAAAACTGAGCGCCGCCTGACAAGACCAACTATCCAGCCACAAGCATCAACATTGTGGCCATGCCCCAAAGGGTCATCTGGTAGTGAGTGTTCTGTGCACCTTCATGACAAAACCAGTAGCAAAACCAATTGCCTGCAACCAGAAAACCCGCCCAAATACTTGTGAAGAACAGAGCGCCCATTAAGCCAAACCCGCGAGCGACCTCGGCATCTGCCCAACCAAAAATCGCCAGAGCCATGGCACCTGTTCCGATCCAAAGAGCAAGAGTGGCCAAAGCCTCCCAACCAACAATGAAGTAGAAAAGTAGCTGCTGGAGTTTTGGATTTTCGACACGCCGATATGCGACAGTTTCGAAGGCCTCGGGATAGTCATCTTGCATGCGCGTCATTTCCAGAACCTCGGCAGTGAAGGTGCTGTTCAAAGAGGAATGAAAGATATTCTCAAACACACCTGTCGTAAGCCAAGCCGCGAGAAAGAAGGCGCTCAAAGTTTGAGCAATGAGAACCATGAAATCAAAGGACATAGAAAGCCTGTTGCATGTGCCGGGGCGGCTGTGGCCACCCCGGCGTTAACATTAGGTCCAGTGCAACTGCGCCGGACGAATTTCAAACGAGATGTGATGTGCTCCACCGCCCAGACCTTCGCGGGTGTGGTTGAACAGTGAACGCCAATACGGTTGAATTGTGACACCTTCGTCCTGAACGATTTTCTCACCCTTGGCCATCAGAGCACGGCGTTTCTCCAGATCAGCAGTGGCCAGAGCTTCTTCGAGCACTGCATCGAATTCAGCATTGGCCCAACCGAATTCATTCCAGGCCTCACCTGAACGATAAGCAAGCGCCCAGATTTGCACGCCGAGCGGACGGTGGTTCCAGTTGGTCGAGCTGAAAGGGTATTTTACCCAGTCGTTCCAGAAGGTTGCGCCTGGCAGGACCGTACGCTTCACTTTGAACCCGGCATCACGTAGCTGAGCGGCAACAGCATCAGTGGTATTCTTGCGCCACGCATCGTCGATCGAGATGATCTCGTGTTCGAAATCTTCCAAACCTGCGTCTTTGGCCAAGGCCATTGCGGCGGCAGGGTCGAATGTCGGATCTCCGATGTCAGCGTACTCGGGATGTGCAGGGCCAACATGGTGGTTTTGTGCAACCACACCCCGGCCATCATACCCCAATTCCAACAAAACAGAGTTATCTACAGCCATGTTAATCGCTTGCCGCATGCGTTTGTCGGCATAGGGTTTCACCCCGCCTACTTCTGCCAACTGGTTCGGGCGCACAACAATTGTAGCCATCGTCACGACTTCGTTTTCGACCCACCCATCCAGGCTAGAAATGATATCGATGAATTCACCTTCAATGGTGTACATCATGTCGATCTCTTCGGATTCAGCAGCGGCCAAATAGGACGCAGGATCAGTGCCGTAATCAATATACTCTACCCGATCGAGCCAGGCACCGTTGTCCGCATTCCACCAAGTGTGGTTTTCATTCTTTACCAAGACGCCCATGACGCCAACTTCCAGCAATTCTGGCAAGTATGGGCCGGTCCCCAAAGGGTTGCCGATCATGTCATCCGAGTTGTGCGAGCTGTGCACAATAGCGGCAGGATAATCCGCCATACCAGCAATCAAAGAGATGTCCGGCTTGGGCAAATGGAGGCGAACGGTGTGACCGTCCACAACTTCGATGCCGCCATCCAGCGCCTTGTTGGTATCCGGATCAATCAGAACGGCGAAACGACCGGCCATCGAATTCCCTTCGACGTCCTTTTCGCACCAGCCTGCAATGTTGCGCGCAACATCGCCGGCGGTAAAATCGTCACCATTGTTCCACTTTACGCCCTGACGCACGTTCAGTGTATAGGTTTTGGCGTCTTCCGAGATCTCCCAGCTGTCCAACAGAACCGGCAGAAACGTGCCGTCATTTTCGTAAGAAACGAGGTTTTCCAGCCAACCCTTGGCGAAGTTGGAGATTTCATTCCAGTCAAACGTTCGCGGATCTTTCATGCCGCGTACCGCCATCTGAATTCGGACTGTACCGCCCATTTTTGGCTGAGTTGCGGCCTGGGCTGGTGCGGCCATACCAAGCATCCCGTAAGCGGTTGCTGCCGTCGCACCAAAGGAACAGGCAAGGGCCAGGAATTCCCGTCGATTTACAGCATCATCACCAACGCTCTGAGCTTGGTCAGTGATCACACTGGGCAACGGTTTACCGGTGCGAGTAAAAAATGTCATGTTCTAACCTCTCTGTTTGGTCGTGAGGAGGACCCTCTGTCTTGCAGGTAGTCCCGCAGTCTGGCTACCCGTTTGTCCGGGCAGTCCATTAGTGTGCAACTAAGTGCATTTCGGTAATCCCGTCGCTGTCAGTCACAGTTGTGCAAAGGCTCGACAATGTCCGGGGTTGTTCATAGGGCCAGGATCGCCCGCGGTGCAGGGTCGCCCGCTGATCCCAGATCAGCACATCCCCCACATCCCAACTGTGAGTATATGTGAACTCTGGCTGTGTGCAGAACTCCATCAACTCGTCCAGCAACTTGATGCTTTCAACATCGTCATAACCATCAACCTTGTAGGCATGTGATGCGATATACAGGGATTCCCGACCATTAACCGGGTTGGTCCAGATGGCGTTCCAGCGCGTGGCGGGCCATTTGTGAAACATTGGCAACTTGGCCAGCTCAGGAGATATTTTTGCTCGTGACGTGGAATAGTGATGGGATATGCCGCGTCCCCTGATGCGGGCGCGCAGTTTCTCGGGCATCGCCTCCCAGGCTGCACGCGTAGATGCCAGCTCAGTTTCACCCCCTTCAGAGGCAACCACCCGGGCAGTGATGATATTGGTCAAGGCCGGCCGCGGCATAAAGGTGCTATCTGCGTGCCACAAAAAATTCGACTGCAAGTTCAGAGTGTGCAGATCCATTTCGCCGGTAACTTCACCGCCACTCAGTACATTCGAGACTTTGGGAATGCTGTATTCGACGTCAGGCTTGCGTTCATCGGCAAGCCGGTCCTCGATCGGGCCAAAGCAGCGGGCAAGTTCCAAATGAGCCTTGTCATCGAAATCCTGCGCTTTGAACAACAACGCCGAATTGGTCTCGAACAGGCTACGCAGCTCAGGAAAACGGCCCGAAGGGACAAACTCGGACAACGGTAGCCCCGACACTTCAACGCCAAAACTTGGGCTCAACGGGGTGGTTTGATACTCTGTCATCTGAGGCTCCTACAAGACAGCTTTGGCTTCAATTTCTTCTGGGGTCAGATCTTTCACTGTCTCCCAAGCGGATGATTTTGCACTGTTCAGCAATCCCTTAGGATCCATGCGTTTTTTCCAAGCCAAATGCGTGTAGTCAGCGCCGTGCAACCCGCCGCCTTCGACTTTGTTGGTATGGGCGTCATAGACGGTAAAGCCGCGATCCGCATAAATGCGGTTGATCTCTGCCAGCCGCTCTGGGCCTGAATACCAGATGATGGGCAAATCAATGGCCGCGAGATTTCCGTCCAGCCGCAGGAATTCATGGTGTGTCCAGACATCGTCACCCAGGGCCTGGCGCAGACCGGAAATCGCTGTTGTGTCGAGGGGATCCGGAACACCAATCTGCTGGTAAGTAGCAGACCGGTCGGATTTCAGAACCTGCAGCGTTGTGTGGTTATAGCAGAATTCAAAAGCATGCGGGATCTTTGCCGCCTGCCGCTCAGACTCGCTGAGAGTCAGCTCAGCCTGTCCCCCAAAGTTAGCGATCAATGCCCTGTACTCCGGGACGTCAGCCGCCGGCAGATAACTGACAACCAGATCGCGACCTTCGCGGATGTGACCTTTAAGACGCGGAAAATACTCAGCGATCCGTGCGTCCACCACGCTCACCAGTTTGGGCGAAATATTCTGCGCTGCAGCCAATGCGTACCCGGCAGAATAGGCTGCGTCATAGCCGTCGAATGTTGCCATGCAGGCAATCCAGTCTTCGCTGGGAACAGTGCGCAGGGTGACTTCTGTGATGGCGCCGTTCAAACCCCAGGCATGGTGAATCTTCAACACATCCTCGCCCTGGAACACCTGTTCTCTGGGTGTGCTTTCCAAAGACAGCCCTTTGACTTCGATCAGGTTTCCAGGCTCACGCAGCGGCCCATTGGCCAATGATCCGATGCCCGCTGATCCGCCGGCGACAAAACCACCGACAGTGGCAATGTCTTGTGTTGACGGGAACATCGCCATTTCCTGACCGCTGTCGTTCAACGCCGCATTGATATCCGCCATCAGCGCGCCAGCTTCAACACGGACATAGCCCTCGCCGATGTCCAGAATGCGGTTCATCGCAGTGGTTTCGATAATCAGACCGCCATCGACAGGAACCGCTTGCCCGTAATTGCCGGTGCCACCGCCGCGCAAAACGACGGGGACCTCTGCTTCATAAGCAACTTGCAAGCAATGTTTCATTTCCCCGACCGATTTTGGCAGCGCCACCAGATCACCGAAACAGCGTTTGAGTTGTTCATTCAGTATTGGGCTGTACCAGAAGAAGTCGCGCGAGCGTTTCTTGATCAGTACGGCCTCGTCGATCACTTCGACCGGAGCCAAACGGCTGGCAAAGGCTTTCCAATCGACGTTGGACTTACCTGAAACGGATGTCATAGTGCTTCTCCTTGCAACACATCTGCCAGGACCTGCGGCCGCTCCATGCCTGCAATCAAATCCGAAGTAGATGCTGCGTCGAACAATAGGAGATCCCCGGTTTCAGCCCCGTCGACATAAGTGGGCGTCTGGCCAATCGCCTTTGCGGCGATGGTGGTGATCATTGGAAGGTAGTCGCCAAATGGAGGATCAAGATGGGCTGCGAGGGCCGCCTGAGCCAGGGCCTGGCGCGGATCATGGCGGCCAAGCGGGCAGAACGCGTCCTGAACATTGTCGGTACCAACAGCTACCGGGACACCCGCTGCGCGCAACTCGCGAACCCGGGTTAACCCCCTATGCTCAGGGGTTCCGGCGGTGCGGCCCTGAAGGTAAAGATTGGTCGCCGGCAGCGTGACAACCGTCACACCGGAGCGGAAAAGTAAATCCAATTGCTTGTTCAACGGGTCGCCGCTGAGATTGGTCAAGCTGCAAGCATGGCCGCAAAGCACCGGACCTTGGAAACCGGTTTTAGCGGCGGTTTCGGCAATCATGGTAAGACCATCCAGGCCATCGTCCAGGCCTTCGTCCACATGAAAATCCAGCGCCAGCCCATATTTTTCGGCCACCCGGAATGCGTTTTGAATTCCTGCCAGCCGCTCACGCTGGTTCAATACAAAGCCACCCAGCGTATCGCCCGATGCGGCAATCAAACGGCCAATGGTGTCAGCGGCCTCGGGCTGTGCCAGAATGTCGGCACCGATCAGCGGCGCGACCTGCAGCGAAACCTGGCCACGATACTCCTGCGCCAGTTCCGTCAATACCGCCCAGGCCTTTGACGGTGCCTCAGAGGAGAAATCACCCCAGTCCACATGGGTGCGCACGGCCTGGCAGCCTGCATCGATCAGCTCGGACAGACCTCGGTTGGCGCGCATGCGGATATCGTCCGCTGTCCAGGTTTCACGGTCCTTTGTCTGCGCCGCAATGGCCGCGCTCAGGTCGCCGCCGACGGCGCCCATGCGTGAGATCGTATGGCATTTGTCCAGATGGACGTGGCATTCGGTCAGTTTCGGGATCACCATCCTGCTGGAAGGCCCGGATTCAGACGGTCTGCGCATGCCCTGGATATGGCCGCCCTGGATCACCAAATCGCCACGCAGGCAATCCTGATCCGGGATACCGCCAAACCCCTCCGGATGTTTCAGCATCGAGAGTGGAACCCTGACATTCTGCAGTAGAGTTTCCGCTGTCCGGTCTGCGGTCATGACTGGGGCTGCCTGTGATCGAAACGCGAAAATTCTTCCAGAAAGACAGTGAAATTCCGTGCCGCGCTCTGCAGCAGATGCTCCCCTTTTTCCACCGTCGCCGCAGAGGCATCGCCGCAGGCCCCTGCCTCGTGCAGGTCGTCGATAATCCAGCCGGGCCGGGCGGCCTGCCCGGTGAGCCCGGTGAACCGGTTCGTCTGTTCCCAATTGCGCATGGCCGGAACAAAATTGGCCGCCTTTGTCATGTCGACAAGATCCGGTTTGGCCGCAAGCATCGGAGAGGTTTCGGAATCTCCAGCGTGCAGGTCCACTGCCATCGCTTCGGGGTCCATAACCCCGTCCACATCGGCAAAACCGAACCAAGAACACGTTGCAACGATCATGTCGTGACTGATCCGCAGATCCCGCGCGGCGATGTCCAGAACCGCAGTGTTGCCACCGTGGCCGTTGAACAGCACCAGTCGATGCACGCCTGCGCGGGCCACCGAGGCCCCGATATCGCGCAACGTAGCCAGCAGGGTGCCGGCAGACAGGCTGAGCGTCCCAGGGTGGCGGTCGTGCTCGCCGCTCTTGGTGACGGTCAAAGTGGGCAGGACGAGAACATTCAGATCCGCTGCCAGCTGAGGCATAGCCCGTTCAATGACAGCCTCGACCAGGTCGCGGTCCACAGACACCGGCAGGTGGGGGCCATGCTGTTCAATGGCGCCAACCGGCAGGACAGCCACTAGCCCTTCCGGCAGATGGCGAAACGCCGGCGCCTTCATGTCCGCCCAAAAGCCCTGAATGCTCATGCTGCGTCTCCGAACAAGGTTCCGAAGAACTCATAAAACCATTTGGCCTGAGCAGCGTCATGCTTGTACATGGCCCGGTCCTGCTCTTCACGGGTCTGGGCGCCCGGTCGGCTGTAAACGGCCGACTTGGATTCTTGCCACCTGCGGAACCCCTCAATGGTCACTTCGGGGTGGAATTGAAAGCCATAGACCTTGTCGCCATAGCGGTAGGCCTGATTTTCATAATTGTCATTACTTGCCAGCCGGACGGCGCCTTCGGGCAGATCAAAAGTGTGGTAATGGGCTTGTGTCACCCAGATCGGGGCATCCAGAAACCCGGCAGCGGCAGGGGTCGGATCGATCCGGTAGTAGCCAAATTCAAAGGTCTCAACCGCTCGGGGTCCGGCCCAGGCACCTAGATGATAGGCAATCTGCTGCGCCCCCTGGCAAATGCCGAGCATTGGCACATCCGCTTTCAGACAGGCATCAATCCAGCGGTATTCTTCTTTCAGAAAGCTGTGTTTTTCAGTCTCGTAAACATTGAAAAGCCCGCCGTAGATTACGGTGCCGGCGAGATCCTCGTCCGGCTCGCCCAAACTGTCCCCGGCAAAGGGTTTGCGGCTGTCGATCTCAAACCCGGCCTGTGTCAGCCAAGTCACCACCCGATCATCAGCCGGCTCATCTCCATGACGTACCAATAGCACACGCCTGCCCATATCGCCCTCCTTGACGAAAAACGGTGTTGCGTGGCCCTGAAAATCAATCCGTGCCAGAGATGTGCTTTTAAGCTTGCAAATATTCTCGCCTCTGGCAAGTCTATTTAGTCACTTTAAAAAGGCAGCGAAATGAAAGAGTTAACACCGCCATCCCTCCGCCCACCATTTGCGCGATACGCGCATGGCGTTGAAATCCCCCCCCATTGGCGACTTGTTCAAACCTCAGGCCAACTGGGAATTCGGGCTGATGATTCCATCCCCGACGACGCCTATCAGGAGGCCGTCATCTGCTTTGACAACATCGCCGAAATCCTACGGTCTGCAGGCATGGGGCCTGACGATGTCGCCCATATTTCCGCCTATGTGACCGATCGCGAACACATGGCAGGATACATGCGCGCCAGGGACGAGTTCTTAGCAAAGGCGGGCAGATTGCCCAGCTCGACCTTACTGATTGTATCAGGGTTTACCCGCCCCGAATTCAAGGTGGAGGTGGAAGTTCTGGCTGCGGCTCCTTGATCTGTCAGGCTATGGTTCAGACTGTTCAACGCGGTTATACAGCCGACTCCTGATTTCGTGTCGACCAGCCTTGCCGATGACATATGGCGAGGCCGGTTTCGCAAGACACTTGCTTCTCCGATGTACACAAAGCTGGCAGGGAATTTTCTCTTTGTCGGGGACAAGTCCGCGTTTTTAGGCAGCTGCCCTTTTGAAGGTTTCCGTAATCTGCCAGGCACCAAAGCTTCTTGGACATTTTGCGTCGTGAAACAAACACCAAATCGCGAAACATCGCGTCCGAGCGCCCTGAAATAGATTGCATAGACACCGTGACCCGTTTCCCAATTGCCCATGGGAGGCCAAAAGTGGATGCAAGGTAGCAGGTCCGCCAAGTCCTGAATTGGCGGATCAGCATAGCCCGACGGGACCGCAAGGGCCGTTTCCTCGCTACAGATCAGCTCAAAGTTCAGATCTTGTCGCGGTTCTGACGCCCGGGATACGACCGCTCCGTCGATCAACCCCAGAGAGACCTGTTTGCTCAGGGGCATGCAATGCATGGTCCCGAGAAGGGGACCGACGCGGAGGAAAGATGTTGCCCCCCCTTGTCTTACAAATAACCCGGCTCTCATGTGATTGTGGAGCCACTGCCTGGCACGTCCTTTATGACGGGCAGTGGCGGGGGTCGGACCGTTCCCCTCTTGGTCGTTGTGGACCGTCGCTGAGTTTGGTCGCCCCCGTCTTTTCTGCTGACCTGAACGGATACATGGGCTTTGGGCTCGCATGACAATGAGCCTCCCCCTTTGAAGTGGTCCGCCCCTATAGTTAGGAAAGCGGAGGACCGAGTATGGCGATCAAGAGACCCAAGCCAGAAGAGATTGTCGTGAAGTTACGACAGGTGAAGTTCTGATGGGGCAAGGCATGCCCCGGATTGATGCGATCCGACAGATCAGCGTGACTGAACAAACCTATTACCGTTGGAAGAAGAAGTATGGCGGAATGGGCACGGAACAACTCAAGGAACTGAAGCGACTACAGAAAGAGAACCAGCGTCTGCGTCGTGCGGTTTCTGACCTGACATTAGATAAGTTGATCCTGAAGGAAGCCGCATCGGGAAACTTCTGAGCCCCTCGCGTAGATGAACCAGCATGATGTGTGAAATGCTATCAAACGCGCTCCGGTAAGGACCAAAGCTTCTGCACAGGGATTGGAAGTTAGAGACTGATCATTCAACAGATAAAACCGAACGCCGGTGGTGCTATCATCAAGGATGTGTCTCTCGGCGCAATGTGCGTCCTACTGAAGTTCCCGGCGGGAAGGATGCTGCGAATGATGACGTACGGCCGCTTTTTGGAATGCTCCACCGCGCTTACTTAGTTGCAGCGAGCGGCCATTTTGGGGCGGACGCCACACTTTACAAAGTCCCATAACTGCGCATAGCCGCCGTTAGTGCTGATCGCGTCTAACGGCTGCTTACAGCCCTTCTACGACACTCGTGCTGGGTGCAGCATGACGAGGTACATCGAGCGCGAAGGGCGGAAAACCGACATTCGCGGGCTATTGCACCAAGGACCGCTGTGCAGACAAACAGCTGTTTGCTGTAAGCACACGAATTACTGCTTCGGAATTATTTGGCCTATTGTGTACCTCTAACTTGGCCTAGTTCACTCAGGGTATAAGAAGCAAACTTGGCAGGCTTTGAGGCGCTGTCCAACACAGAAGAAACCATCGGTGCTTTTCCTCAGTAGTTTTCTTTATGTTAAGTTTCTTTGCTGTCGAGCATTTCGCGCACTTTTTCAAGCAACTCAGTACGGCGATACGGCTTGTTGACCATGTTCATACCATGGTCCAATTTACCTTGAACAAAGACGGCATTCTCAGCGTAGCCAGTGGCGAAGAGAACCTTGATGCCTGGCTGTATGCGCCTAGCTTCGTTAGAAATATCCACGCCGTTCATACCACCCGGCAAGACAATGTCAGTGAATAAAAGGTCAAAAACCAGACCGGAGTTCAAGAAACCAATAGCTTCATCGCCTGTTCCGGCTTCTACAATCTCGTAACCTTGACCGCGAAGAATGGCCACTGGGATTTTACGAACATCTGGGTCGTCTTCGACGACAAGGATACGTTCCGTTCCCTGCGCAGGCCTCAAGACATCAGCCTTGTTGTCTCTTGCAACGGGTTCAAGTTGGGAACGCGGCATGTAGAGTTTAAAAGTCGTGCCGTGACCTACCTCACTGTAGATAGTGATATGCCCGTTGGACTGTTTGACAAACCCGAATACCATGCTGAGCCCCAGACCACTGCCCTTGCCCACTTCTTTGGTCGTGAAGAAGGGCTCAAATACTTTCTCCAGCACGTCAGACGGCATTCCTGTGCCAGTGTCGCTCACTGCGACCTCCACATAATCTCCTGGTATCACCTCGTCGTACTGCTCAGCATAGGTCTCATCTAAGGTGATGTTGGCGGTTTCGATAGTCAGTACCCCACCTTGAGGCATGGCATCTCGAGCGTTCAAAGCCAAATTCACCAGGGCGTTCTCAAATTGGTTTGTGTCGATTATTGCAGGCCAAAGGCCCGCCGTATCTTTGATCCTTAGTGCAACTGTTTCCCCCATTGCCCTTTGAAGCAGGTCACTGAGACCGCCGATCACTTCACAGATATCAGCAGCAACGGGTGCCAACGTCGATTGGCGGGAGAAAGCCAGCAGCCTACCCGTCAAAGATGAAGCTCGATTAACGGCTTCCTTGATGGCCCTAATATTATCCTCCGCTTCCTCGTCTTCTTCGATCACATCCTCGAGCAACTCGGCATTGCCAAGCATGACGGCCAGAAGATTGTTGAAGTCGTGGGCCACACCGCTTGTCAATTGGCCAACGGCTTCCATTTTCTGAGATTGACGGAGTTGTTTTTCTAGCTTCTTTTGTTCTGTGACATCTACCATACTTAAGGAAACTGATCCAAACCCCACTTTAGTTCTTGGGATTTGAAGGGATATTATTACGCGAATTGGGCGTCCACTTAACGTTTTAAGATTTGCTGAGGATCGAAAAACCCGTTCCTTATTCCATATTGCGCAAAGCAGGTCCTTAAAAACCTGTTGAGTTCCAAGACCATAAGTCTTCTCGATTTCATCAACAAGGATGGCTTGAGAAGGCGCGCCAAATAGCGCTAGAGTTGCTTGATTTACCTTGGTGATTTTGATCATCTTAGTGAGGCTGAATATCATACCTTCATTGGAGCTCAGGTAGTTTTCCAGATCTTCAACATCATCTTTTCGAAGGTTCGCAAAGAAAGATTCCAATTTTGAAAAATCATGATTCCAAATAGAGGTCTCGGAGCTTTCAAATAGCCTTCGAAATCTCCGCTCACTTACGATAGTATCTTGAAGTAACTTATTTTCCCGTTCTATCAAGTCATTTATTGTTGTCGAAATGCTGAGAAACTCATCAGTCGTTCCCGAATGCACAGGTTCTGAAGGACAATGCGCGTCTTGAGTTTCGATGCCCTTAATAATTCTTTGGATTGGTCGAGCAATAATTCGACTTGAAACAAAAACGCCGATCAGTAAAAATAACAGCGTCATTACGACGGATGTAGCCACTCCAATCACGAGGAAACGCCGAGTGGTCTCAGTCGCATCTAGCTGCTGCGCTTTAATTCTAGCCATAACAGAGTAAAGGCTCTGGCCGTATGCGAGAACAATTCTCTCTTCTTCGTATACTTTTAGATGTACGCGGGTAGGAAGAGTGTTTTCATGAGCAGATTGTCTAAAAACCTCATAATTATCGACCGCGCTTGTGATAGTGTCGTCAATTTCCATTCTGTCAGTAGCAAGCCGTATCAGTTCAGGCGTGACCAATGCGTACACTTGGTCAGAAGCATAATTTTGGGACACAACTTGTCCGTGATAGTCTAATAACAGCCAATTGGACTCCCCTTGGAACTCTTGAGCGAACTGACTGGAAGTTATCAGATACCTGCCTTCCTCTAGGTATTGATCTACCTCATAAAAAAACAGCTTTGACTTTGCATCTGACAATGCGATGCCCTGCTGCAAGCTCTCCTCTCTGAAGCTCTCTGCGTTCTCGTCCTGCGAGGATTGCAAGATGGTATTCCACACGGCAACAATTACGCCCAAGCTCAAGACTAATGGAGCTGCGCTAAGCAGTGTGACCTTATACTTGACTTTCAATTCAACGAATTCCCATCTTCACATAGGGTTCGATTACTTTTGCCATGCTTGGCGTCAAAATCCCTGATCCAGTGTCGATGTCCAGGCCGGAGAAATTCCAATTGTGCGTCAAATACAGTTGAAGCACAGAATAGTAGCCTTGTAGATAAGGCTGCTGATCTGACAAAAGATCGATATAACCATCTTTTAAATTTTCAAACTGCTCAGGAGACAAATCGAAACCAACCAGAGGTATGCGATCTGGACCGAGTTTTAGATCCTTTAGTGCTTCTGCTGATAGCGCCACGTCGATGTCGTCATAAATCATGGCGATTTCTGGGTTTTCGCTCAATGCTCGGTCTATTTGATCGGCGTGCCATTTCTGTGCTTCGGAACGTTCGTCAAAAATTATTTTTTCGACGTAGATCATCTCGATTCCTTGATCCGTGAAGTGCTGAACCGCTGTTTTCGTCCGCTCCCCCCGAATTGGGATCGCGGCTGTTCCAAAAACCAATATTTTCTGACTAGCATCAAGCCCAAACCGATTGACGGATGCACGAGCAAGCGACGCCCCAACGCCGCCCACATCTTGGCCTACATATCCGAAACCGTCACTCTTATACAAATTTGATGCTGCCGGCAGCGGAACGTTTAACGATGTAACAAGAATATTTTTTTGCTGTGCTTCTGCGATCAGTAGCTCAAGAGCTGTATCCCCCGGATGTCCCATAATTGCTATTCCATTGGGGCCTTGATCAATGACCTGCTTGAATTGGATGACCATTTTGTTGAAATCCCAGTTTGACCAAACGATTTCCAAATCAACATCCAGATGCTCTGCTGCGGCGATGGCTCCCTTTGCCAGGGAATCACTAAAGAAGAAATCTTGATCTCCGCCCGCGAAGAACACGATGCGTGTCTCGTCTCCATTCGTATCCTTTGAAGACGCTAGAATTTCTGACTTAAGTAACACAATGAATGTTAATAATATTATGGTCGCTGTATACGCCCCAAATGCAATCCACGTTTTAAGTGTGAACCTTCCAAAATTAGGCATTGATACTACTCCCCTGCGTCGAAGGTTCACTAGTACAGTCGGGCTGAGGAAGTCTGGCCACGATCTGCACAGTCTCAAAATCGGCTCGGCGCAGCCAATTTCGTGTCATATCTTGGACTGGCATTCGTTGTATGTAGTTCCTAAGCGACATATTACGCCCTTGGTGGGTGTTTTTCCATCAGTAACTACGCTTGTTAATTCCGAAGCAAAACACCCACTTACGTTTGGCTTCTTCGTTGCTGTCAAGTGCCCATCGCAGCCGTTTACTAGTAGCCTTTGATTTCAAGGGGAATACCAGGACATTCAACAGCCGCGCCGGGTGCACTATGAGACATGGAGTTGAACTGGATTGGTATATGGATCGATGGCCGGGACAAAGACTTTCAAGTAATGGCTGTCATTCGTTGCGATGCAGAAATCCGGAATGCAGAGAACGAACCGGCCGTTCACTCCCAAGGCCACCAAGGGCGGCTTTGGGCCGATCCCGTGGATCCGAGACATCTGCTGCCGCGACTTTGCAAAGCCCGCTAACTGCGCTTAGCCGCCGTTGGTGGTGATCGCGTCTAACAGCGGCTGTCAGCCCAAGGCGGTCATGGTCTCAAACTTGCCCAGCGGCAAAAGCAGTCATTCAAACTCGGTTGACTAGAGGTCCGCTGGGCGGACAAACTTGCCGTTGACTTCTACTGAACGAACGACTGTTTTGGGACGTTGAAACAATTAAACCAAAAAGTTTATCGAACATTGTTTTTCCTTGTATTTTTCGTGGCCTGCTGCATCCTGCCCCACATATTCGTGGTCACTAAAAGAGAAGTGTTGATGAGTGACTGCTTCGACAGGGAATGCCACAGGTGTCGTTTTGACTAAGGCGCGACGAACATTGCGCCAAGCTATTACATTCGGCACAATCATTGCGGGGTTGACCAGCACATTTGTCATTCACCTAGATCTTACCGCCGATCCAGAAGCCGTTAGGATGACAACTGACAGGTTTCCTTTGCCTGTGTCTCTGACGGTTTTTGCATCCATTCTTTTAGGAATGGGTCTTGGAACTCAAGTTGCTCTTTTAGGGGCGAATTGGAACCGAATTAGAGCTGTGATTCGACCTAATACGGGGCGTGTGATCTGCTGTATCATTTTGTCAGTTGTAGCACCCATGGGCCAGTTCTGGGGAATTCCATTCGCAGCTGGGTTTCACTGGGCAGGAATTATTGAGTTGATCCTGACGGACAGAGCTTTCAGTGGATACAGTCTTGGTGAATATCAGACCATGGCAGAACTTGCGCTGACTGTTACCTATCCTCCGCTTTTTTACTTATTCTCATGCCTTGTAATCAGCGGTATCCGACGGCGGTTTCTAAGAGTTGCAGTCTTTGGTCAAATTTGGCTGGCCGCTTATGGCGCTGTATTGATGATCTTTGGGCTTTACTCTGGGAATATGTAAACGGTCTAGAACCGTGCGACTTGAATAACAGCCATTCGGGCACAATGCAGCATTCCGCACTCAGGGCTCCTACCAGCTGCTCGCTGCGCACAGCGGGAATGTCTGCTATCGGGAAGCGGCCAAGACTTTGCAAACTCCGTTAACTGCGCAAAGCTGATGGGGTGGATAGCTCCTGCTCCAACCGACGTCGCGATGCGTCATACTGCAGGTGTCAAAATCTACAATCTTAGAGGGGCCACCCCATGCAAGTTACAACAATCGGTATCGATCTGGCCAAGAATATTTTTCAGGTTCACGGGATCACGGAGAATGACGAGGTCGCTTTCAACCGGCCTCTGCGGCGAGCTCAGGTGTTGCCTTTTTTCGCACGCCTCGACCCTTGC
>Ga0209395_1000870_pt1 | contig 43555 bp, 34 predicted proteins | sample GOMGulsemesocosm_3_FD_184635 | JGI IMG/M metagenome (GOLD analysis project Ga0209395, IMG submission 184635) | Methane-oxidizing microbial communities from mesocosms in the Gulf of Mexico - GOM9D Gulf of Mexico (SPAdes) (version 2) | ecosystem: Environmental > Aquatic > Marine > Cold seeps... | reverse complement strand
CCGTGATGCAAACGATACTGGTTCTTCTGAAGTTCAAGTTGCTTTGTTAACTGCACAAATCAACCACCTACAAGGTCACTTCAAAAAACACATTCATGATCATCACTCACGTCGTGGTCTATTACGCATGGTTTCTAGCCGTCGTAAGCTTCTTGATTACCTAAAGCGTAAAGACGTTACTAAGTACCAAGAAACAATCGCTAAACTTGGTCTACGTCGTTAATCGACCGCCAAATTTTGTGATAAAGAAGGAGCCGAAAGGCTCCTTTTTTTATGCCTGGTGTTTATCGTTATCATGTTAATTGACATGTCATTTCTGCCGTATTAATGAGCCTCTTGTTATCCTCTCAAATAAATCAACCACTTCCATTGTGGCACCTTCCTTGATAGTACGAGATAGTCTCGATTGTCATCGAGTAATATTACAAAGGAAGTTACTATGAATACATATTTAGAATCTAAATCCATCACTCAACTCACTATAGATGCTCGTCAAAGACAATCGGCTGCTGGCTCATCAATCGCCTTAGCCCTTAACATTCTCGATAAGAACGATCCTAATACTTGGACGCTGTGCCAAGGTCATGTGCCAATAGCTCGGTTTAATATTGTGTTTGACCGAAGTAAACCCACTTCTTGTGCGAGCCTGTCAATTAAATTAGTGTGTCAGCATGAAGAGTTACGGTTTGCTAACGCGGATAATACGGTAGTCCGTCAAGTCTTTGCGGGGGTGTTATTCTTCTCCGCTAATAAGACGATAGCGGCAATGTCGGCGTTTAATAGTATGATTGAAGCGGATGGTTCACTCAATTTTTGCATCCGAAATTCTGATTTCTGGGCCCATAAACCACTCGATAAATATTTAGACAATGATGGTCAAGTCATGGGCTTTCGTTTTGTCATTTTAGATAGCGATAATCGCCATTACTTTTCAAACGATCCCGTTATTATCGCTCGGGATTGGATGCGTTAATCGTTGCGCTGAGATAACGCGATAAACACCGGTAAGTGTGCTATTGGCTCAAACCAAGGATGGGAGAGCCACGGTGTTGTTAACTTGGCGTCTAGCGCCTGTTTTAGATAATCGGTCGCCGTTTCATGCTCACCAATTAACACATATATCGTGGCCATATTGTAAAGGTCGAATGGTAGGTGAAGATTGTGTTTTAACAGCTTGTTGATGGTATTTATCGATTGTTGGCTGTTTGAGAGATGTGCATAGGCAAGGGCGAGTATCATGAGTTCATCTTTATTGTCTGATGGCGCGTTAAGCGATATTGAAATTATTTGTCGATAATATATTTGAGCATGTTCTATATCACCATTGAGAAAATAGGCATCGGCAAGGTTAAGTAACATTTGTGGATTATGAGGCGCCTGCTCAGCGGCCGCTTTGAACTGTTTCAGGCTTTGTTTAATACTCCCTTGCATCAATAACGCCAACCCAATATTACTTCTCGTCGCAATGCGGGTGACTTGACTGCGCGCTATTATTTGTTGATAGCTATCAATAGCCGCTTGCCATTGACCTTGAGTAAGCTGAATGTCAGCCATTAATTCATAGGCAGAAATAAGGCCTTGATACTCATTGGTGATGTCCTTCAACGTCATTAATGCCTGATGATTATCCCCGGACATGTATAAAATGAGGGCATAGTTAAAGCGGTGAGCAATCGAGGGGCGCTGCTTAACGAGTTGTGCCATAAGGACTTGCGCTCGCAGGAGAAAACCTTGCGCGAAAGTCCAACGGGCACGCAAGGCGAGTATGGTGTGGTCGGTGAGATGATCTTGTTCGAGTTGCTCCAACAGTGTGTGTGCCTTGGCATAATTTTTTTGTGCTAGCGCCAGCTCAACCGCAGACACTTCGTTAAACAATGATTTATTGTGGTGACCATTGACGATTAGCAGGTCTTTGGCACGACTAAGCCAGTGTTTGTCTCGATTACTTTGATATTGATTGAGGTAGGCTTCAAATAACAAGCGACAGATCCGTTCAAAATTACACGCTGGGTGTTTTATTTTCTCAAGTATTTCGATGTACTCAACTAATGATAAGTCGCGTTGTTGGTAATCACGCATCGCGCTAAGCATCCGTTGATAATCAAAGTCTGAGATTAGTGGCGTCGGCACTTGGTGCTGATCCGTCTCTTGATATAGCGCCTGCAAATGAGTTTGCACGTAATCTGAAATATATAAAATCTTATCAGTTGGAATACGAATGGTCGAGCGTACTATTAATTGTGCTGGCTGTTGATGCCATCGACTAAAGCTAGCAACACATTCAAACTCACTACAATTTAGCTGCGTGAATAGTACTTCATCAGCCGCGGTCAACCGAAGAATTTCGCTGATCCTTAAACGCGTAATGTTGCCCAAGATACTTAACTGTTTATTGTCTAGGATTCGATAGCGGGAAAGTGTCGACGTGGCTTGGATTGCAGCATCATGAATCGCCAATGGGATCAGTGAGCCTTGTTTATTTATGTTGTCGCTCGTGCTCTGGGGGGTGATTTCAGGCGCTAACACGACAATATATTGGGTTAATGGTTTTGCAGAAAAATAGTGCTCAACGGCAAAGCCACTCGCGATGAGTAGAGTTGCACTGAGATACCAATATCGTTTTAACGATTTGGCTTTCAATCGTTCAAATAGTGGGTTTTCTTGACTCAATGTCGGTTCATGATAATTATTATCCTCAAGCGTTAGGATCTGCTCAATTCGAGCTGCTACTCCTCCTGCGCTAGAGAATCGGTCGCGGCAATTGTTGGCAAGCATCCGGCTCAGAAAATGGTCTATCATTGGGTTATCGATAATCAGAGGAGGCGGTGGTTGCTGAATTAGCCGTTGCAACATCGCTTGTTCACCATCGTCTTGTTCAAATGGATGATGACCCGATATCAGCCGAAACATAATTAATCCTAGCGCATAGATATCACTTTGGGCGGTAGCTGGTTTTTTGAGTGCTTGCTCTGGGCTTAAGGAATAGCTGCTACCTATCATCGCTGGATTTGCGCTCACATGTTGGGAGCAGGCGATGCCGAAATCGCCAATTTTTAGACTACCGTGGTGATCGAGGAAGATATTATCGAGTTTTAGATCGCGATGGATAATACCAATATTATGGGCTGCTTCTAATCCGCGTGCTATGGCGAGGCAATGCTTCAGTACTTCAATGATACTGAGCTCGCGATTTTTATGAACGTCAGCCAAAGTGGTACCGGGCAGGTACTCCATCACTAACGCTTGGTTATGTGATGGCTGCTCGGTAATGATGTCATAGACACTAACAATATTCGGATGGTTAATGCTGGCTAACAGCTTAGCTTCATCGGGCAATGTATGTTGGTAATGAGCAAACAGTGATTTAATCGCTACCCAACGGTCTAAGCGCTCGTCAAAGGCTTTGTAAACAATTCCTGTACTGCCGGAACCTAATATTGAGTCAACCTTAAAATGGCCGATGCTAACAGGAATATTACTCATGCATATCTAGTTAAGCCAATCTCATTAAGGCGGCGCCGTAATGCGGGTTTTGACACCTTAAGAAATTTGACCATATCATCAAGGTCGCCACAACAATTTTGAAATGAGACGCTAATCTCATCGGATGACAGGTGACTCGCTCGTCGGATGTTGGGGATCGCGTCCATCTTTAAATACAAGGAGGCGCGTGATATATGCAAATAGGTCGCGGCGAGTTTAATTTGCCAACCAAACTTTTCAAGCGCCGCAAACACTTCATTATCAGTGATATCACGTGGCTTACGTTTAGTCACTAGCTCGTTGTTGATCGGTACTGATTGGTGATGAACAGTTTGGATTGATTTGGTGTTAATTTGCGCAACGAATGCTAGCCAGTCGAAACTGGTTATTGCTGATCGGTCACGCAGCACCGTCGTGAGTTGATTGACGGTATTCTTAAGAGCTCGGACGTTGCCTGGCCATTGTTGTTGTGTGCACTGAGCGAAAAACCACGCCCAATAATAATGATGGTCACCTTCGTTAGAGAACCACAATTGTTGTTCCTCTTGTGGCAGCCCAGTGCTTAAGAACGCGCGTAATAATAATCCGATATCTTCTAAGCGGTCTCGCAGTGGTAAGGCTATCACTGTGAGACTAGCTAATCGCTGCATTAAAGGCATTTTAAACGTCGCATCGCAAATTAGCTGTTCAAGGTTTGCATCGGTTGCTGCGATAAATCGAACATCTAATTGTTTTTCTTTGTCTGAGCCCACGGGCAAGATAGTTCCTGTTTCCAAGCTCCGCAACAAGGCAACTTGAATGGCGGTTGGCGTCTCGCCCACCTCATCTAAGAACAGTGTACCGCGGTGTGCCGCCTTGAATAACCCCTCGCGGGGGAGTGCGCCCGTGTAAGCACCTTTGACACAACCAAATAGCTCGGTTGAGACTAACTGCTCTGGAATAGCGGCTATGTTAACGCTCACTAATGGTACGTTGGCTCGTTCACTATACTGATGGATGCCTTGCGCAATAAGCTCCTTACCCGTGCCTGATTCACCTCTTATTAGCACCGGTGATTGAGATTTTGCCGCACTTTTTATAAATGTTCGTAATTGATCCATGCCAGCGCTTACGCCAATTAAGCCATAGTCATCGTGATGACGTATTTGATCGCTACTCACCTGATGCATCATTAACACGATGCGTCCCGCGAGAATGAATATTTGGCTGTCATGATCATCGGAAAAATCGATTGTTAGAGAATCGATATTTTCGTGATCGTGAGACGACAGTGATGTAGGGCTTTGTGACGCATCGATATGCCACATGTCTCCTTGTTTAGCACAGTTAACGGGGGTACGGCTGAGATAAGTATCGGCTAGCGGGCGTCGTTGACCACTCTGGTGGTTACTAAACATTGGCGTTAGGCGAGATAACTCGAAGGTACTCTCGCTAGATCTTGCTTGCTCGCCGATCCGATCGTGATCTGGGTGATAGATGATCGTTAATGTCGTGAGTTTCCGATGTTGTGTTGCACCAATATTTATTGGTATGTATTCCTGCGTTTGGTTATTCAAAACGACCTCCAAAATCTGACGATTTTTCCATGATGAATATCTCTAGCATAGTTCAACAAATCAAAAAAATCACCGTTAAGTAGAAATCGATTTAAGTAGCGTATTGATATAACTAACCGTTATAAAACCAATTCAATTTGCATGTTTTTAACGTGTCAAAAAAGAGATCTGTACAGGGTTTGTTTTGTTTGTTGCTGATTTTTAAAGATAATTAAGTTGGCACGATATTTTCTATAGTCATGATGCCAAATGACGTTGTTATTTGGCGCTGGGCAGCAAGGATTACGGCAGCTAGTAGGAATTGTTAACGATCGATGTTGCAAGTCATTCGTAGAAAAGGAGAGCAGTAATGAACTCACAGGACAATCATGATCGCCTAAATGAGATTAGAGCGATTAAAGACAGTAACGAAGATAGCTTATTTGATCTTGATAATGTCAACGGTGTTGGCATTGGCTACAAGGATATCAAAGGTGAGATACAAGATGAACTCTGTATTAAAGTGTTCGTGCAACAAAAATTAAAGGAAAAAGACCTCGGTAAATCTCAGGTTATTCCTAAGGAAATTGATGGCATAAAAACGGATGTTTTTGATGTCGGAATTATTGAAGCACAAGCTTATACCGCGCGATTACGTCCCGCTAAACCAGGCTTTAGTATTGGTCATTTCAACATCACTGCTGGTACTTTTGGCGGGATGGTACGCGATAATTGCTATCCCGGAAAATATTACATTCTCAGTAATAATCACGTACTTGCCAATTCAAACAATGCGGCAATTGGTGATGCAATTCTTCAGCCCGGTCGTGCCGATGGCGGACTAAATCCTCGCGATAAAATTGCGACACTGAAAAAATTTGTGCCGATAAAGTATGGCCGTAAAAATTACAACTTGGTTGATGCCGCTATCGCAAAACCGCTGAACATGGCCATGGTCATGGGCAGTATTTATCGATTGGGGATCCCAAGAGGTATTCAAGAGGCAACCCTTGGTATGAACGTTATCAAAACGGGTCGTACCACACAGACCACCGCTAATGTGGTGACTGCAACTGATGCCACTATGGCGGTCAATTATGGCGTCGGAGTTGCGTATTTTAGAAACCAATTTGTTACTAATGATATGTCAGATGGTGGCGATTCAGGCTCGTTGTTGCTTAACCGCAGCACTCGAGAAGCGGTCGGTTTGTTGTTTGCCGGCTCGAGCCAAGTGACTATTTTTAACAATATTCATAACGTAATGATGGCGTTGAATGTTGATTTACTAACTCAATAATGGAGATATAAGATGAGTATTCCAACAGAAATTAAAGCATTACACCAACATTTGTCCGATGAACTAGACCAACAGTTTGAGGCAGAGCAAGCGCTAGAATTGGCACAGTCTCAGGCTGAAACTGCACTGGATGAACAGCAGGGATTTTGTCAAATTGGCTCACTCGATGCGGCTGGGATTAATACAAAGGCGCTGGGGAAGCTCGAGCAAGAGCTTAACATGGCGGCTGATGAAGACTTTGCCGATGTCGATGAAATGATGCGCCAAGCGTCAATGTCAGACACTCAAGAACTTGATTTGGACAGTGGTTTAGTCCCAGAAGGTAGTATGGTCATTACGCCCTCTGCGGTAGAATTGGTTAGCGAAGAACAAGAACCATCGGCTGATGCCCAGTTAACTATTGGTGGTGGTCGGGCGAAGGGCGCATGGAATTGGGCTCGTGGAGCCGGTGGTGGCTGTATTGGTGGTCGGGCATCAAATACGCAAATCGTGAAATGGAGCTTTTGGTTTAAACCGACCCAGAATCGCTTTTATTCGATTAAACCGCGTTTTGTGTTTAACGGTTATTACATTGCTCAGGCCAACGATAAATGGTTTAACTGTAAAAATGCACAAGTTCGAATATCAGCGATGACCAACGTCTATCAGTTTAACTGGAAGGGTTGGCGCTCTGAAGATTTGATCAACATTAATCGCAGTAACGTTAGGCAAAATCGTCGCCTCGATGACTCTCGCTATACTAATTACCCGGCGTTGCTCGGGCGCAATGATTGGGTTAAAGTTGTCTGCTACGTTAAGTTATATGTCCGCGCCCAAGGGGGCGGTTCATACGCTAAAACTGACTTTTCAACGGGTTCTAATCGTTTAATGGTACCGTATATCGTGGTCAACTAGCGGATCAAAATAAGGTTACCGACTGACAACAATTGCTATTGTTAGCTGTTGAGGGCGGTGACCTTTCATTAAGGGAGCTCGTTATGAGTGTAATTGAAGACAAGAAATTGGCAGTAGAGGCTCTCGCGATGTCAATCACTGGGATAGTCGGGATCGCTGCTGGTTTATCTAATCAAGGTAGTAAAGTGATCAAGATCTACATCGATCGGCCATTCTCCCAAATCAACCTGCCCAATGAACTGCGTGGTGATGAATTTGATTTTGAATTTATTGGTGACGTCTCGGCGAACTAACCGACTACATTATTTACTCTTAACCTGCCCTCCCTTACTATTCAGATACCCTTTACGGATTAGCGATAATCTGTGGTTATTTAGTGTGCTCTCTCTCTTTGGTCTAACTAGTCATTACTTCGGTGCTTAACATTTTACGTGTCTAGTTATCTAAAACCTATTTTGGTCGCTGGGTTGGTTGCTCTATCGACTTGGTAATGTTACTCAGTACGCTATTGGTGTTAACGCAGTTAAATAGACAATTTAATGATCTCGAATACTGAACCTTTATGCTACAGTAATTTGTTAATTACGCGCTTTCAAATAAACACAGCTGTTGTATACTATGGCTGAAATTCAAAGATGACTAAAAGATAAAGGAAATTCAATCAGTGAATCCTACAATTAAAACGTTTAAATATGGTCAACATAATGTGACCATCGAAACCGGCGCTATCGCGCGTCAAGCCGACGGTGCTGTACTTGTAAACATGGACGACACAGTCGTTATGGTAACTTGTGTTGCTAAGAAAAAAGCGATCCCAGGTCGTGATTTCTTCCCGCTAACTGTTAACTACCAAGAGCGTACTTACGCTGCGGGTAAAATCCCAGGTGGTTTCTTCAAGCGTGAAGGTCGTCCAAGTGAAAATGAGACACTAATTTGTCGTCTTATTGACCGTCCAATTCGTCCACTTTTCCCAGCTGGCTTCTTAAATGAAGTTCAAATCATTGCTACCGTTGTTTCAGTTAACCCTGAAGTTAACCCTGATGTTGCAGCAATGATCGGTACGTCTGCGGCTATCTCACTTGCTGGTTGTCCATTTAATGGCCCAATCGGTTGTGCACGTGTAGGTTACATCGATGGACAATACGTTCTTAACCCAACGAAAACTGAATTACAGTCAAGCCAACTAGATCTAGTTGTTGCTGGTACTGATAACGCCGTATTAATGGTTGAATCAGAAGCTGATATGCTTTCTGAAGAAATCATGCTTGGTGCTGTAGGTTTCGGTCATGAACAACAACAAGTTGTTATCGAAGCGATTAAAGAGCTTAAAGCACAAGCGGGTAAACCTGCTTGGGATTGGACTGCACCAGTAAATGATGCTGCACAAGTTGCTCAAATCAAAGAGCTAAGCGAATCTCGTTACGTTGAAGCTTACCAAATCTCTGACAAGATGGCGCGTAAAGATGCTATCGACGTTATCACTAGCGACGTAGTAACGGCCTTAGTTAACGAAAATGCCGACGTTGATACCAAGAAAGTATCTGAAATCGCACATGACGTTGAAAAAGATGTAGTACGTTCACGCATTATCTCTGGCGCACCACGTATTGATGGTCGCGATCCTGAAATGATCCGTGCACTAGATGTGATGACTGGCGTATTGCCACGTACTCACGGTTCAGCGGTATTTACCCGTGGCGAAACACAAGCACTTGTTACTGCTACTCTAGGTACAGAACGTGATGCACAGCGTATTGATAGCATTATGGGTGAAATCTCTGATACTTTCATGATGCATTACAACTTCCCACCATCATGTGTTGGTGAGACTGGCATGGTTGGTTCACCTAAGCGTCGCGAAATCGGTCATGGCCGTCTTGCTAAACGTGGTGTTCTTGCTGTTATGCCTAGCAAAGAAGAATTCCCATATGCGATTCGGGTTGTATCTGAAATCACTGAATCAAACGGTTCAAGCTCAATGGCTTCAGTTTGTGGTACTTCTCTTGCGCTAATGGATGCTGGTGTTCCAATTAAAGCATCGGTTGCTGGTATAGCGATGGGTCTAGTTAAAGAAGGCGAAGAGTTCGTTGTTCTTTCTGACATTCTTGGTGATGAAGATCACTTAGGTGACATGGACTTTAAAGTAGCTGGTACAACAACTGGTATCACTGCATTGCAAATGGATATCAAGATTGAAGGTATCACTAAGAACATCATGGATATCGCGTTAAACCAAGCGAAAGCTGCACGTTTACACATCCTAACGGTGATGGACGAAGCAATTGCTGGCGCTCGTGACGATGTTTCTGAGTTCGCACCACGTATCACAACAATGAAAGTTGCTACTGATAAGATCCGTGACATCATCGGTAAAGGCGGCGCAACAATCCGTGCTCTTACTGAAGAGACTGGCTGTGTTATCGAAATTGAAGATGATGGTACCGTAAAAATTGCCTCAACTGATAACGATAAAGCGAAAGATGCGATTGCTCGTATCGAAGCTATCACAGCAGAAGTTGAAGTGGGTCGTATCTACAACGGTGCGGTTAAACGCATCGTTGACTTCGGCGCATTCGTTGAAGTGCTTCCTGGTAAAGATGGTCTAGTACACATCTCTCAAATCGCTGAAGAGCGTGTTGAAAAAGTGACTGACTTCTTGAAAGAAGGCCAAATGGTTGACGTTAAGGTTCTAGAAATAGACCGTCAAGGTCGCGTTCGCTTAAGCATGAAAGATGCTAAGCCAGCTGCACCAACCGAAACACCTGCTGCTGAGTAATTAGCAACTTGGTGATTAAAAAGCCTGCCTTAGTGCAGGCTTTTTTGTGCGCAGGCTATGCACTTTAATCTATGAAACACGTGATCATTTCCAATGAGTTGCGCTCAACTTACTAAATTAAGAAAAGGATACATTTGTAATAGGCTATGAGCGATAGACAGAGCACTAACGGCAGGACGGAGGCATTAAAATAACGTTAATACGGTGATTTTTTGTTCGTTCTCCTCCAGTTAATGGGCGTGTTGCGGGAGCTTTCAATGGAGCCTTAAATCGAGCTACTCAAGGTTTTTCTATGGTATAAAATAGAGCCCTATGGCATAGTAAACTATTATTTTTTTTCAGGCGCAAACCATGCATTTCTCTGTTGGCAAATTACTCATCGCTTGCCTATTAATTCCCATAGCGGGCTGTAAAACCACCGATAATAGTACGGACAACGGCAATGAACCTTCGACAGGACTCGGTCATTTGGTCATTAGCGAACCCCTGGCACCAAATTTCAAGAAGGAAGTGGCGCTGGCGCGCATTAGCGAATTTTTAAACAGCAGTGAAGTGACCGATCAGCAACGGGCCAAAGCGTATTATGATCGTGGGCTGTTGTTTGATAGTCTTGGGCTACCAAGCTTAGCCCGTCTAGACTTTACGCGTGCACTACGCATCGATTCATCCATGGCCAGCGCCTATAACTTTCTTGGGGTGCATTACACGTTATTGGGGCAGTTCCAGCAAGCGTATGAGTCTTTTGATGCAACAATTGAGCTTGAACCATCGCATCAATACGTTTATCTCAATCGCGGGATTTCACTCTATTATAGCGCTAAAGATAAGCTCGCCCTCGAGGACTTCGATAAGTTCCAACAGTTTGATGTTACCGACCCCTACCGCGCTATTTGGCGTTATTTAGCGGCAATGAAAGTCGATAAACTTGAGGCGGTTAAGCAATTGACTAAGCATAGAGAAAGAATTGCTGATGACGTGTGGGCGCGTCAGGTGATTGATCTTTACTTAATGAATATCTCGGAGCGTCAATTTATTGAAGGGTTAACAAAAGGAGTCAAGAGCCAATCGGCCCTTGCTGAACGTCTGTGTGAAGCCTATTTTTACCTTGGGATTTTTGTGCGCCAGTACGATCAGCCTGAACGTGCGTTAAACTATTTTAAATTGTCACTTGCGACCAATGTTTTTCAGTTTGTCGAGCATAGGTACGCAAGGCGAGAGCTACTCGAAACCCGTTTGATGTTGCACAAGAAAAAGCAGCAGTTAGTCAATAATGAATTATCCCAAGAGAGTGCTATTCAATAAATGTTAGATTCGTTAGTGATTAGCCAGTTATTTATTTTGGCGACAGCGCACTTTTTCGCTGTGGTGAGTCCCGGCCCTGATTTTGCCGTCGTGATTAAACAGAGTGTGCGTTTTGGGCGCAAGAATGCCATTTATACCAGCATAGGTATCGGCAGCGCCATCCTTATTCACGTCGCTTACAGCGCACTAGGTATTGCGTTATTGATTAAGCAATCGCCGTGGTTGTTTCAATTGCTCAAATACGCTTGCGCGGTCTATTTAGTCTATATTGGCGTCAAGTCACTCCAAGCTCAGCCCGCACCGGCTGACGCATCCATCGCAATATCGTCGACGGATGCTGACGAGTCTTTGAGTTCGTCATTTAAACTGGGCTTCATTACCAATGTACTAAACCCCAAGGCGACCTTGTTTTTTCTTGCGGTCTTTAGTGCCGTGGTCTCTCAGGAGACACCGGCCTTATGGCTTGGGGTTTACGCAGGTTATTTAGCGCTTGCAACAGCGTGCTGGTTTAGCTTGGTTTCGGTGATTTTTAGTAGTGACAAGGTGCGGCAGAAATTTCTGTCTTTTGGTCATTACTTCGACCGCTTGATGGGCGTGATCCTGATTGCACTAGCCTTACATGTCGTGCTTTCTTAATCCTTTTTTTGAATCTGTTTCAATGAAGCGCCGGTTTCAGGCTCAAAAATATCGCCAAACAGACTGTGCAGTACGATGACATCAGGTTGGGTGGTTTGCTGCTCTAGCGTTCGCCATGGCACAATATAAAGCACATTTGGTAACTCTTTATTACCCTTGATGAAACTTGTTTCAAGGGTAAGTTTATCATCACTCTTCTCTTCACTCGCCAGTAATACCGACCCATGCAACGACAGCATTAATATTATTATTCGTAATAAATTCATCGATTGTGCTCCGCCAATATCCGGGTTAATTCGTCGACCCAACGTTGAGTCTTCGGATCTTTTTCTTGCGTTACGCTAAGGTATTTTCGGTAATGCACAAGGGCATTTGGGATATCTTGTAAATAGGTATCATAGAGCAATGCGAGGTTAAAATGAGCATTAGCGTAACCGGGCTTACTGGCGATAGCGCGTAGATAATAGTCTTTGGCCTGTAGTGCATTAGCGAGTTCATTTTCGATATAGCCTGCCAGGTTTAATGCTTGAGCTAGTTTAGGGTTTTTGCTTAAGGCGGTTTCTACAAGGCTTTTTGCTTTGGCTGTATCGCCAAGATTTAGGTTCACTAAGGCAAGGTTTGCCCAAGGACCCGCTAATTCAGGCTGCTGCTTTGTCATCTTTTCAAAACCACTTTTGGCGCGTGCGAGCTTATTTTGACTCAGATCACTAATAGCTTGTTGATACAATCCCAACTCATCACCTAATGATGAGGTATTGGTCGCGTGCGTCTCTGTAGTCTGTAGTTCTTGAGTGCTATTACAGCCAACCAACACCATCAACAGCAGATATCGACCATGTTTAATGTATCGCATTGATAAACCCTTCTAATTTGGCGCTACGTTGATAGCGGGCCGGAAATAATTCACGTAATCGGTTGCGGCTCTTGAGTAACCATTGATCAGATATGCCATCTCGCACATGTAATAGATTGATCTCGTAGAACTCGATGGCTTTTTCTTCAAAAGGAAAGGCTTGGTCTTCGAGCAGAATTTGATATTGTTCCTGCTCATCGTCGTTTAGATTAGCGGGCATTTGGGAGCTTAACAATGCTTTGCTAAACGCCTCATAGATAGCGGCAATACTATGGGTCGACTCTGTTGCGGTGTTGGCAATGCCAAAAGATGAAGCGGTGGCGTAAAGGTTGACACTCGACTTCATGAATTCTTTTTTGCGCCTAAGATTGGTTTTTAAGGGACGCACTAGTTTGATTTTGCTAAATGATATATTTGCGTCACGCGCCAAGTCGCGTGCTGCCGTTGAGGTGATAAACCGTGTGCGATTGGTCTTATCTTGCTCCGACGCTCTTTTATCGGCGCTTAGTATTCTATTGCGCCAGTAGTAGATGTTTTGCCGGTCACCAGTGATCTTACCTAATTTAATGAGCTGAAACATCGCTTCGCTATACTTGGCAACATCTTTTCGATGAGCCTTGGCATACTTAACAAAGGAGCGTATTGCCGACTTGTACTGTTTATTTTCCTGATAAAGTTGTGCCGCCTTCCATATTGCGGCGCTTTTATATTCTTGGTCACTTTCACCGGCGGACAGTCGCTCCAATTCGATGGCCGCCGCGAGGTTTTGCTTAGAGTTTAAGTAGGCAACTGACAGTTTTTTGGTTACATCATGGGAATATTTATGGTTGGGGTAGCGTTGTCTAAACTGATTAATGAGCACTATCGACTTGCTCCATCGTTCATTCGCAATTGTTAATGCAATCGCATCATAGAGACCGGTCGCGGCGGTATCTGTGTATTGTGCGAGGTTGGTTATCCGTGAGTAATGTCCTATTGCAGCATCGATATCTGGTGTTTCTAATGCCGCTTTACCTTGATAATAAATCGCTAAGGCGAGCGCCTTTAATGCGGCTCGTTTGTCGATATTTGAGGCTGACTTATTAGTGGTAACCACTTGATAGGCCTGCTCGGCATCCTCATAATTATCGAGCTTAAAATACGAGTGAGCTTTAAGTAATTGAACCTGGCTTGCTAGCGAAGGGGTTACCTGTTTTGGCATTAATTGGGCGAGCTCAATGGTTTTATCAAAAAGTTGCGCGTTATAGCCCAAGTCGCTGGCATGAGCGATGACTTTCGCAGTCAACTGATCGCTGGGATATTGCTGGGCAAAGACTATCGAATATTGTATCAGTTTACTCAGCCACTTTGTTTGTCCAGGTTCGGCTTTGGCTAAGCGTGACGCGAGCATTATAGTGTCATAGGCGGAGTTCTTATTGATCACGATACCGCTATCAAAACTCGCTAATTCATAGTGATTAAACGCTAGTTGGTGTTCACCACGGGAAGCAAGCAGACCGGCAAATAGATAGTGAATATTGTCTTTACGTGAATAGCGGCTGAAATGCTTAAGATAGTTTTGGTACCATCGTTTGGCCTGTTTAAAATCTACCGGCTGGTGGTTAGCATTAAAACGTTGGTGGTAAAACGCCGTGACATTGACAAGTTGCTCTCGTAGTTGGGCTTTCACCAATTTTAATTGGCGTGAATCGACCGGATCCTGACTTTGCCAATACGGACTTTTTGGTTGGTATTGGAGATAGAAATCTTCCAGCGCCAATTGCATTTTGGCGTTGAAACCTGCCTGTTTGAGTACGCCAATCGCGGTGAATGCCGCCTCTGGCACATATGAAGAACGCGGATGCTTTTTGATGAAATAGTTTAAAGTATTCACTGCATCAGCGTAGCGCTGTTGACTAACATAAATATTGCTAACGCTGAGGTAAGTGGCAAACAAATGCTCAAAATGGATGTTGCCTTCGAAATATTCCTCGATAGGTGATGCGCCGCCAATGTAGGCAAACGACAGACCAAATGCCCTAAAGTATTCGTCAAAAAGGCTTTGCTTGTCGGCAGTCAATGCATGATATTGCGCGAAATTATTAAGCGCTATAATCTCTAAAAAATCATCTGCCGCTTCGATATAGTATTCCTGCTTGAAGCGCGACCAGCCACGCTTGTGTAAGGCTTTCTCATAGAAATTTTCATTGTCATCACTTTGAATGACACTGGCGTATCGTTGCTCGGCGAGTGCATATTTTTTGGCGCTAAAGGCGACTTCTGCCAAGCGAAATTGTGCCTCACCATAATAGGGCGATTTTGGGTAGTCGTTTACGATTTTGCCCAGCGCGTCAAGTGATTGTTCATAGTTACCTCGTTGATCGTGAGTCTTGGCGAGTTGATACAACGTGCGGTCATTGGACTTCGCTTGCGGGTAATCGTCTAGTGCGGTAGATAGCAGCGAGATTGTGCGGTCGAGCTTGGTATTATAGAGGAGCTCTTTAGCATCATCGATGGCCTGTTCACTGGCATCACCCTTAAGTAATTCTTGGGACAACTCAAACTCTAGGGCGGCGAGGCGATTGAGCGCGGTGGCACGAGATTCATCATCCTTAGCCGCATATTTGAGATAGTTCACGTAAGCGGCACGGATTTGCGCCGTTGATTTTTGGATATTGTCTGCGTTGTCGCTCATTTCACCCGTTTTATCAAGTTGAGCGATCACCTGACGTTGTTCACGCACGGGCTGCTCATCGCCACCGCAGGCGGCAAGTAATGCGCTGAGCATTGCTGCGATGACTAACGTTTTAGATCTAGCCATTATTATTTTCCCCGATGGTCATAAAGTCGCACCAAACCGTAGCGCGCCTGATCGATATAGCTATTGATATATTTTATTCTATTCTCAATCAATTGGCCGATAGTCGTTGTTAACAGTGCATGAAAGAAATCTTTAAGTCGGTCTAGTTCAACACTAAGTTTTGTGTTGGGAGCATGCGATAGAGTCTTTCGATATTGCGCGAGTCGGCTCTCTATCTCTATTGTCGCCGTCGCAAACTCAGGCTCAAATTTGAACTGTTCTGTGCCGAGTGAAAAATGGCCGGCTTGGCTCAATTTCATCGAGGATAACACGGAGCCGTTGGCAACTTGTGCCGTCAATGTGGCCAGTGATATTTCTAGCTCAGAAAGTCGTCCCTGAAAATACAATAGTGCCTCTTCGTAGCCGGCCGATGCGGTGGTATGTTGCGATGATTTCTCATAATAATACGGCATCAATAAATAGGCTTCGTCGACCGTAAGATCGATAGGGCGTTTAGCTTTTAAAATCCTCACGCCATTGAGCGCACCAACATAGTCCTGTTGGTTCGCCGCTGCTAAGGACAGTCCAATAAGCGACTGATTCATATAGCGGCTGTCGACGCCAACTAAACCAAATGAGTCACGTGCATTGCGATAATATTGCTGGCGAAGAAAAGAGTAGCCTAGTGTGATGTAAAGGCGGTTTAAGGCGCGCTCATGTTTGCTATCTTGCGCGGTCTTTATTAACCGTTGTAGCAATAGGTGCCCGTCGGTCCACCAGCCTTGACGAATGTTGGATATAGCAAGATTGATCTGAGCGGACGTGTAATCATCGGCATCGGTTGGTATCGCCTCAAACAGTCCAATCGCCTGGCGATACTTATCGAGTTTTTGCAGTGCGATGCCTTTGAGTAGCAGCGCATGGTTTTGATGTTCGGGCGCTAATTCTTTGTTAGAACCCGCAAGCAGCGTCAAAGTCTGCTGCCATAGTTGGCGACTAAATAGATAATTCGCATATTGATATCGAGCATTGGCTTTAAGCTCCATATCATGGCCTTGATTAATTAAATCAATTAATCGCTTGGCCGTACTCAGTTGATTGCTCTCAAGTAATAAACCAACAAATTCAATGACAGTGAACTCATCTAAATTGTCTTTAATTAGTGTGATGTTGTTGATAATTAGATGAACGGCTAACCCTGGTTTTCCATCGTGGTTAAGCTGATTAACGGCCTCGGTCAGCTGATTAAAATCGGTGAAAACTAATGTTGTCAGCATCGCGGATAGATTAATGGTTCGATGATACTCATCACTAAAGACTTGCTCCTTGGCATCGAGTGATCTTAGTTGTACAGAGCTATCGCTAGCCTCGGTGCTAGCCGCCAATATAGGCATCGCTAGTAAGAGCGCGATCAGGGAAAAACACAGATAAACTAACCATGACATGACGATTTTAAGCATCTAATCTTCCTAGTGAGAACTTGGCGCGCGAGCGGAAACTCGCGCGTTTGAATCAAGCGATGGTATAGCTAAATAGACCATCATCATCGACATCAACGTCAACATTATTGATCTCAAGGTTATCGGACAGACGGGCTAAACATTCTGTTGCCAGTTGTGGCAGCAGGGTGCGAGTGAGGATATTTTCAATGTTTCTCGCTCCCGTATCCACTTCCTGACTGCGTGCCACAATGTGTAACAATACATCTTCATTATAGCTAAAGCTCGCCCCATAATGCTCTTGGACGCGTCGTTCAATTTTACTCATGTTAATACGACAAATCTTGACTAAGTCTTCATCGCCCAGTGGGTAGTAGGGGATCACAGTGCTGCGACCTAAAAAGGCAGGTTTGAAGAAATTTAGCAGTTGCGGTCTAAAGTTATCGAGCAACACCTCCGGATCCGGTTGCTCCTCACTTTGAGCACATATCGCGCGAATATGCTCCTCACCAGCGTTTGACGTCATGATAATAATGGTATTTTTAAAGTCGATATCGCGACCCTCGCCATCTTTAATCGTGCCCTTATCAAACAAGTTGTAGAATATATCCTGCACGCCGGGGTGTGCTTTCTCCATTTCATCGAGCAAGATAATACTATGAGGCTTACGTCTAGCGGCCTCAGTTAATACGCCGCCTTCACCAAAGCCGACATAGCCTGGAGGTGAGCCGAGCAACATCGAGACCTTATGCTCTTCTTTAAATTCAGACATATTGATGGTGGTAATATTTTGCTCACCGCCATAGAGCGTATCGGCGAGCGCGAGTGCTGTTTCAGTCTTACCGACGCCACTGGGGCCAACCAGCATGAACACACCGACTGGTTTGCGAGGATCGGTTAAGCCCGCGCGTGAAGTACGCACACATTCTGCAATGGCTTCTAGCGCATGTGGCTGACCAATAACACGACGCTCAAGGTTATCTTTAAGCTTTATAATCGACTCTATTTCATTGGCCACCATCTTACCGACTGGGATCCCAGTCCAGTTGGCGACAACCTCCGCAATAGCCTGGCTACAGACGTTAACTTGAATCATCGGCGTGTCACCCTGAAGCGCTTCTAACGTGTCTACCTGCTGGTGAAGCTGTTGCTTAATACTTGATAGCTCCTCTGCATCGAGCAACTTAGGTGCGTCATCTTTAGCCAATTGATCCGCCGATAATTGGCGCGCGTTGTAATCATCTTCAATTTGTTGTTGCAAGCCATGGATGCTTTTCACTTGCCGCTGCTCTTCTTTCCATTGCGCTTCTTGCTGCGTCAATTGTGTCGATAAGTGTTCGAGCTGCTGCTTTAGTTCGCTAATTTTCTCATCGTGCCGACCATTAGTGGCATTTTCGCGTTCGAGTGAGCGGATGGTCGTATTAGTCTGCGTGATAGCCACTCTAGTGGTTTCTACTGGCGCGGGGGTCGAGCTTTGGCTCAATGACACTCTAGCGCAGGCGGTATCGAGTAAGCTAACCGATTTATCCGGTAATTGACGCGAGGTAATATAACGACTCGAGAGCTTGACCGAGTCCACAATCGCCGCATCCATGATCCTAACCTTATGATGGTTTTGCAGCATATCAGAGATGGCGCGCATCATATCGATGGCTTTGTCTTCGCTTGGCTCTTCTATTTTGACCACTTGGAAGCGGCGAGTTAGCGCAGGATCTCGTTCAAAGTATTTTTTATACTCAGCCCAAGTGGTGGCGGCAATAGTGCGCAGCTCACCGCGAGCTAGCGCTGGCTTTAATAGATTAGCCGCATCGCCTTGACCTTCTTTGCCGCCCGCGCCGATCAAGGTGTGTGCCTCATCGATAAACATGATGATCGGTTGTGGGGATGCCTTAACCTCGGCAATGACCGATTTAAGGCGGTTTTCAAATTCGCCTTTAACGCTAGCGCCTGCCTGGAGTAGTCCGAGATCTAGCGAACGTACACAAACGCCTTTGAGTGCATCGGGCACATCTCCTGAGGCAATACGCAGTGCAAAGCCCTCGACCACAGCGGTCTTACCGACGCCTGCTTCACCGGTTAAAATTGGATTGTTCTGGCGGCGGCGGATTAGTATATCGATGATTTGACGGATCTCTTCATCTCTCCCCAAGATATTATCAATCTTTCCCAGCTTGGCGTCTTCCGTTAGGTTGACGGTAAACTTGTCCAATGAGGGTGTATTGCTCGGTTTGCCGACATTGACACCATCACGACTTAGTTCGCCACCATCATTAACACTGTGACTAGACTCTTGGGTTGTGCCAACAATGGCGCGCACCATTTCTCGTAGCGACTCAGGCGCAATTTTCTTGAGTTCGCCTGAGGTTGCTTGGGTTGAACGGCGTAAATTCTCATCAAGCATTAGGGCGGCGAGTAGATGGGCTGAGGTCGCTTGACCATGACCATATTCCACCGATGCTAACATCCACGCATTTTTGCTCAAATCAACGATGGTTGGAGAGAGCGCAGGCGCACGATTATTACCGCCCTTGATCCGATCCAGTTCTTTATTGAGATCTTGATGGAGACGGCCCAAGTCGATGTCAAACTTATCTAGTATCGCCAGGATGTCACTGTCGGGAATTTCGAGTAGCTTTAACAGCCAATGCTCGATCTCGACATTAAAGTGCGTGCGTGCCAGGCATAATCCGGCGGCGCCTTCGAGTGCTTGCTTCGAACTATCATTGAGACGTCCAACCAGCGATTTTAAATCAATTGTAATCATGTTTATTCCCTATTAACAAATACCCTGAACTGCGCGGCAGCACTTGATACCGCATACTTTAACGATACGTTTATTTTCATTATAAAACTCGGCGACGCCACCAGCATAAAGGCGCCATGTTGTTTTTTCGCCATACAGATAAGCTGTGCCTTTGGCAAAGCATGGCAAGCGTGCCATTGCATGCTCATCGATTAGTGAAGGCGCAATGCTCGCGTGCTCATAGAAAGCTTGCAGCTTGTTGTGTGACATTAAAAATCCTTTACAGATCTGAGTCATCTCTGGACGAGAGTCTTGCGCTAGACCTTGCTCTTGTACCGAGATGCCTGAAATTGGTAGGCTGGCATCGATGCTCGAACAACCCGTTAACAACAGCCAGCATAGACCGATTAGAATTAGCGTTTTCATTTCATTTCCCTCCATGGTCAATTTAACTTACCGGGCGAGACCACTATATCGACAATCTCTTGCCCGCTGTCCCGTTGTCCCGAGCTAGATTGCAACCAACTGGTCCAGCCTAACGTCGTCGGTGCGGTCGCGCTAAGTCCAACTTGTTGCGGGATATCCTTAGCTTTGAGCCGCATAATAAATCCATAATCATGTTCGAAACCCAAATAGAGTCTCACCATTTCATTGAGTGCCTTTAGTACGTTTGATCCCGGTGCAAAGCGATCGATTTGAGATTTATCTAAAGGTCCTAGAATGATATTAATTCTGCCTTGGGCGAACCAGCCTTGCTTGCCTAACATCACCGACTTTCCCAGTTGATTGTTATTGCCCGCGTTAGCCAGACCCGGCAGTCGTGTTCTTACGTCAGCGATTAACTCTTGCCATTGACCGACAAATTCTTGAATTTCAACCGGGATTGAAAAATGATTTTCGAGCATTTGTTTGAGACTAACCGCGGTGCGTACCTGATCGCTAAAGAGGCCTGCATAATAGAGCAAGGATTCATCAGTGGTTTGCAGGCGGTTATTCAAATGTTCGGTGCCCAGCCCCACCAAAGATAGTAGCGCTTGGGTGACATTATCGGTGCCCCCTTTTTTGGTCGCGCGCAATCGCTTACGTTGATACTCAATCGAAAAATTGTATTTACAGGCTGCCTCGAAAAATAATGACGTGGTGCGATGATTAAAGAGATCAAAAAAGGCCACCATCGCCTTGTCTTTCATCTTGAGACGCTGCAAGGCGGTCTCAGTATAATGAAAGGGCAAGACGCCGCCGTTGCCGGTCAAGCCGATAAAGTTGACCTCCATTTTCCATTGGCGTGCGTACTCTTGATAATCGCCTTTGCCCCGGCTAGACAGTGATGCGATCTCACTGGTGGCAAAGGACAGGGTTTGTTTGGTCGAGAACCGCACAAATTCCGCGCTCGGCTGGATAAATTTTGACACCGGCCCATTAGCGACCAATTCAGCGTCTATCGCGTGCAGGGCATTCGCTCGCTCCATTAAGCAAACTGCCTGAGTAAATGAGAATGCCTGCGGATTATGCGCAAGCTGTTCAATTACTGTAATATTTTTTCGCCAGTTCGCACAGGACATCGTTTGAGGTAGCCTTCTTGATTTTTGGTTTTTACCAGCACCCTGGTAAACGAGTTAATCGAGCAATAGAGCGCAAAGAAGTGCTCTAGTATCGATGCGAAAAGAAACGCGCTGCTGCCTGTTAGCATCGAGTTATCTAAGGTCACCTCGATTTCTATGCCACGGCACATGGTTGTATGACCATCGATATTAAGTGGCGCGCTAATGGGTTTTGAGGCCACGCCAACCAGCGAATCAATTAAGGCGCAGGTCACCGCTGAGTTCTTAAAGTCGTACAGACGTAGTATTTCTTTTAACGCGAGACATGCGTCGTCGCCACCCGTCAATGACAGAAAGTTAAGATTGAGATGAGAAATCAAACGCCAGCGGGCATGGTTTCTTAAGGGCGCGCGTACCACCGTCGATGGCGGTGTTAAACATTGGATAGTCGAACACGGCGGCGCGCTATCGATACATTGCAATTGCGGTTGAGTCGATGAGAATGGCAGCTTCTGCGCTAAGTCTCTATTGCTACACATCGTTTCAAGTACGATGGTGCGATCAAACGGGACGTTGGGATCGAAATTTAAATCCACCAGGGATATAAACATATCGGTGCCTTCGTCGCGGTCATAAATATCCAATTTCGCTTGGCGTCTTGCCGTATGCCAATAGGCATGACTTTGGCTGGTTTGTTGTTGATGGTTTAGACCATAAAATGGGGTGTAGGGCAGATCTTCACCAGACGATGAAGTCCCGATGACACTATCAACGCTATACACCTCATAACCGTTTGGCCGACGAGAGTCTGGAGTTATCTTGTATTCGTGCTGTGTTTGGTCGAGTTTTATTGGATCCGCGGTGTGCTTAAATAAATTAACCACGGGCGTACAACCCAAGGCAAAAGTCTTGCTGGTGATGTTATGTTCGAGCTCGACATTGGCATCGTTTAAATAGATATATAACTCAAGTCGATTACTATGATGTTCACTCAGACGCTCGGCCAGCTTGGTGATGTCGATAAACATAAACTTTTCAGGAAAGGCAAAATATTCAGTAAGCAGTCGATAACCAATGAACGACGAAGACGGGTAGGGTAGCAATCCATCGTTCGCGTCAAAACCAACCGGCTTAATCACATCGCCGCCAAGGCTTATCGGTGATGTATCATCTTCCCCCATAGCCAATACGGTCTGGTTCGCCTGATTGAGCAACATCTCATAGAGCGGATTGATATGCTGAGATTGACCGCGTAAGAAAAAACGCAGCTTTTCGATATTGAGATCGGAAAAATTGATCTCCGGTGAAAAGGTCGCCAGCGACAGTTTTAACACACTCTTGGCACCGCGTACTAGGCTACTCAACGGCGTCGCGAAAGGGCGGCCAATCAGTTCTGCGGCAGTCACCGTAATAGGCAGTAAGTCGACGTCGTAGCTGGTAGTAAATTGACAAGTCCCTTGTTTGGATTGCTGCGTCTCAAGCGCGGTCGCTTTAGGGATCTGATACACCGAATCAAGTTGCTCAACATCTGCATTAAACTGAACTATCGACATTGATGGGATCGGCCGCTGATAATGAGGATAGATTAAGTTAATTAATGTATCACTGAGCTGGGGAAAGTCATCGTCGAGCTTATGATGGATACGCGCATTTAAGAAGGCAAAGCTTTCAATTAAACGCGAAATATGCGGATCTTCAATGCTGTCATCGCTAATACCAAGACGACTGGCAATTTTGGGATGCTCTTTGGCAAATTCGCCACCCAACTGGCGAATGAAGGCCAACTCTTTCTCATAATAGGGTAATAATTCATCAGCCATGACTAATTTCCTTGACGCTAACAGAGCGAGTAGTGGATTCTAATACCGAGTCATAAATAACAACTTCCGGTAATGGATCGGCGTAGATCACCGTTTCGATGCGAAAGCGTAATGTTCTGTCGATGCTATCGTCATTGTCCAAAAAGGTAATTTTCATCGATTTAAATCGCGGCTCATAGGTTAATAAAGTCCGCTCCAACTTACGAATAAACCGACTCCGTTGCTCGATATCGATAATATTGATGGTCGCCAAATCTGGCAATCCATAGTTAAACAGTGAATGCTGCACTTCGCATAACTCACTCGGCGGCTCATTAATGCAATAGCGACAGTTCAATAGATATTCCAAGTCGCGACGAATACTCGACCGTAACTGCTTCAAGTGTTGATACTGATCGACATCTTGCTCGACTTGATTGTGGGGCTCATTATCAAAGAGTCGGTCTAATACCGAGGGGCGCAACTTCTTATTTTTATCGACTCTCACGGTTATTTATCCTTAAAGGTGGCTAGTTCAGTCACCAGCTCTAGTTCGGAAACCATTTGATCGAGTTGATAATGGGGTTGCAATTGAATCACGCACAGATAGACCCCAGGTTTTGATGGGTGCTCCTTAATGCGCACATCTGCACTTTTTAGCGGGTACTTGGCTTGCTCATCCCAATCGAGGTTTTCACTGCCGGTGGTGTAGTTACGCAGCCAGCGGTTAATTTGTGATTCACAATCTTGTGCTGAGGCGAATGAGCCCACTTTATCGCGTACCATCAGCTTGATGTAATGGGAAATGCGGCAACCGCATAGCACATGTTGCAGCATCGCCGACAGTTTGGCATTGGTATCGTTATATAGTGAATTACCTTGTTTTACTTGATGCAGCGACTGATTATTATAGAAGGTCGCATAAGGAGAAAGGTATCCTTGGCACAGTGGAATAAACCCCTGTTGGCTGATATTTTTTTCGGCACTGTCGGTCACAATAACATCGGTGATCGACTTAAAAGAGAAATCGTTTTCGTCCACGTCAAACTGAGCTTGTGGGAATTCTTTGACCAGTCCGCCAGCGTTTAGATCCCGCGGTACGCCTCTGATATGCCCGAACCAGCCGACATTGGCAAATTCGCGCAGCAACACACCGGCAAATGCGTAGCACGCATTACCCCATAAGGCGCTCGATTTATCCTTACTTTCGTAAAAATAGATGCCTTTATGGCTACCCGGTGTGGTGCGATAGGGTAGGCGCATTAAAGTCTTTGGTAAGGTGAGACCGATAAATCGCGTATCGAGACTCTGACGTAACGCATGCCATTTTATATAATCGGTCGACTTAAAAATCTTATCCAAACGCAATGGCAAACCCAGACCTGAAAAATCGTCCATGCCAAACAACTCGCTCGATGCATTGGTAATAAAGGGCGAAAATGCCGCCGCCGAGATCTGGGCCAAGCTGGCTAAGGTTGCAATGTCGTCATACGGATGTTCGGTTGAGATGCGGTGGCTCACTTCATAGTCACCGATAATGGTGCCAAACGGTTGTCCGCCCGCCGAGCCATACTCTTCATTATAAATTTTCTTAAATAACTGACTCTGATCAAACTCCATGGCGCGGGCAAGGTCTTTGACCACTTCCGACCACTTGATGTTTAATACTTTGATTTTAATGTTTTGACTGGCATTAGCTTGACGAACAAGCAACCATAAACCACGCCAAGACGCCTCAAGCTTTTGTAGCTTAGGGTGATGAATTATTTCATTAACTTGTTGATTTATTTGTTCATCAATTTGAGCTACTGCATTTAACAGCGCGTGTTTAACCGCATTGACATCACGGTATTTTTGGGGCGAGACAAAATGCTCGATGGCATAAGTTAGTGCCTTGGCATCGTTTGATTCAGATAAAAACTGCGCTAAATTGATAACATGTGGCGACTGATTGAGGACTGCTTCAAAATCAATATTTCCCTCAAATAACTTACTTGAAGCATTCAATATTTGCACCTGCCTTTCCTTAGTATAAACCCGTGCTACTTGGAAATGCGAAACACGCATTTTCAACTCTCACGGGTATAAATAAAATCATCCGTTAATTCTATTGGTGAGCCCAATTGCACTAATTAGTGCAACGGGGCTCTGCACAACTACCCTGTTTTAGGGATCTTGGCGACTAAGCGTAATGACGCACTTAATTCTTCCATCTGTAGCCAAGGTCTCATCCAAGCAATGGCGCTAAATACGCCAGGTTGTCCTGGGATCTCACGTACTTCGACATTTGCTTCTGCAAGTGGATAACGGGCCTTCATGTCAGCACTAGCATCTGGACTATTATTCACATAGTCAGAAATCCATTTATTTAGCCACTCTTCGGCTTCTGACGCTTCCATAAATGAACCAATCTTATCGCGAGCCATCACTTTCAAGAAGTGTGCGATACGTGCTGTCGCCATAATATAAGGTAAGCGAGCAGAAATTTCAGAGTTAGCAGAGGCATCTGGATCATCAAATTTCTTTGGTTTCTGTGTCGTTTGTGCGCCAAAGAACACCGCATAATCAGTGTTTTTATAATGACATAATGGCAAGAAGCCCAATTTGCTTAGCTCAGCTTCACGACGATCGGTAATGCCAATTTCAGTCGGACATTTTTGATCCATGTCACCGTCATCACTAACAAAAACGTGACTTGGTAAACCTTCAACTTTACCGCCGCCTTCTGCGCCGCGAATACTGGTACACCAGCCATATTCAGCAAATGAACGAGATAGTGTTGCACCCATGGCATAGGCCGCGTTCATCCAACAATAATCATCATGTTCGCCTTTGAGCTGACGACCTTTTTGATCAACGTGACCTTCTTCGAAGTTAAACGCTTCGATCGGCTTGGTTGCTTCGCCATACGGTAATCGTGCTAGAACGCGCGGCATGGTCAGCGTCACAAAACGTGAGTCGTCGCTTTCACGGAAACTACGCCACTTAATGTATTCAGATGAATCAAAAATCTTCTCTAAATCACGTGGCTTAGATAATTCTGCAAATGATTCAAAACCAAACATTGCTGGTGCCGTTGCCGAAATAAAGGGACAGAAGCCAGCCGCGGCAATGTTGGAGATATCTGACAATAAATCAACGTCATTAGGGTGCGATGAGAACTCATAGTCACCAATTAACGCAGCATATGGTTCGCCACCGGCGGTACCAAATTCACTTTCGTAAATCTTCTTAAAAGTTTGGCTCTGATCAAACTCAACGGCTTTATCCAAATCTTTAGCGATTTCTTTCTTGCTAACATTGAGCACACGGATTTTTAGCTGTGAACTGGTTTCAGAGTTCATCACTAAATGGTTAAGACCACGCCATGAGCCTTCCAGCTTGCTAAATTTCTCATCTTGCATGATGGTTGACAGCTGATTAGATAACTTGCGGTCAATCGCATCAATCGCGGCGTTAATGGTGACTGTTAAGCTATTGTCCCAACTGATGGTGCCCTTAAGCGCTTCTTGGGTTAACGTCTTTAACAGCTCTTCCGTTTCATCGCGTGGAGTTTGCTTAGTCGCACCAATCGCTTGCTCTAAAAAACTTACCGACTGCTCCGTCGATTCACTCGAATTTTCGTTTTGTAATTCACCTTGACTCATTACGCGTCTCCTTTGTCGTCTTGATCAAGAGATAGCTCACCAGACAGAGTCGCGATGGAATCTGCATTGCTTAAAATCTCTTCTAAGATATCCTCTAGTGCCTCTGAGCGATCAGCTTTACTGAGCAAATCACGCAGCTTATCGCGGGTGGCTAAGAGATTACGCAAGGGTTCGACTTGCTCAACAATTTTATGAGGTTCGAAATCTTCCATGTGCTTAAACGCTAGCTCGACTGGCATCACCGTGCCATCATCTGCAAGTGTATTGGCGACATCAAGATTTAGCGTCGGCGCTGTTTTACTTAAGACTTCGTTAAAGTTATCGCGGTCAATTTGCGAGAACTTACGATCTTTAAGTGCTTTTTTATTGGCGGTATTGTCACCAGAATAATCGCCCATTACACCCATCACAAATGGAATTTCCTTTTTCGATATTGTTCCGTTTGTCTCTATATCGTAAGTGATGTGGACGCGTGGTTTCCTTACCTTCTTTAGTTTACTATGGATGCTCTCAGCCATTATAATGTCTCCGTTGACAACCTTGTTAAAAATTAATGTTCAATCTTAAAAGCTAATTTTTCACTACAAAAATAGGTGTTTTAAAATCTAGTGTAAATAGTTGGATGTAAAATGCACTATTTATTGTTCGTTATGCACACCCGTGAGTGAGCTGTAGGTTACTCGTGAAGCAGACTCAGGAATTAATTCATTCATCAGCTCTTCGAGTGGCATATCTCCCCATTTGATCGCTTTATTAATGATATACGATACAGGGGAATGTGGTTCTGTTTTTCTAAAATATTCAGCGATTAGGCCAAGTTGGACAAATGCATCTTCGCGACTATTTAGCGCTGTAACAGTGTTTGAGGATGATTTGTCACTAGCCGTTGACGTCTGTTCTTGTTCACTTATTTCTTCAGGAATTAGCTCGGCAACGGGGATTTTATGCTTGGCAATATGGTTGATTGCGGTCAGCGTATCCTCGAGTAACTCCGTAATTTTACTGGTCGGGGGGGCGTCATTTAGGCCACAATGCTCGGTCAGTAATTCACTAATCTGCTTATACTCTTGCAAACAGCCGGTGACATCGTCATATAGTGCGATAAAAAACTCACTCTCCGAATTATTGACTGATTTTTCAATTTCATCGAGGCTAAAGCCTACCTTCTGGGCTTGCTCGCGGCGGCGATCTTCATCTTGAATTCGCTTAACATCGATTGCTTGCTTGTATTGCCATAAGCTAAATGGCCCTGGATCGACATCAGCGGTAATATGTGTACTTCGGATAGGGCTTAATAACACGCCATCGGCACCTTCACCGTTTAACCCTGAAATCGGTGCGACTCGTGTTTCCATACCATCTTCATCAGCTTGAGGGTATAACCCAATAGTCCAGAACTCTTCAATAAGGCGACGGATAAGCGTAAAACCAACACGTAATCCTTTAAATCCTTTGTGGCGTACTAAAGCTTCGGTATACCAACAAGCTATTTCGATATCTTTGCTTTGTTCGGTCAATAACTTTGGCGCTAGCGTTAAAATTTTATGCCAATTTTCATAGGCCTGAGTGCTATCTCCATCGAACATGCTATTACGCTCGGCATCACGAGCCGCTTTTCTCGCGCTCTTTAACTGGGAATAATCTGAGGTTTGTGAATGGTCATGACGAAAATCCTGTCCAACCGGATTATTTTCTGCGATCGGACTAAGCAACGGCTCTAGTTCGATTATTAAAGATGATGTCATTTATTGCTCCTGAGTCCATTTATGGCGGTTTAATCTGTTAATCCGCCTGTCTATTTACCTGCTATCAAAGCAACGTAAATATCAGCAAGTTCACTTTGCTTGTTACGCTTGATTAATTTGATTATACATAAAGGATAGTAGATTGTATAATTAATGAAAGTTATATAAGGTTTTGATTAATATAATAATAATTTATAATTATGTTTTTATAAAAAGTAATCAATTAGGCTTATTTTTTTTCGTCAGGTGAAGAAAAAAATAAGTTTTTAGAGTATTAATTTTATATTTGAGCCTATACTTTACTTAAGTAGACAAAGTTTTTAGCTAGAATTTATAGATATCGTTTTTCCAAGAATCATTCAGGCATGAGATCACGGAGATCACTGTTTAATAATTATCCGCTCAGGGAGAGATAAATGCCAATTGATATTACTATTTTGCGTGCACCGGCCCAAGTTAATGCAGCGCCGTCAAACTTTCGATTTTCTGAATCCGGGGGCACATTAGGGCGCGGCGTCAATAATATTTGGGTGCTGGACGATCCTGATAAATATATGTCGTCTGTGCATGCGCAAATAGCGCTTGAAGAGGGCCAATTTAAGCTTACCGACTTAAGTACCAATGGCACCTACTTTAATGGTGCTAATGATCCCATCGGACACAGTAATCAAGTGGTGCTCAACGAAAATGATAAATTCACCATTAGTGATTATGAATTCATTGTCACTGAGATTATTACCAACGAGCATCAATCGACTCAAGGGCAAGACATTTTTGGGGCCGATCCCTTTGATAATTTTGCCAGTTCAATCCCCATCGATGACGATTTTTCGTTTGAACCCGCCGCCTATCAACCAAGTCATAGCGCGATGGCGACAGATCCCTTAGCGATTTCCGATAACTTAGGCCCTGTCGATCACCTAGAGAAAGATCCTATGGTGGCACTCAATCAATCTGCTGAGCAGGTAACTGGCCAGGTTAATAATCAAGAGTTCGGTGGTGAAAATTTCGGTGCCGATGGTTTCGGTACAGGCAGTTTTAGTGCCCAGAGTTTCACTGCAGACAATGAAGTCGTCAGCGATTCAATTGAGTGGCCAACGACTCATATCGAGCACGGACAAATTCCTGATGATTGGCATCTTGATGAATCAGTCGCCGTTCAAACACCGAGTCACTTTGCAACGGTCGCCAATAGCGACGTCATGCCAAAGGTGGCTCAGGCAGCTTCTCCAGTGACGCAGCAGCTCGCATTGTCGGCTGAAAATCAGCAGCTTAAAACTGAAAATCAACGGTTACAGGCACAAGTTACTGCGCTAAAAGATCAGCTGGTGGCCGCAGCCATTGCAACGGCAACACCTATGCAGTCATCAAGTGAGGCAGATACCTTAATTAACGCGATGGGACTGGCACATTGGGATCTCGATGCGTCAAGAAAGCAAGAGATTGTCGAAACAATGGGCATCCTAATTCCTGAGATGATGGATGGGATGATGAAGGTGCTTAAATTTCGAAAGCAGATTAAGGAAGAGTTTCGCATTAACGTCACGACGATTCAGTCGGCCGAAAACAATCCCCTCAAATTTTCAGCTAATGTCGCCGACGCAATGGAAAACATGTTTATTAAAAATAACAGTGCCTATAAGAAGCCTGTTGACGCCGTAAAGGAAGGTTTTCAAGGGATTGGCGAGCATCAAATTGCAGTCATCGCAGGAATGCAAGCGGCCTTCAAAGGGATGTTAGAGCGTTTTGAGCCTGAAAGTCTCGAGTTGCGATTTGAGAAATACAAGGGCGCTGGTTTTGTTTCATTCGGTAAGAAGGGTAAGCACTGGACCTCCTATAAGGCCTATCATCAAGGGCTTATCGATAATCTCGATGATTCCTTTCAGCACCTGTTTGGTTATGATTTTGTTCAAGCTTATGAAGAACAAATGCAGCGATTAATCAGTAACCGCATTATCAAAAAATAACCTCACAAGGAAGACACATGAAAAGACTCCGGTTATTAAACATCGTTGCGCTATTTGCAATGGCACTCAACATAACGGCGTGTACCACCGTTGGCGAGGTGTTGGATTTGGACACAGATTTACGCTTAAAGTTTTCGGTGGCCGCCAACGTCAATCCTGATGATAATGGTAATCCATCGCCGGTGATCGTAAGAATGTATGAACTAAAATCACCAGATGTTTTTAGCTCGAGTAACTTTATCGACATGTATGAAGACGATAAAACAGTGTTGGCTCAAGATATGGTGACCGTACAGCGACTAAAGTACTTAAAGCCGAGTGAGCAACGGGTTGAAAATTTCGTGTTATCAAAAGACACTAAATATATCGGGTTGTTTGTTGAGTTTCTTAAATATGAAGATGCCAAATACAAAATAGTGGTACCGATTCGGCAAATGAATTTTATTCGATCGCACGCTAAAGTTAAATTGACTGAAAACCGCATTATATTCGCGCAGTAATTAGCCACTGGCTCACACGGAAAAATCAGGTAGGGAAACATGTCATTAGATAGTAAAGTTATTTGGTCAGAGGGAATGTTTTTAAATCCTCACCATTTTCAGCAACAAGAACGATATTTTGAGCGTTACATTAACGAAAAGTGTTCTGCTTATGGTGGTTATGGTTGGGGGATTCATCGCCTCGACTATGATAAGGAATTGCTTAAACTGGGTAAGATATCGCTGACCAGTGCCAGTGGCGTATTTCCCGACGGGACACCGTTTAGCTTTCCTGATCACAATGAATCACCAGATGTCTATGGGGTGCCTGAGCACACCAGCAATCAGGTGTTGTATTTGGCAATGCCGGTGCGCCGGCCTGGTGCTATCGACGTATTAGCCAGAAATGATAACCAAGGTCTAGCTCGTTATTATTCAGCCAAACATGCGATTCGTGATGTCTCCTTTGTTGGTGGCGATGCGGTCGATATCGATGTTGGGCAGCCGCGTTTTCGGTTATTACTCGCCAGTGACGATCGCAGTGGCTACGCCTGCATCCCAATCTTGAATATCAATGAAACCCGTGATGATAAAAACGTACTGCTCGACGATGCCTTTATCCCGACCTGTTTGGACATTAATGCCTCAGACAAGTTGTCTGGCTTCTTAACTGAAATGGTTGGCTTATTACATCACCGTGGTGAAGCGATAGCGGCACGTTTAGCTGACACTAAGCGCGGGGGGACCGCCGAAGTCGCCGATTATATGATGCTGCAAATGATTAACCGACTAGAGCCACTCACCGTACATCTCTCACACGTTAATGGCTTGCACCCTGTGCAACTGTTTCAGGAAATGGTGCAAATGGCTGGTGAGTTCGCGACCTTTGTTAGCGATAATAAACGCCCGCCGCAGTTGCCGTTATATTTGCACGATGATTTACAAGCGACGTTTGCGCCAGTGGTGGCCTCCTTAAGACAAAGTTTGAGCATGGTCTACGAGCAAAGTGCGGTTGCGATGCCCTTGGTGGAGAAGAATTATGGCATTCGCGTGGCGCAAATTACCGATCGTTCGTTGCTTAGTGGCGCGGCGTTCGTGTTAGCGGTGCGTGCCGATGTCGCCGAAAATACCATTCGGGGTCAGCTGCCTGCGCAAATTAAGGTCGGGCCGGTTGAGCGAATTAGGCAATTGGTTAACGCGGCGATGCCGGGGATCCCTATTAAACCATTGTCTAGTGTGCCGCGCCAAATTCCGTATCGTGCGGGATACAGCTATTTTGAACTAGAACGTAGTAGCGAATTCTGGAAAGAGCTAAACCACTCAGGTGGTTTTGCATTACATATCGGCGGCGACTTTCCAGGGCTCGAACTTGAGCTTTGGGCGATACGTCAATAGGGCGCAAGGAGAGCTTTATGGTTGCAGGTAACGATGGTGACAAAACGGTCTTTAGAAGCCCGGTTAATCGAGGGGATGGTACCGTAGTGCGTCCCGTACCCGGAGGTCGAAGACCACAAGGGGCTGGTGCTCCGGCGCCTGTCGCGCCGCGCGCTGCGCCGCAGTACTCCAGCGCTGCGCAATACAACGTGCGCAGTCATGAGTTCGCCACTAGCTGTGGGCTTAATCCGTTGGTTAATGCTGCATCGACGTTATTGGCGGTGTTTTGTAAGACGCGTGAAGCGCTTAGTCACCCCAATGTGGCGGGGTTGCATCGTCAACTTGAGCACGAACTAAATGTTTTCGATAGCAAGGCCAGAGAAGCGGGGATTAAGCCAGAAATAATCCTTTCAGCACGCTACATTCTGTGTACTATTTTGGATGAAGCAGTACTAAACACCCCTTGGGGCGCCGACAGTGCGTGGAATCAGCGTACATTATTAAGTCATTTCCATAATGAAACTGCCGGCGGGGAAAAATTCTTCATGATTGTCGAGAAAATGCGGCTCACCAGCGCCGAAAACATCGACTTTATTGAGCTTAGCTATATTTGCATTAGCCTTGGTTTTGAAGGGAAATACCGTGTGGTGACACGAGGGCGCGAACACCTCGAACAAATACGTGACGATCTATTCCTAGTGATTAGAAGTCATCGCGGCGAATACGAACGCACCCTGTCGTCAAATTGGCAGGGGCTGGGTATCGCAGGTAGTACCTTGAGTCGCCATATTCCGTTGTGGGTGACCTTAAGCGTGGTCGCTGGCCTGATGGCCGCAAGCTATTCTGGATTTAGGTATTGGATGCATCATACCACGGCGCCAGTGGCGCAGGAGCTGGTTGAAATATCAACACCAGCGCCCGTCAAACCTAAATTAACTAAACCATTACCTTAGAGTCGAAACGCCTAATGAGAATAATCATTGCATTTTTTAGCCACAGGATCGTGCTGTCAATTATCGGCCTAACATCGCTATCGTTACTGGTGTGGTTTTTTGGACCCAGTATCAAATTTGGCGTCGATAACGCCGCGCCGTTAGCCCCTCAAACTCCACGGTTGATCACTATCATGGTGATTATTGTACTCTGGGGTCTTAATAACTTGCGCGTAGTGCACCGCGAGAATAAAAATAATGACGCGCTAGTCGATGACTTACAGCATCAATTTGACAATGCGCCAGTCGACGTGTCGCAGCAACAAACAACTGAAGAAATGGGTCAAATTGGAGAGCGTTTTGCCCACGCACTATCCACCTTAAAGAAACTGAAGTTTAAGGGGCGTGGTGCAAAATCGGGTCTTTATGAACTGCCGTGGTATATCATCATCGGCCCTCCGGGGTCGGGGAAAACCACCGCGCTCATCAACTCAAGTCTAGACTTTCCCTTGGCAGAGCAGTTTGGCAAGGGCGCGTTGCAAGGCGTTGGCGGCACACGTAATTGCGATTGGTGGTTTACGAACGAAGCGGTACTCATCGATACAGCGGGACGTTATACTACCCAGGATAGCCACAAGGTCATTGACAGCTCTGCATGGGAAGGCTTCTTAGGGCTGTTGAAAAAACATCGTACGAGGCGACCGATCAACGGTGCGATTATCTCGATTAGCCTGCAAGAGTTATTAACCCAATCGGAGGAAGAGCGGGTTAAGCACGCCAAAGTTATTCGTACTCGCATCGATGAATTAATGGAAAAATTAGAGATCCGCTTTCCGGTCTATCTAATGTTTACCAAAACAGATCTCGTGGCGGGCTTTAGTGAGTTTTTCGAAGATCTACGAAAAGACGATCGCGAACAAGTCTTTGGCATCTCATTACCTAATGCTCCTAAAGACACACAAGCACCAGATTTTGACTTTTTAAATGACAAATATAACGCCTTAATCAAGAGCCTGTATGACCGCGTGTTATGGCGGGTTCATCAAGAGCGCGATGTTAAGCGCCGCAGCGCCATTCAAGGGTTCCCGCAGCAGATGGAAGACTTAAAGTCGACGGTTGATCATTTTGTGAAGCAAACCTTCGTCCAGAATCGTTTTCGCTATCAACCATACCTACGCGGGGTGTATTTCACCAGTGGTACGCAAGACGGTACGCCAATTGACCGTTTAATGTCTTCTGTATCTCAAGGCTTTGGTTTCGATGGCAATGTCGCGCCAGCGCCGATAGCTCAAGGAAAAAGCTTTTTCATTGGTGAGTTGTTTCGGCAAGTTATTTTCCCTGAAGCTGAACTAGTCGGCTCCAATCGACGCTACGACAGCATGGTTAAATGGGGCAAGCGTGTGGTGTATGTGTCGATGACCGCGGCATCGGTCGCCATGCTCGCGATTTGGACCGGTAGCGTTACCCAAAATAAAAGCTTGATGGCAGACGTACAAGGTTATGTGAGTGAGTTTAATAACGAGCACAAGCGCATTAACAAATACTCCAACGATTTGCGCAGCACCTTACCGGTATTAAATCCCTTAGCCAAGGCCAGTGTCGTGTTTGATCAAGAGCAGCATCCTTGGTTAACAAGCTTAGGGATGTATGACGCGAGCATTGATAACGCGGCAGATGATGCCTATATTCATCAGCTGCAAAAGCTGTTTCTACCCAAGCTGATTAAATATGTTGAGAGCGCATTAAGAGATAACCGTAACGAAGGAGAGCTTTACACATCGTTTAGAACCTATGTCATGTTTAGTAAACTCGAACATATGCACAAAGAGCAGGTCATTAAATGGTTTGAGTTGAAATGGCAAAGTGACTTTCATGGCCAAGGAACCAAACGTCAAGAATTGATTGCTCATTTACACGCGTTAATGGCGACAGAGCTACCGGTATCGACGTTAAACAAGGCGGTGCTCGCATCAACCCGTTTGCAACTATTGCGGATGCCAGTGGCGCAGCGTATCTATCGTCGTATTAAGAGTCAGCCGGTTTATAGTCAACCGATCGATTTGTTGCATGAATTTGGCGAAAACGTGCGTGAGGTGTTTAAGGTCGACAGCAAGATTTCATCATTGCTAACGGTACCATTATTCTTCACCAAAGAAGGCTATGACGATGTTGATTTCTCGTCAAATTCTAGTGTGCTGCAAAGCATTACCAAAGAAAAGTGGCTGCTTAGTGACAACAAAGACAACAAAGTCGACTTTGTTAGCGATGATCTAAGCCAAATCAGTGACAAGGTCAAACAGCTTTATCTCGCCGATTACTCCAATCAATGGGGCCGCGTTTATAGCGGTTTGGTGATGAAGCCGTTTACCAGCATTACTCAGGCTAACTCTGCGTTGACCAGTATCGCCGATCCAGTTTATTCGCCGATAGTCAGTGTGTTGCAAGTGACAGCGGCCAACACCCAGCTATCCGATCAAACGCTGGTCAACTTTGCCGACGATCATAATCGCGGTCGACTTGGGCGAGCGGCGGATGCTGCTGCGGCGCGGGTGAATATGACTCCCGTCGATAAACGCTTTAGAAGTCTTAACGTGTTGATGCGCGAAACGGCAAAGAAACCCGCGCCAATCAACGCCACGTTGCGTCGTGTCGGTCGCTTGCAAGAGTTTGTTGAAGAGATATTGATGGCGCCCGATCCTAATAAAAAGGCCTTTGATATCGTTAAGGCGCGTTATCAAAGTGGCTCTAGCAATGCGATTGCCTCGTTGCGCGCTTACGCGAAAAACACACCAAAGCCGATGAAGCGTTGGCTCAATGATATCGCTAATCAAACATGGCGCGTGATATTGACTGCCGCGCATCGACACGTCAACAGCGAATGGAAGGTTCGGGTCTACGAGCCGTACCAACAAGCACTCGCGGGGCGTTATCCACTCAAAGCCTCTGCCGATAATGATGTGGCGTTGTTAGACTTTGTCGAATATTTCAAGGCCAACGGAACGGTCGAAGCGTTCCACAATGACATGATCAAACCCTTTGTAGATACACGCAACGGCTGGAAAAATCGTATTGTCGATGGTTATTCGATGGGGCTATCTGGTACCACACTGATGCAGGTCAAACGTGCGCTGGAGATCAAGCGGATATTCTTTCGAAATAATGCCAATGCGCCGAGCTTAACCTTTGACCTTAAGCCTAAGTTGCTGTCAAAGAACAATGTTAGCTTTATGCTAGAAGTCGGGGATACACGGCTAACCTACAGTCATGGGCCTAAGTTCTCCAAGCAACTAAAGTGGACCGCCGATGATGAGCAAAGCAGAGTGCGAATTATCTTTGAAGATCTCAATGAGCAACAAAGTGTTCAAACCTTCGAAGGGCCTTGGGCATGGTTTAAATTGCTAGAGCAGTCGAGTGTGAGCCAAACTAGCCAATCGAGCGCCTATTTAATTACCTTTAATATGCCCAATGCACCGCAGCACAAGATTGTCTATCAGATAAAAGCCAAGAGTATTAGCAACCCCTTTAAGAATAACCTTCTCAGTGCATTTAGATGCCCGGAGCGTATATAGATGAATGATAATCAAGTGGGGGTGTATGGAAAATTGCCGGGGTATGGCGATTTTATCCATCGTAGTCTCCCCACCCCGTTTATTAATGAGATTGACAGCTGGCTGCAACTCTACGTGGCAAGTTCCCATGAGAAATTGGGAGACAGTTGGCTCGATATCTACCTGACTAGCCCGATATGGCGCTTTGTATTATCGGCTGGTGTTATCGACGAGCAACATTGGGCGGGGATCATGCTGCCAAGTGTTGATCAGGTGGGGCGTTATTACCCGTTGGTGATGGCAATACCCGTCGATGCGAGGTGTAATCCTTATGAATTTATCTCCAGCAACAGCGCCTGGTTTGAACAAATTGAAGACTGCGCGTTGCTGGCGTTAGATGCCCAAGTATCGGTCGAGCAGTTGGTTGAAATGGCGAATGAAGTGGCGCCAAATGTTGGCCTAAACTATCTAAAAACAGGCCAGCAGATGAGTGGTGAGATCATGCAAATTAATATGCAGTTTGCCGAGGAATTGCCGACGTCAGTCTATGCCAATCTGTTGGATTCGCTGATGGTAAAAACCATGAACAGTTACAGCGTCTGGACCACCACCGGCTCAGAAAATATCGCGCCGTGTTTATTTACGGCCAGAGGCATGCCCAATGCGCAAAATATTCCCGCGATGATGGACGGTCATTGGGCTCACTGGGGCTGGCCACAAACTTACACTGCCAATAGGTTTAACGATGAATGATATGACCATTAGACGGCCCATCCAATGGGCCAGTGCGCAAGCGAGCGATGTTGGCACCGTGCGCCACATCAATGAAGATGCCGTGTTGTCCTTGCCTGATCTGAACCTGTGGACGGTGGCCGATGGGATGGGCGGTCATGATGCCGGTAGTGTCGCGAGTCAGATGATCGTGGAATTGATGTCCCAATTAGCGCCTAGTGATACGCTCGATCAGTTTGTGTGCGCGATTGAAGAGCGTTTGCACCAAGCCAATGACCAGCTGTTACGCCATTCTCGGGTTAACTTAAATGGTCGCATCATCGGTAGCACGGTGGTTAGCCTGATCATTAAAGGGCGCGTCGGTATCGCATTATGGGCTGGCGATTCGAGGTTGTATCGTTATCGTCACGGCCAACTAAGTGCATTAACGCGTGATCATAGTCATGTCGAAGAACTACTACAGCAGGGCTTAATTAGTGAAGAAGAGATGGAAAATCATCCCGAGTCTAATGTGATCACGCGCGCCGTAGGAACCTGTGACGAGTTATTCATTGATATCACTAGCTTTGATGTGCAGTTTGGCGATATCTTTGTCTTATGCAGTGATGGATTGTATAACGCATTAAGTGACGCTGAAATTATCGAGCAGCTAAACACCAATAATCTTGATGAAACCGTTGATGGACTTATTAACTCATCGTTGAAAAACAACGCGTCTGACAATGTATCAGTCATCGCGGTAAAAGGCGTACAAGGCAGTATCGTCTAAATGATAATGGAGCAACAACTGTAGATGGACAATTCACCGGACAAGCCCAAAAAGGCGCAGCCTAGCAGTGTACCCGACAGTGAAAAAACGGTATTTAGGAAACCTACGCGCGCGGCGATACCAACGGAGCCAGTGGCATCGACGAGCGCCGCCGACGATTTAACGCGCATCGCAACTTCGTCAATGCGGAGTAAGGACGCTACCCAACCACAGGATGATGTGACTCGGTTTAGAGCGCCGTCCATCGCGCCCACACCATCAGCGCCGCTGACCATTGAGGATGCGCTTAATCCGGTGAGCAACGCCAAGCCTGCGCCATTAAAACGACTCAAAAATCGTTTCGTCTTAGAAAGTATCTTGGGCGTCGGTGGTATGGGGGTGGTGTATAAAGCCAAAGATTTGCTCAAGGTCGAGGCGCAAGATCGCGATCCTTATGTGGCGATTAAAGTCCTCAATGATGAATTTAAATCTCACCCCGAAGCGTTTATTTCATTGCAGCGTGAGGCGCGAAAGGCGCAACACATTGCCAATCAAAATACGGTAAAGGTTTATGACTTTGACCGTGATGGCGACACGGTCTTTATGACCATGGAATTTATGGTCGGTCAGCCGCTGGATCAAATGCTCAAGCAGTACCATGCCACGGGTTTACCACGAAATGATGCCTGGGCAATACTCAGTGGCATGTGTCTGGCGTTGATCCACGCCCATCGTGAAAATATTGTGCACTCGGACTTAAAGCCCGGTAACGTCTTTATCACGGAAAATGGCATTGCTAAAATATTCGATTTTGGTATCGCCAGAGCGGTGGCCAATATCGATCGCAGCAGTGGCGAAACTCAAGATCGCACCGTATTCGATGCTGGGAACCTAGGCGCACTAACGCCAGCCTATGCCAGTCGTGAGATGTTACTGGGCGAAACGCCCGACACCCGCGATGATATTTATGCGCTTGGTTGCATCGCCTATGAAATGTTCACCGGCGATCACCCATTTTCACGATTGCCTGCCGATGAAGCATACACCAAACGACTAACCCCCAAGCGCATCATAGGGATCAGTAAAAAACAGTGGAAAGTGATTGAATCGGCGCTCGAGTTTAAGCGCGATAATCGTGTCGTGTCGGTCGAACAGTTTTACCAGCAGATCAATGCAAAAGCCAAATCGCCGATCAAGCTTATCGTAGGTTTTCTACTGGCTCTTGGTATTGCTGGTGTGGCTTATCAACAATATAGTGCGCCCAAAACACCGCAGTTTTCACAGTCTGAATTTCGAAATGAAATCGAATTTAAGATCCGTTATGACTACCTCAAAGAGAACATCAACCGTTTGCTCATCAGTGCCACGTTCTCACCCGAATGGGAAAGTGACTTATACCGAGACATACAAAGCAGCGCCGCATTATTTGAAAGCGAGCCTGATCAATGGTATTTCGACGCCAAAAAACGGATCTACCAGCGCTATCTAGAAAAAATTACCAACGTCATCAGCGCGAAACAGTTTACGTTTGCACAAGGGCTGATCACCAACGCCGCACATTATAGCGACGATAGCACAGCGCTTGATAAGCAACAGCTCGCCTTGAATAATGTAATAAAAATTGAGCAAGACCGTGCTCAGACGCTGGCGCTCGAGAAACAACAGCAGCAAGAGCGCCGAGAACAACAACGTATCGCCACTCAACAGAGTCAACAGCTGGCTGCGCAGCGTGCTAAAGCCAAAAAAATAAAAAATGACTCAGTTAACAAGACGAAAAACACGCTTAACCTCTACAATTTGGCACACAATAACGTGCAGAAACAATTAGAATGCGCCAATGATGCTAATGCGCTAAGCCAGCTTAATATGCGCGATTTAAAGATTGCGATCGACAAACTGCGCGCGCTCAATGTCAGCCGTTATAGAAAATCTGAACCAACCTTTGTTTCCGATTTAGCGATGTGTATTAATGCGGTCGCCAAAACCAATCCGCCTCATGCCACTGATCTAAAGCGCTCTGCATTGCGTATATTCAAAGGCAGCGCCATCCTAAACGCAATATCGATTAAGGCGATTGATCGCTGTAACGCGTCCATCGCTGGACTGGGCGCACGAGGCAGTCGCGCACTATGTCGTGACAAGCTCGATAGTGGAGACTTTGGACCATCGATGGTGGTTATTCCCGCCAATAGCCGCTTAAAGTCCTTTGCCATTGGTAAATATGAAGTCTCCATCGCACAGATGAGTAGTTATTGCCGTGCCAGCGGTCAGTGTAACGCGCCCGTCGGCCAACACACTAGCCTGCCGATGACAGGTGTCTCGGCGGCGGTTATTCAACGCTATGCCAAATGGCTCAGTAAAGGAAGTCACAAGAAGTATCGTCTGCCGAGTGTAGCCGAATGGACCTATGCAGCTAAATCGGCGCGTTATCGGCTTGATTCGAATCGTAATTGCCAAATGAGTTCGCGCGGGATCAGTAAGGGTAAGGAATTAATCAAAGTTACCATCGGCAAACAAAACAGCTGGGGCTTGGTTAACTATGCCGGTAATGCGCAAGAGCTCGCTCTAGGAAAAGGACGTAAACTCGTCGCATTGGGCGGGTCGTTTGGTACGCCAATGGAATCATGTACAGAATTGAGCACCGTCTCCCATAACGGTAAAGCAGATCAACGCACCGGCTTTCGCCTGGTCAGAGAAATAGTGAGCAACTAACCATGAACATCAACCAATACGCAAGTCAACTGCAAAATTTGTCGATTCAATACGCTAATCAAAAATTGCCGTATCCGCAATATTGCGAACAGCGCAAAGTGCTACTGGATCAGCTCGACCAACAATTTAATGGCGCCGTGACTCCATCGGTTAACGATCAGACCCAGCGCTATCATGAGCCGAAAGGGGATGATGTTACAGAGCAAAAAAATACAAATAATGAAATAAATCAAGGTCCTTTAGGGCGGTTCATTAACAAATTAAAGAAATAAAAATTTGCCAATTCAAACAATTTCGCTAAGACTTAATTAACAGACAAATAATAAGGTAATACTATGGAACTCGTTAAACTATTCCAAGCTGGTGGCGCATTTATGTACCCAATTCTCGGAGTATTTGCCATCGGAGCGGCAATCGCAATAGAACGTTTTATTTACTTGAGCAAGACGCACCGCAAAACGGTATCCGTGTGGGGAGAATTGGTGCCAATGCTCAAAGCTGAAGATTTTCCGCGGGCGCTAAAACTAACCGAATCGGTCACCACACCAATTGCTAACGTCTTGAACTACGGTTTTGCCCGCCACGGGCAAAACAAGGGACGCGACAGCATCGAAGCGGCGCTAGAAGAGGGCATGATGGACGAGATGCCAGCGTTGATCCAACGAACTCATTATTTGGCGACATTAGCGAACATCGCCACCTTACTCGGATTATTAGGTACCATCATCGGTCTAATCCAAGCATTTACCGCCGTTGCACAAGCCGACCCAGCAGAAAAAGCTGATTTACTTTCAGCGAGTATTTCGGTGGCAATGAACACCACCGCATTCGGCCTAATTGCCGCGATCCCTATGCTATTAATGCATTCTTATCTGGTGACCAAGACAGCTATGCTGGTGGATAGCCTCGAGAAGTCGGCACTCAAAGCCCTTAACTTAATGGTTAACGAGTAACATGAGAAAACGTGGCTTAAAAGGGCTGGAAGAAGCCGAAGAGCTAAATATTACCGCGTTTTTGAATTTGATGGTGATATTGGTGCCATTTCTGCTCATCACAGCGGTTTTTTCACGGATGACCGTGCTCGAACTCAACTTGCCCGCATTAGATGCGCAAGCGGCGGCTGGTGGCAAAGTAAAACTGCAATTAGAGCTAGTCATCAGACAAGACAGCTTCGATATTCAAGATGCCAACCTTGGCTTAATCAAGCGGGTGGAACGCCTTGGTGATAACACCCGCTGGGATATCTTGACCGATGCGTTGGTTGAAATAAAAACACGTTTTCCACAAGAGCAAAGTATTAGCCTACTGCTCGAACCTGATATCGAGTACAAGACGATGATTAAAGTGATGGATAGCGTGCGTAGTGGAGATGTCGTCGCCAACCTTGGGGTACAAACCGTTGAACTATTTCCCAATATTTCAATCGGTGACGCAGCAATATTACTGTCGCAAGGTGACAGCCAATGAAAAAATCTAAACTAACTGGCCGCTCAAAGCGGGTCGAGAATATTGCGCGCCTCCATCGCAGCTCAGGTCTCAACCTAGTGTCATTGATGGATATTTTTACCATCTTGGTATTTTTCTTGTTGGTGAGCAGTGGAGCGCCACAGCTACCAAGTAGCAAAGATATTAAATTACCTAGCTCAAATGCGCAAAAGGTCCCAAAAGAAACCTTAGTTATTTCAATCACCAGTACCGATATCTTAGTGCAAGGAAAATTGATTGGCAAAGTGAGCGAAGCCATCGCCAGCAGCGAAGATATTATCGACGAACTAGCCAAAGAGCTTGAATTTAGAAGAGACAGTCGCGCGCTACAGAAAAAAGGCGACAACGAAGGCTACGCGGTAACGATCATGGGGGACGAACATATCCCTTATCAGCTAGTGCGTAAAATTCTCGCCACTTGCCGCCAAACTAACTACATCAAGATAGCCTTTGCGGCCAATCAAACAGCAAAGGGTAAAGGCTAAATTTAATGAGCACACCTTCTTATCAAAATTTAGCACTCTCTTGGGAGCCTAATGGCGGTTCCGATAAGTCATTTTCGCTATTTGCGTCGTTAACGTTAATATCGGCAATGATACTTGGGATCTGGCTAAATTCAGTCGAACTCCCCAAACAAGCGCAGCGTGTTAAGGTAGATATCCCTGAGCGCGTGGCTAAATTTATCTTGGACAAACCCAAGCCAAAACCCAAGCCAAAACCTGTGGTTAAGGAAAAACCTAAGCCTAAGCCCAAACCAAAGCCTAAACCTCAAGACAAGAAAAAGCCGCAGATTAAAAAGAAGCAGCCCAAAAAAGAGATAGTGCTCAGTGAAACGCAAAAGAAAGCGCGAGACAAAGCGGCCGACAGCGGACTGCTCGCCCTGAGCGAAGAATTCGCCGACCTCATCGACACGTCCAATATCGACGCCATGGTCGGACGCAATCTTAAGAAGGCCAGCGGCAGTGAGACCGTCGCACAAGTTAATACCAATGCGCTGACAAAGAACGCCGGCAAAGGCAGTGGCGGTGTAGCGATTGGCACAACATTGGCTAACAACTCAAACGGTGTCCGCTTAGATCCAAGCCAAGTCTCAATTGCCAAACAGCTAT
>Ga0209395_1000867_pt1 | contig 43588 bp, 32 predicted proteins | sample GOMGulsemesocosm_3_FD_184635 | JGI IMG/M metagenome (GOLD analysis project Ga0209395, IMG submission 184635) | Methane-oxidizing microbial communities from mesocosms in the Gulf of Mexico - GOM9D Gulf of Mexico (SPAdes) (version 2) | ecosystem: Environmental > Aquatic > Marine > Cold seeps... | reverse complement strand
ACAATTATGCGCTAAAAACAGAGCATAGCCGAGCCGTTAAATTTAATCGCTATTATAAAATACTCTCGTCAAACAGGGCTGTAAAACTTACTCTTTCACCCCAATTTAAGCGGTTTAAGCTCAGCGGCTCTAGTTGAACAAAAAACACCATTAGCCACTTAAGCGCAAAAAAGTGTGATCGCAGTATTAGGCACTGCTTATTACTTGGAAATAAGCATGACAAAGAAAGCCAATATTACGCAGTGGCATTGCACATTAAAGGTATTTTAGCTAGCTCAATAAAGCACTAGCCGCACCGCTTTATTATGCGGGTATCACTGAGTAGTTGATTGATGAGCCTAACACGTTAGAGTTGACTACAAATTTTATTAACGATAGCGCTAACGCTTAACGAAGCATCAATTACTAACCACCGACCTACAGCGGGGTTACGATTATATTCATGATATAAGCCCACTAAGTTAGAGTTTGCTTCCACTGACAGCGTTATGGCATCTTCATTTGTATTATCCCCGCGCCTTCCCATTCTGCGTTCTCGTTCACCCAAAGGTAATTCAAGAAATACGGTCAAATCTGGCACTAATAAATTTTCTTCCACCTCAGATAACATAAAATGTTGACCTTCACACTTCCAGTCATGATACACCTGAGTCGATAACCAATAACGATCCAGCACCACTCTTTGGCCCTGCGCGGTTAATTGCCCCACCTCGTTAGAGACATCCAACGCCGTGGACGCATAAAATAATTGACGACCAAGATTATTACCAACATATGCAGTTTCCAATAAAGGGCGCGCTTTTTTAAATTTATCCGACGGCGTATTTAAGCTAGTCGCTCCTATAGCTTGGGCCAATGCCTTTGAAACCGTTGACTTACCCACACCATCTAAACCTTCTATTACTATAAACATTATTAACTCCTTTTCTTAAAATTGTTTTACCTAGCAAGTAACTAGTTCTCAACAATTATCACCACTACTTGTGGTGGTGATTTCGAAACTAAGTATCTAACTGTTAATTTCACAAAAAATGTTTTTATAAAATACAAATGACAAAAATCATTAATGAAAATCATTTGCAATTAGGGTGAATGTAAGGATAATCCATTAATTTCAATAATTAAGGATGAATATGGATAGGTTATCGCAATCACAACAAATGCTCTGGAAAAGGGAGTTAGCAGCATATAAGTTTGAGTTTTTGGCGGTACTTGAAAGCAATCTACCAAGCAAGATCAATAAAGATATTGAGCAACTTATTACACTAAGACAGCAATTATCTAGCTCTGATGATATCGTTTTAACCGACCACGGAATGAAAAAATATGACAGTGCTTACACCAACATCCTTAACCATGTTAAATCTTATAGCGAACAAGAAGATCACTACAAGCATTCACTCTTTGAAACCGTCAATAAGCACCTTTCCGGCATTGAAATATTTTACTATTTAATGCTCACCATAATTCTTCTTATTGTATTAAGTAGCAGTGTATACGGACTACTTGAGCTATCTCAGTATAACTCTGTGATTATTGGATTACTGTTTTATGCGACATGGCAGATAACTATTATTGCAATAACACGTATTAAATACCTTGGAATCATTGCAACATCCACCACTCAATTTTCAATAAAATATATCTATGATCTTGTATTAGTGCTGGCTGGACTAAGTTTTATCAGCACAATTGTAATTGAATTTTTATCTAGCTATTGGTCATTTTTTACAACAGATGATGGCGCTATTATTATGTTAACTATAGTCGCCATTACCGCACGCTATTATCGAAACGCAATCAACAAAGAACATAAAGCAATTCACTGGTTGTGCGAAAAGGATAAATTATGAATAGATTTTTGTATGCTGTGCTATTTTCATTATTTTTACTCAACTCTACACTCGCTAACGCACTTAATATCGAAGCTGCCTGCCAAGTACGCGATCAAATAAAAAATTCATTGCTAGGCGATTTTTCGGCATCTGTAGGTAAATGGCATTTAAGTGGCCAATGTGTCGGCGCCACAAAGCCTTACCATCATTCGGACAAAATTTCGATCAATTGCTCAGAATACCTAGAACAAAAAGCAACTTTATTGGAGGGGGTTAGCACCACGCTAACAGAGGCATACCAATCAGGAATTTGCGTTGGCACTATCTACCAAGTATATGATCGACCTTTACAATCAGAAACTTACATTACTATTGCCACCTACATTAGCGAGCATCCTGAGCCTTCTTTGAGGGTGTTATTTAATTACATAAGAGACAATTACTAATGGCATCTAAAGGGGTAAGTATAGCCGCGCGTACTGCCGACGCATTAGGTATACCACTTAGCAAACTACCAGAGAAATTACGTAATAGCCTCAATTATTATCTTAAAAATACGGGTATAGCTAACATTTTACTCCAGCCAAATAACACACTGTATTCGCCTCATTACCAAGACCGTTCAATATCAGGTCGCAACGAAATATTTTTACGAAATTTAGTGTTAATGGATACCTTATTTGATGATAAGAAAAAAATCGTTAAGTGGATTAATGGTGAGCAATTATCGAAAGGCGATCTTCAGAGCTATTTTTCACAGTGGCAAGCAAAAGAACATCTGTACCAATCTCTTACGGCTAAACACACCGAAATATCGTCCTTCTTTCAACAATCAAGCATCGATTGGTGTACAGAACAAATTCCTTATCCATTTAATGATGGTCACTTTAGTTCAGTGGATCTCATTAGCCAAAATATTGCAGCGGATCCTGCACCATCGCTATACGATCAAGCATTAAAATTAGTCATCGGAAATCAATACGGGCAACTAGGAAGCTTAATTTCCAATCATCAGGGATATTTTTCAGTGGCGCAATACTGCTGGCTCTCAGACCTATATAAAACAAAACTACAAGAACACCAAGAGTTGTTAGATTTATTGCCATAAAATGCTTTTTTGTGAAACTCACAGTTTGATACTCCTTCACAAGCCATAACAAAGGGTTATGGCACACAAGGAGTTATTATGTTTCATATCATTTTATTGGCACTACTAAACACTAAGGATCGCTCACCGACAGATGAGCTATTGCTTAATGAACTGTTAATTAGCCTAGGTTACTCAACCAGTTGCGGGGTAACCAATGTCTAATACCAAATTAGTGATTAATTATCACATTACCGAAAAGTGTAACTACGACTGCCAGTTTTGTTTTGCGAAATGGGAAACTCCCAATGAAATTCACGCTAAAAAAGGCTTAAGCGAGCAACTGATAAATCAGTTAGCTTCTCACTTTATTCCACCTACGTTAAGCCATAAAAAAGTAAGATTAAACTTTGCAGGTGGCGAACCGCTACTGATCGGCAAGCGGTTTATCGAAATTTTATGCCATGCTAAACAACAAGGCTTTGAGTTATCAATTATTACCAATGGGCATTATTTAACAACTCAATTCATTGAACAGTACAGCCATTATTTTTCACTCATTGGCATTAGCTACGACAGCCAAGATAGAAATACGCAACAACAAATTGGCCGTATAGACCGTAAAGGTAATCAACTAACTCCAGCTGAATTAGCGCGCCGCATTGCATTAATTCGTCACACTAATCCAAGCACCGAAATAAAAGTTAATACCGTCGTAAACTCCCTAAACTGGCAAGAAGATTTCACCCCTCTACTTAAAGTTATCACTCCAAAAAAGTGGAAAGTGCTAAAAGTATTGCCAGTGAAAAATGATCTTTTAACCATTAGCAACGATCAATTCAATCACTTTGTGACGAAACATCAATCAATCACTTCAATGTCAGCAGAAGACAATGACAGCATGACTCAATCTTATTTAATGATTAACCCCCAAGGACGTTTTTATCAGAATCAAAGCCATGGTTCAGATTATCTTTATAGCCCATCCATTCTTGAATATGGCGTTGAGCATTGTCTCAATCAAATAGCGTTTGACCGTGATAAATTTTCATCGCGCTATCAAAGCAAGCCTCATCAACAAGATAATGCTCGTTTTCTAACGACTGTCACAGCCATTGAGGTGACTTATGCTTAAGCAATTAACCGACCTTGATCTAATCAGCGCTTTTGATCAGAAAATGGAAACAACTTTGCATGATTCATATTACCAAGCACTAAGTATGCTACGAGTCACTCCAAGTTATTCCCTAATCGATTTTAGAAAAATATTAGAAACCATTTGTTTATCACTAGCAAACAAAAAGTTGCTCAATTTTAGTAATGACAAGTTAAGTCATCACATAACTGAGCTCCATCAGGCTCAAGTAATAGACAAAGAACTTCACGATATTTGCCGCCAATTAAACACATTATGCAATTCAGGGCGACATACTAGAAACACGCCAAACGATGATAAGACAACCGTCCATTTAGAAACTAACGCTATAGAAGCGAGAAAGTTCCTAGTTGAAATAATTCAGCATCTATTGGCTATTGAATTTAACGATCTGTCTTTTCGACAAATAAAATTAGCTGACAATCCATCACAAGAGCGAAAAGAGTTACTTTATCAAGCATTAGAAAATAAACAGCCTTCAGATTATTACAAGGTTGGCCAGTTTTACCAAAATCTTGCTTATGATACTCTGGCCAATGACATAAATGTCCAGACTCAGGCGCTTGCTAATAGCTACTTTAAGATAGCAGGCCAACACTACGAACTAGCTTGCAGGCTCAGTGCAGACAAAGCACAAAGTGTTGGTGATGAATTACCACTACTAACCAAAGTAGCGCAAACGTGCAACACCAAACCTCTTGTTGCACTAATACAGCTAATGATGGAAGAAAACGTTTGCGAAAATAGCAATAGACTAACCTTAGATTTACTGCAAATTGCGGCTAAGCAACACTGCCACCCATGGGCTCAAGCACAACTGGGGTTTGACTTTTATGACAATAAAAAATATCACAAAGCAGAGAAATTCTGGCTAAAATCTGCAAAACAAAATTGTCCATTAGCATTTAAAGGACTATTTATTCTTCATCATAAAGGCGAGGCCAAGCAGATTGACAATAAAAAAGCGTTACATTATCTAAAGCAGGGTGTCACGTTGGACTGTATTCAATGCCAAGCTGAATTGGGTAATTTAATGTGCATAGGGGAACTAGTGGAACGTAATATGGACGAAGGAAGAAGGTTAATAAAAAAGGCTGTCCAATTGGGCTGTGTTGATGCTTTTACTTATTTTGTGATTACTGAAGCTGCTTATCAAATGGCAGCTCTAGGACTCAACCCGAAAGATTTTCGCTAACAGATAAATAAAAAATATAATATTACACTTCAAATTTACGGCGCATGTAATTCGTTATGTGCCGTAGATGTATCATGAATTATGCCTATAAAATCTACTTATAACAGGCAACCTCTAAATAAGATAATAAATTATGAAGTTATAGCGAACACAGTTACTTACCTTTTTTATGATATATATCAAAAACCACACCAGCAATTTTATTCGCTAGCAAGGGTGGTACTGCATTTCCAACTTGAACAAATTGCGCAGTCCTTGGCCCTTCAAAAAAATAATTATCTGGAAATGTTTGAATCCGTGCAGCCTCTCGCACAGTTAGACTTCTCATCTGGCTAGGATCAGGGTGAATATAGTAATGTCCATCTTTAGATATATGGCTTGTTACCGTTGTGGCAGGCAAGTCCCAAACCTGAGTTCTAAATCTATCAATGAACGATTCTTTATTCTTGTGCCCTTTAGGGTCTAATCCTACTTCTTCTAACTCAGGAAGCCGTGGAAATGGTTTTACACCTATTTCAGGTTTAAGTAACGAATAACTAGCTGAATATATATAACGACATAGATCAGAGTCCATATGATTACGAGTTTCATGGTTCAAGACCAAATTAACTTGTCTCTTAGGTGCATACCATTCATTAAGAGATTTGACACTTGGCTTCTTAGCTCTATTGCCTAAACCTCTCTCTACGCGAACAAAATCAAGTGCACAAAATTTACTTATCGATTCACTCGTAGATTCAAAATCTAGCGAAGTAACATCATTGGTTTTTTGCTTAGACTTAATCAGCTCATCGTGCCCCCGTTGAGCCAAACTTAATACTTCATAGACTTTGTTCTGATGATGATGATGATGATGATGATGATGATGATTACTTTTACTTAACCTATAGAGCGTGGAGTTTAATTTCTTGGCTAATGTCCCTCGCCAAAACGAAATTTCATCGTCTTTTTTTATCGTAGTTCGTGTTGGTGTTTCATTATCGCTAGTAATTTTTTCTTGCTTACCCACACCAGCTCTCAAAACAGGCAAAGTGAAGTGGCACAATGAATTTGGCCATCTAGTTAGAGGTGATACACTCTCTTTAACTAACTAGGTATTAATATGACAAAACGAACAAGAGTAACTTACTCACCAGAATTTAAGCTAGAAGTAGCACAGCAGGTTGTTGATGCTGGGCGCTCAATAAGAGATGTCGCAGATAGCCTAGAGTTAGGCAAATCAACCGTTGATAAATGGGCAAGGCAACTTCGTCAGGAACGTAATGGCCAGCTATCAACTGCGACACCATTAACGCCAGACCAGCTAAAGATACGTGAACTTGAGCGAAAGATTAAGGACTTAGAAACAGACAACACCATATTAAAAAAGGCTTCAGCTCACTTGATCTAGGACTCACTCAAAGGTTTTCGTTAATATTTGAGCTTCAAGAGAGCAACGATGTTGTTAGGCTTTGTCGAGTATTTGAAGTCAATCGCAGCAGTTACCGATATTGGTTAGCTAACCCGACTCAAATGGCATCAGAGCGCATTCGATTAGTTGCTGAAATGAAGCGATGGTTTACTCTAAGTAATGGCTCAGCAGGTGAGCGTAGCTTGATTAAGTTATTAGCTACATCGGGTTTTCAAGCTAGCCGCTGGTTAGTTAACAAGCTCATGAAACAGGAAGGGCTAATTAGCCGTCAGATACCAACCCATAAGTATGCAAAAAGCGAGAAAGAGCACTTAGCAATACCGAATGTTCTCAATCGTGATTTTAGCCCCGGAGCGCCTAATCAAACCTGGTGCGGCGATGTTACTTACGTTTGGACTGGAAAAAAGTGGGCATATTTAGCGGTGGTTATCGACCTGTATGCTCGAAAAGTTATAGGTTGGGCCGTTTCAAATAGTCCAGATAGCGAGCTAAGAAAATTATTGTTTCATAGTGATCAAGGTTGTCATTATACAAGCAAGACATTCAGGCGGTTATTATGGCGATACGGCATTAGGCAAAGCTTGAGCCGACGCGGGAACTGCTGGGATAACAGCCCAATGGAACGTTTTTCAGAAGTTTTAAAACGGAATGGATGCCTAAGATCGGCTACGAAGATATTAGAACGGCAACACAGTCGATAGCTGATTATATCAATGGTTATTACAACCGATATCGACCACACCAATTTAATGGTGGGCTTTCGCCGTTAAATGCAGAGAAAGAATATTTAAATAACTCTAACAAGATGGCCAGTTTTAGTTGACCACTACATCCCAAACAATAATAGTATTAGGAATAAAATCAGAAAATCGATTTAGTTTCGCACTAGATGTGCTTTCATAGCGGCTTATAATATTCGTAACGTCATCTGCTGAATTAACTAATAATTGCCATTTATTTTCTTTGAGAAGATCAACATCCCAAGTTCTCGCAGTGAATTTTGTTGTTCCAGCCCTTCTAGATAAAACAGTAAAACGTCTTGTTTGAGAAAATGATGCTGTTTTCATCCCCAACCCGAATCGACCTAAATCAAAGGTTCTTCTTTTATCCTCGGGGGATTGACTAGGAAACTGCATGCAATACTTCAAAGTCTTATCATCCATTCCATCGCCATTATCTGCTAAGAAAAGTGTAAAAGGTTCTACTTCTGTATCGATTACCACTTCAATTTTATTAGCATTGGCGGAAATAGAATTATCCATCAAGTCCGCTAATGCGGTTTCCAAACTATACCCTTGTTCAGATATTGACTTAATCAGAAATTCAGGGTTAGGCGTAGCATCTTCATATATATCTTTTGTTGTCATTATTAATCTTCTAAGTCCCTAGGTTCGATGAAAATTTCTAGTTATTTCTTTTGGTTTTTCACATGTATTAATAATTTCAAACTCCCCCTTGCCAACCCACAACTGTGCACCATTATTAGCCGCTACCTGATACGCCCAGCTAGTTACCGCTTCTGAGCGGACCGCATCACAATTAAAATATTCACTTAACTCGGTGGTAATACTGCCGTGGTGCTGAATAATATTTTGTTCATACCAGCGATCTCGATACATGATTGCACCTAGATAATCTCGCTTGCTGTTGTTGCAAGTGCTGTGGGCAACCACAAAATTATGGCCGAGATCGTTGGCGTATTTGGCAAAAGGGATAAAATGGTCGACATCTGTTTGGCAGTTAAGTTTTTTCTGGCAATAGAAGCAGTTACCCTGCTGGATTTCTTCAAGTAATGGCCGTGCTTTAGTGATGGCTTGTCGATCAACCCCAAACAGGAAATTATTGAGTTGAGTTTGAGCGCCTAACACACTGCTATTGGCTGGAATGCTTTGAATTTTATTCAACCAAGCGTTACGGGATAAGTGCACGACTAAATCGTAAAAACGACGGAAACAAAAAGCGATGCCTTCGTTCAAAACAATTGAGTCGGTATTTTTTTGATGTGGATATAAAAAACATTGCTCAGTTTTGGCGAGAATTTGCAGTCGCCATAAGGGACCTTCTCTTAACGTTTTAAGTGTCTCGCGGTAAAGTGCAGGCCACCTTGTGCTGCGTTTAAGCTGATTGATATTAGAGATGTTACTGTTATGGCATTCGTGTAGTTCAGTAATTATTTTCGCTTGCTTACCTGTATTTTGTTTTAGTAAATCGCCCGCCTGTTGCTGGCTACCGACAGTAAATGGCACTGCGTGCTGCCAATAAAGCGCGATGAATTTTTCGACAATCTCACTAAAGCTGATTTCTAATGGTGCATTTGGATTATCATTCAGTGGTTTTTCAATGCAGATATCTGCTAATGCATGCAATAAGGCATATTTATACGTCGCGCTAAAATCGCCTTCGACCAGCAAACGTTGAATATATGAAATGAAATCTAACTGCCTCGCGCTATCGTTTTCCATCATAATAATTCCCTCCATGCCAGCACCACAGTCTGCCAAGTCACTTCACTACGTCCTAACTTATCACTGTCATTTTCGGTAATTAATACCGGAAACAAACCAACGGTTTTAGCGAGTGTAGTTAACTCGTCGACACTGACTTGGTGCATCACCCGTTGGTCACCGCTGGGGCCGTGGCGTAGTGAGATAACGAGTTTGCCACCGGGTTTTAACAGGTTGGCGAGCTTGCGAATAGAGCGAGCGCGGTCTGATTGTGGAATATGCATCCACACAGCACTCAGCAATATTAAATCAAAGCTAATTTCTTGCTTGGTGACTACTTCGAGCGCGGGTAATGAATCCGATAACCAGTGCACATTTAGCCCTTGGGTTTGTTGCTTGCCAATATCTGCTAACGTTTGTGCGGGTTCAATCGCGGTTACCTGAAGGTTGCTAGCTAGCCCTTGCTGGGCGAAATATTTACTGTCGCGCCCTGCGCCTGCGCCAAGATCGAGTATTCGAACATCGCTTCGCAGTAATAACGGATTAAGGTGCGCCAGCCAACTCACGTGCACCTCTTCAAATGATTTTGAAAGGTACTGCTGAGCCAGTTTTTCGGCATGCTGATTATAAAAGTTAGCTGACATTTATTCCCTTTATTGTCATTTTACGATCTTAAATATCGGTACAAGTTTCGATATTTCAGCACCTTAACACATTACACTTGTTAACTACATCTCATTCAAGATCAATCGCTATTAATATATTTGGGATCAAAAATCGAGTGACAACACTATTCCACCAGCGCGCAAAAATGCTAGGCTACAGCTCACTGGCGCCATGCACCCATTTTCAATCGCCCAAACAACCACACGGAACACACCATGCGTTTACGCCACATTGAAGTTTTTCATGCCATTTATGTGACAGGTTCGGTTACTAATGCCGCCCAGTTTTTGCATGTGTCGCAGCCGTCGGTTAGCAAGGTGCTGGCGCATGCCGAGCAACAGCTGGGTTTTGCGTTGTTTGAGCGGGTAAAGGGGCGCTTAATTGCGACCGATGAGGCAGAGTTGTTATTTGGTGAGGTCGACAAGGTTTATCATCAGATTCGTTCAGTTGATAACTGCGCCCAAAATATTAAAAACAAAACCAGTGGCAGCATTACGATTGGCTTGCCGCCCGCTTTGGGTTTTGATCTTATACCGCAAGCGGTCGCAAGCTATAAGAAAAAACACCCACACGTCCGCATAAATTTAAAAACCATGCATTACGACGAGGTGTTGCAGGCGCTAATTGAGCACAAGATTGATTTTGCGCTGATGTTTTCACCGCCGCCTTTGCCTGGCATTAAGCCGCATTTGGTTTGCGAGTCGCAAATGGTTTTAATCTATCCGCGCGACTTGTTGCCGGATAATCCAACGCAGGTGAGCTTGCAATTACTTGAGCAGCATGAGGTGATTGGCATTGGCGACAGCGGCCCGCTAGGGGACTCTATTTGGAACCGCCTAACCCAAGAAAATATTACCGTTAATCCGACCATTGAAGTGCAAACCTATTTTATTGCGGCGCAGCTAGTGGCGCAACGTGCTGGTATTAGCGTAGTTGATGAGTTTACCGCGCGGGGCTGCCTGAGCGACAAGGTCGCTATTGCTGCGATTGAGCCGGCGCTTACTTTTAAGGTAAAAGCCTTGCAGCTGGCCGATAAACCGCTGTCACAGGTGGCCAATGATTTTCTTAGTTTGGTGACCGAGCTGTCTAATACTCACGGTTTACACCAAGCTTAAACACTGTAACCCTCCTATAATTCTAGGCTCTCGAATTGTCAGCCCATAATCACAGCCCATAACCAAACGTTATGGGTTGGCTCATTTTTGCTATTTCCTCTGAGCTGGTTGCTCGCTTAAAGTAATGCCAAGCCACTTTAGGCACGCTTAATCAATGTTAGTCAATTGTAATCGACCTTAGCCAATCAGCAGGAAACAAGACTCATGAAAATTAAAACACCCTACTTACTCTTTTTAGGTGATGCTACCGACGATTTTTCAATAAAAATGGCGCGCGGTGTCGCCGATTGGCGCCCCGAGCTCTGTACCGGTCAGTTTCGTTTGCCAGGCTGTGGCGTTACCACCGGTCAGCCAGACATGAGCATGGCACACGCTAAGCAGGCCGGGGCAAAAACCTTGGTGCTCGGGCTGGCCAACAACGGCGGTGTTATTACCCCGGAATGGATCCCTTATTTAATTGACGCGCTAAACCATGGATTTGACATTGTGAGTGGCCTGCACGACAAATTAAACGATATTGCGCCACTGAAACAACTGGCCGATGAACTTAATTTACAGTTAATTGATATTCGCCATCCGCAACAGAAATTTGAAACTGGCACCGGCGAACCGCGCAGTGGTAAACGCCTAATCACCGTTGGCACTGATTGCTCGTCCGGTAAAATGTACACAGCGCTTAGCCTTGAGCGCGCGATGAAAAAACGTCATTTTAATGTCGATTTTCGTGCGACTGGTCAATCGGGCATTTTAATTGCGGGCAGCGGCGTGGCCATTGATTGTGTCGTGGCCGACTTTATCGCGGGTGCCTGTGAAGGTTTATCACCGGCAAATAGCGCTGATCATTGGGACGTTATAGAAGGGCAAGGCTCGTTGTACCATCCTGCTTTTGCTGGCGTTAGTCTTGGTTTGCTCCATGGCGCTCAAGCAGATGCGTTAGTGGTTTGTCATGTGCTTAATCGTGAGTCAATGCGCGGCCTTAAACAACGGGCCTTACCGTCATTGGCCGACACTATTGCGATTAACGTAGCAGCGGCGCGGGTGACTAATCCACACGCGAAAGTCATTGGCATTAGCCTTAATACATCAAGTATTAGTGAACAAGACGCGCTGGCTCTGTGCCGCAGCATTGAGCAAGAACTTGGCTTGCCTTGTGTTGACCCATTACGTCATGGCATTGATGTTATTGTTGATCAGATAGCGATTGAAGATACAAATTTGGAACAAATGTCATGATCCAATTAACCTGTACAGCCACACATCAACAATGGTCATTAGCCAAAGAGTTTAGAATTTCGCGCGGTGCGAGAACCCAAACCGAAGTTGTGGTGGTTAGCCTAAGTGATGGCCAGTTTACTGGCTGGGCCGAAGCGGTGCCTTATGATCGCTATGGTGAAAATATTGAATCGGTACTGGCGCAAATATCTCAGGTTTTACCACAACTGACTAACGCCACGACCTGTCACGACTTATTGACCTTGTTACCAGCAGGCGCCGCGCGTAACGCGCTCGATTGCGCCTTATGGGATTTAATCACTAAGCGACAACAGCAACCCGTTAGCCAACTACTGGCCATGCCCACGATAAAACCGCTAGTGACCGCGCAAACCTTAAGCATTAACACCGTCGAAAAAATGGCTGAAGAGGCGGCGAGTCTGGCTCAGTTCCCACTGATCAAAATAAAACTAGATCGTGAACTGGTGTTAGAGCGAATGCGCGCTATTGCTGCTGCGGCGCCAAACTCTCGGTTTATTATCGACGCGAACGAGGCGTGGGACATCGACTTATTAAAGCAGCTGCTGCCTGAACTAAAACAACTTAATGTTGCGTTAATTGAACAACCGTTGCCAAGCTGCGACGATCAGCAATTGGCTGGGCTCAATCCGATCATACCCATCTGCGCCGACGAGTCTTGCCATACTAGTGACGACTTGCCAAAATTAGCGGGCCTTTATCAGGCCATTAATATTAAGCTTGATAAAACCGGCGGCCTCACCGAAGCCTTGCAGTTACTGACCGCGGCTCAGCAACAAGGTTTTATTATTATGACCGGCTGCATGGTTGGCACGTCGCTGGGCATGGCACCGGCATTTTTCATCGCCCAGCAAGCTGAGTTTGTGGATTTAGACGGCCCCTTATTGCTCGCTAATGACCGTCAGCAAGGATTTTCCTTTCACCAAGGCATCATGCAACCGCCACCAGCACCACTATGGGGTGGTGCTAATAACGCTAGCAATCAAGAGCTACATCAACTGGTCAGTTCCAGCGTCTAATTAACGCATCAAATAGCGCATGCGCAAACCCGACCTCACGCTGTGCGATATATCTCACAATAGCGTGAGTGTATACAACACGGGTTAATACATTAGCAACCAACAAAAACGTAACAATATGTTTTTACTGGCTATATAACAAACATTAGCCAATAGCATAACTTACCGCTTAAATTATTTATTAAAGGCCATGGCAAGCAATGCCGATCCTCTATAATATTTATTGTGCAAGGAGCAACAAGGCCAAAGGATTTGACCTTGAATGTCAGGGAAAGGATTTAGACCGACGTCAGGATGATGTCACCGCACAATGGACCAAGGATCGGAATGTCAGGATGACAAAAGATGTAAATTTATTTTATATCTGGTTTACGGATGAACCATGTCAGGGATGATAATGTAGGGCGTAGCTTAGGCTACGCCCTTGTTATTGATGCAATCCTACATTCCTAGCCTTTAATAATCTTAAAGCGAATAATAAACTCAACGCCCCGCCCCTCAACGCTATTACAAGTAATCGTGCCCAGCAGTCGATTAGTAATAATATTATAAATAATATTTAGTCCAAGCCCACTGCCGCCATTTTCACGGTTAGTCGTGAAAAATGGATGAAATATTTTCGATAAGTTTTCATGCGAAATCCCCTTGCCATCATCTTGATAAATAAGAATAAGGTTATCGTCTTGCTCTCTTATTTTTATCGATATAAGCCCAGCTTCATTATTGGGGTAACCATGAATCGTTGAGTTAATAATTAAATTCGACAAAATTTGAGAAAAAGCCCCTGGGTAAGAGTTAATAACCAACTGGTCTTCGCACTTCAGCGATATTTTGACCTGAGATTTTTTGGTGATGTAGTGAATGCTTAATAAAATTTCATCGGTATAGTTTTTGACGTTAAACGTGCGGCGCTCGTCAGAGCTTTGATCAACCGATATCTGTTTAAAGCTTCTGACCAAATCGGCGGTACGTTCTAAATTACGATTTATAATCTTGGCCGATTCTTCGGTCGCCACCAAAAAATCATCAAAATCTCGTTTGCTCATGCTATTACCGTGATATTTTTCAGTCAATTTACGGCTTATTTCACTAAAGTGACTAATTGCGGTTAAACCAATGCCAACCGGAGTATTTATTTCATGGGCGACACCGGCGACTAAGCCACCCAAACTGGCCATTTTTTCAGTTTCCACTAACTGTTGTTGGGCTTGCTGTAATTCACTCAACGATTGTTCTAATTCGATATGACTATGTTCAATTAAACTTTTTGCTTTAGAGAGCTTTTTAAAGACCAGCAACATCAACGAGATGATGACACAAAAAACAAATACCAACTGGTAAATTAATTTGTAATCAACCACGGTTGAGCTGCTGGTATTTAGCCAACGATTACGAATGGCTCGGTGTTGATTCGGGGTCATCGACGCAATGGTTTTATTTAAAATAGACAAGAGTAAAGGCCGTCCTTTTTTAAGTAAAATGCTATGTGATATTTCAAAATCAAGCTGGCCAACAATGCTTAATCCGTTAAAATTATTTTCTATTTGAAAAGCAGCAATGGCTAAATGCCCCACAAAAGCATCAGCCTTACCCTCTCGCACCAGTTGCAACGCCGCAATGACATCTTCAGTGATTGTAATTTCCATATCAGGGAAGTTGGTTTTAATATATTTGTAAGCAACATGGCCGTTAGGCAAAGCAAGGGTTTTTCCTTTTAGATCATTGAGATCGTCAACATAAGCATCGTTTTTATTCATTACAATGGCCAATCGGAATTTGGCATAACTGTCAGTTGATGCGCTGTATTGATCAACATAAAAATTACCGTCAACACCGGGCAGCAAATCAATATTTCCTTGGCGAAAGGATTTTACGGCATCAAGCCAAACGGTTTCAGGTACATATTGAAATTCAATGCCGGTTTTTTTGGTAATTAACGCCAAATAATCAGCCATAATGCCACTAAACTGTTCATTTTTCACAATAGAAAGCGGTTGCCAGTTAGTTTCAGAAAAAGTAAGCACTGGCGGTGCCAATAAATAGTTTTTTTCGCGGGCACTAAATTCAATTTGCTTATCTAAAAAGTTAAATCGCCGATAAACTTCCCACACGGCTTGATATTGCGGTAGTTTTTTGTAAAAGGCGATCTCAGGAATTAATTTAGATTGCGCCAACTGCAATTTCACTTGTTGCTCATCAAAATAAACTCTGATGTAACCTACTTTAGTTCCAACGCCGGAATACAAATTAAAACTGTCGCGTTGCTGATAAAACTTAGTCGCGTGGTCTGAAGACCGGTATAGCAAGTGATCATGAATGTTAAAGGCTTCTATTTTATTGATATAAGGTAAAGTGGTTAACAAATCTAAAATTGATTGCAGCTCAGTTTTGTCCTCTAACAACATAAATTCCGATGCCAGTGCCGCCACTATCGAACTAAATTCTATTTTTTTATCTATTTGACCTGAGGTGTAACCGTCAACAATGTGTTGATAATGGCCGCTACGCTTTAGTTCAGCCAAGTTTGTAATAAAGATATCTCGGGTTGTTTTATCTCTAAAATTAACCCCTAAATCAATTGCCTCAGAAAATATTTGATGAAAAGAGAACAGATCTAACTCGCCATAGCCTGCTTTGGCTGCAAACCATTGAAATATTGTCTTATCTATTACTACCGCATCGACCGCACCAGCTAATAAATCATTAAACTGGCGTTCTAAATACACTGATTCTTGATATGAGTCTGGACGCTGCTGGGGATTAAACAACGCGAAATACTCATCGCCCAAATATTGATAAGCATTATCAAAAGCCAAAATAGACTTTCCTTTCAGGTCGGCCAGCGAATTTATCGCTAACTTACTGGCTTTACTGGTGATCACAACATTATTAAAACGAATAAACTTACCCGCATAAAAATGGTTGTCAGCAATTTCGCTGACATTAGCAACCGCATCAACCAAGGGGAAGTCATCAAGCGCACTGCTTAGTTGCGGTATCGACAATGCGTTCGTTGCGACAATATCAATATTACTGATCGAAAATATTTGTTTTAACAGGTCATATTCAACACCTTTAATTTGGCGTTTCTCGATAACATAAGGCTCTCGTCCCAAGCCAAAGGCAATGTTTAATAATGTTTTTGATTGGCTACGGCCAATCCAACGCTCATATATTTCAAAACGTTGTGACTTATCAATGCTCGCTAATGATTTGTTTAATACCGACTGTAATAAGGGCTGGTCCTGCCGAGAAAGAAAGTGCAACTTGCCAGCTGCAATATCCGTTTGTCTAATCAGTTTAACCCCGGTGGTTAAACTGTTTTTTAGCTGTGAAATCACCACCGCTTCGAGCCCGAAAATAGCATTAACCTCACCACTAAGTAACCGACTAATTGAGTTAGCGGTATTTGGGGTCAAAACAATATTAATATCAGGAAACAAACGCTGCACTTTGTCAATTAAGGCGTCGCCTTTAACTATCGCCAGTGTTAGATCAGACAAATCACTAAGAGACTCAATTCTATTTAAGGTTTCAAGCACAAAAATTGATGCTGCTAATTCAAGGTAACCGTCACCATACAAACCAAATTTAGCCCGCTTTTCTGAAAAGGATGCCGAAGGTAACAAATCAATTTCACCCCGCTTAAAGTCAGCTAACAAATCGGCCCACTCGCCGGTTACCAGCTCAAATGAAAGCCCAGAGCTCTTGGCTACCTGCTCTAATAATTCTCCAACAATGCCATTAACTTTTTTACCGTCATCACTAAAAATTATTGGTGGCCACGGCTCAATACCAACGGTTATCGTTGAATTGTTGGCAATAAACCGGTGCTCGGCCACGCTAAATTTCGATTGTTTGTAAAATGAGGTGACCCACTTGTCAAACAACCAACTGCGTTGCTGACTGGTGATCGAATTAATGCCCTTGGTAATTATTTTCCCCAGCATTGGCTGTGATTTAGCAATGCCGATATGCAAGTTCCCGATATCGCTTTCAATCGACGTAGCAATCTTTAATCCAAGTTTACGCAGCTGCTCTAGATCGAAAAGAGTGCCGACAGCGGCATCGACTTGGTTATCCATTAACAGTTGGTACGCTTGGTTAACACTAGTGACGTAAACGATTTCTGCAGTCGCTATCTCTTGCTCTATTTGTTCGGTCAGTACATGGCCTTTAAATGCAGCTACCCGCTTTCCCGCTAAATCATCAAGGCTAGCAATGTTATTATTGCTCTGCTGCACCACCAACTCATGGGCGGTGTAATAATAACTCGGTGAATAGATGATTTTTTTTTCGCGCTCAGCTGTTTTCGACAAGCTTAAAACACCATCAAGTCTGTCATTTATGACATCGGTTAATGCATCAGCCCACATCACATAATGCTTAAGCTCGATATTAGTTCCTAGGTTGCTGTTTATTAATTTAATTAAGTCAATGTTCAAGCCAACTCTCTGGTTGAGATTATCACGCAACACCCACGGTGCCCACTGATCGATGCTACCAATCTGAATGGCCGTGGGCTGGCGTTGCAACCATTGCCTCTCTTGTTTGCTTAACAAGCTTTGTCTGTTGGTATTGGCTAACAACTGTAATTTCTGATTAAAAATCCAGCGCTGCTCGATTTCAAGCATTTCTTGCTCTGATATTTTGTTCATGCCTTGCTGGATTAAATATTTCATATCATGATTATTAGACGGAGTAAGACCGTAAAAAAAGTTAATTGCTTCAAAATCATCTAGCGACTTAAAATCTTGGTATTGGTAACGGCTTACCAATTGGTGCCAAGTTGTCACCGTTTCATTCAAAAAGGCATCAATTTCATTGTTTTGTGCCGCCAAAAACAACTCGTCAAACGAGTTAAACTTGAGCGCAGTGGCGAAGGGTAAGTTTTTTTCTAAATATTTTTTATAAACCGGAATGTTTATGATGCCAATGCGTTTATCTTTAAGATCAAGCAAACTATTAATGTTGCGGTCTTTTTTGAAATATAAACGGGTTAAAGCTTTGTAGAATGGAAAAATCTTGGCGCTAGCAGGGTAAAAATCTTGGGCGTCAAGCAAGCCAAAATGAATATCAATACGGTCTGTTGTTAACGCAGGGATTGAGTCTTGCCAATTAACTGACACAAATTCAATTTCCTTATTTAATTTTCGCGCCCACAGCCGCCAGTAATCAATCAGCAGCCCTTTAGCCTCTCCTTGATTATCAACAAAGCTGTAAGGCGGAATATTTTTCGCAATCGCAATATGGATAACATCAGGCGGCGACGCGTGTACTCTAATTGTCACAGCGTGCATTAGCAACGTTACCCACAACAGTAACATCAACCAAATTTGCTGCCGTTGTTTTACCATTATCAAACGTCCCCGCTAGTATTTAACTGCGCTTGGCAACGCCACGCATAATCTAAGATTGAGGTTTTTATTGAAATAATGGTTAATTATAGAACTGATAAAAAATATTGACCTATTTACGGTCAATTTTTTGATAACTTAATTCGGGCCAGCATACTTGTGATAACCAATAACAAACTGCCGCGGATCTAACCATGCATGCCATTATTGTGCTATTTCCCCCTGCTCGGACGGGTCTAATCTTATTTAAAAAACACTGGTACGATGTTCGAAAATCAACCAATAAAGATATATTAATTCTTAGCGCACTACTTTATGCTTAGAAAACACACAATTAAAACATAATTCATTACTTATTCGAAAACACGGATGTAGTTAGTCAATGAATACATAATTTTGTACCTTGCGACTTAATTTAACTATTTTTAAGGATGAAAACGATGATTACATTTACACGCTCACTATTAGGACTTGCTGTGGCAGCTGCACTTAGCGGTTGTGGTGGTAGCGGCTCAGATCCTGAACAACAAACCAGTACCACTGTTAGCGGTGTCGCTATTAAAGGCCAGCTAAGTGATGCGGTTGTCGTGGGCTCTAAATATGTTAACGGCCAGAAAGTAGAAGTAGCCAGAACAACAACTGACGCTACCGGCGCCTACTCTTTTGAGGTTACCGATTATACTGGCCCACTGATAGTAGAAATAAGCGCCAGCACCGATTCTGAAAATCCCACAAAAATGTTCTGTGATGCCGTCGGTGGTTGTGGCTCAGCTGCTTTTGGCGACGAAATAAATGTAACCGCACTCGATCCAAATTTTGAATTAAATGCCATTGCCGTGGTCGACCCAACCGCAAAAACAGCCCAGAAAATTAATGTGACTTCGGTTACCCATTTAGCCGCAGCCGTTATTGAACAACATCGCGTTGATGAGCCAAGCAACTTTAATACTACGCTTATTACTAAAACCTTAAGCGAAGTGGCCAACTCGCTTAAAATTATCGGTGATATCAATGAATTAGAACCTACCAATGTTAACGACATCAATGCTGTGGCCACCGAAGACAATGCCAATGAGCTCAATTATGGTTTAGTTAATTCAGCCATTGCTCAGCAACTGTTCAATGGCGCCACTGATGACGAACCGCTATCAGACAAACTGGCCGCCGCCGCCCAAGATCTAATTGATAATGATGGTGAATTTTTAGGTGAAAACGACAATGACGATAGTAGCTTCGAACTAAACATTGTTGACATTTTAAATGATATTAAGAGCTTGGTTACCCTGTTAGACCAAGAGATAACCGCAGATCAAAATTCTGACAACCCTACTATTACTGCTGAAGCGACTGCTGGGATCACCGAGGCGTTAGCAATAATTGACAGTAATTTAGATCACACTATTACCGAGACAACCGCGAATATTAATGACGATGGCCGAATCGACACGGTTAGTGATGCTGTCACTGAAGGTGGCCCAATTGAAGTTGCTGCCGGCTTAGTCGAAGATTTGCGACTATTAGTTAACCTGTTTGATACAGAGACTGTAGCAGGTACCGATGTTAACACTGGCGTTGAAGCGTACAACGCTTTGCTCAACGACGCGGCAATAATGTTGCAGGCTGAAAGTGACAGCTTTACCTTATTAAGTGAAGTCGGCACCGCGATTGCTAAAATCGAACTACTGCAGCAAGAAGAAGATGCCACCGACATTACTTATAATTTAACCGACTTACGTGCAGCAGAGTCTAATTTAACCGGGACTGTTACGTATGATCCTGATAATTACAACTTTATTATTAACGCGACTGATGGCAACCAAAGCGCGCAGCTTAATGCAACAGCGGGTATTTCAGCAGATAAGCTATCAGTTGAAATAACATTAAGCGGGACTGTCGAAAGTGCAGGTGCAACGTTAACCCTAGCGAATACCAGTGGCGTTACCGTAGATTTTGGTCAAACCATTACCACAGAGATACTTGAAAGTGACGATGATAGCATCGAACCAATCGCCGGCCAATTAACGCTAGATGTAACGTTAAGCCAAAAAGCGACCAGCGAACTGACCGATCCTATGAGTTTCACCGGAAAAATTAATGCCGATCTTGTCACGGTTCTTACGCCAGAAGTCAGACAGGAATATTGGAACTGGGATGGCCGTTCAAACACCGTATATGTGGAAATTGAGCCGATATTATTACCCGAGCTGCTGAGTTTAAGCGGTGAGTTAACATCGTCAGACACCGTGGCGAGCGTCATTTTAAGCGTGGCTTTGCCTGATGTTGCAACCTATCAAGCGGCTGGCTTAGAGACTGTTGGTAAAAAAGTACCGCAAAATTACACTGTCGTTGTATCTTCAGATGGTAATACCGTGACCGAAACGGTAACCGATGGTTTCAGCGGCACCTTAGAATATACCGCGGGCACTGATGGCAGTTCCTCTTATACTTATAATAGAACGGCAGACAACGCAGACAACAGCAGCTACGGTGCGACCTTTAAATCCAGCCATTATATCAGTCAAAAAACACTCGCTGCAGGCGTTGAATATTTCCTTGCTGGCGAGTTTGAAGACAACGAGGGCAAAGGTGGTTATAACATCACCATAACCCCAATGGTCGATGATCAAACGGGTCAAGTGCTTTATTATCAAGTACTAAAGTCTACTGTGCAGCACAGTACAGAGCAACCAGCCGACGATAATGTTTTAAACCCTGATACTCACGAGTTAATTAACTATCAAGATAGTTATGTTGAAACAGAAGAGCGTTTCTTTGATAGCATGGCCGATTACTTAGACTCTAGCTTTGCTCGTTATGACGTTGCGCCGGATCAGTTGACCTCAGCACTTGCCGTTTACCAAACGATGATGTCGACCACTGGCGGCTCGCGTGACTACGTTAAAGATGTTGGCGAAGTATTAACGTTAAACAGCGCTAACGTTGAGGCATTGTCTAACGGCGACACATTAACGCTCGACAGCTATGTCACTGCGCCACTAATTAAAGAAGCAGTAGAATTAGCTGTAACTAATAGTGGTAACCTCATCAGTTTATCGATTAGCGATCAGCTGTTCACACAATGGACTTATGAAAGTACCGGTGATGATGCTGGTAACTACGAGTTGAATAAGCAGGTTCTTTACAGTACCTTTGACTACTACGAGGAGAGCTACCAGATAACCTCAGCGACCACAGCGGTCGATGGCACAGAGCAGCTCGAACTGTCAGCCACTTACCAAGACAATAGTAGCTACGAAATGACCACCTATTCTCCCACAGATATTGGTTATCAAATATGTGTTAAGTACGATATGACGCAAGAATCAAGTCAAAATTGCCACCTAGTAGACGCTGTAACCTTAGCAGCTGCTATCGCCAGCGATACTAACAATGACTTTGATCTGCTTAACATTAATTCAGCGCTGGACTTTGTAACCCGCGATTTATCCGCTGGCAATTCCGCAGCAGATGAGATCGATGTCACCTTCAGCGCTTGGATCGACGATACTGGCCTGCTTAAACATCAGCTAACATCAGCTGAATATACTGCCATTACCGAATTAGACGAAAGCGCTGATAGCACGACCCTGTATGACGCCTTGTTGCTTGAGGCGGTTAACAACGAGTCAGGTCTCGAAAGCGAAAGTCACTATTTACAGGCTAATGCTAATTTAACCCTGAAAACAGTATTGGGTGATTATGAGATTACCTTGGGCGTTGCGTCTAATCGAACCGATTTTGAAGAAGGTGATTTTAATCTTACCGTCACCTACCAGCTGCCTAGCGAAGATACTCAACGCAGTTTTGCTATTGCCGCAGATAGCACCGTTGATGATCAGCTTATTATCACCAATGCCGAAGGCGTTAGCATGACCTTAGTTAAAATGAATGAGGCGGTATCTGAGGGTGAAACCCTGATAGGTGTGATTAACGTTGACGATGAACAAGTAGCTAAAATTGTCGATCGTGAAGGCACTGTGTTAATTATCTACAAAAATGGGGTAGTTGAGAGTATTTAATCTTTTAAATTAACCCCTCAATACCGCCACGCATTAATGCTGGCGGTATTTTTCGTTCTAACCACAAGGAAGATCAAGTGCCTAAGCGTATTACTTTACCCTGTTTGACTGTCTGTTTGGTGCTAAGCAGTACTGTTGCAGCCAGCAATTTTATTAACACCCAACCACTAAGCAAATCTCATCAAATCGAAATTAACTTTTCATCGAATTCTTACAGCAACATTTTACCGGTTGGCCATCTCATTAACGACAGTTGGCGCCAACAGCCGCAGCACAACGCCAATAGCGGTTTTACCCAAAACAGCTTTAGTCTAAGTTATCAAAAAGACCGTTGGCAGTTGGCGGTTAATAAACGAGTCGACTATTTTATCGAGTCAAACGCCGCCACGGCAGCTGTTTATTATCTTGACCAAAATGAGCAAACCTTAGCACCCAATCAAACATACGATTTAATGCTTGAGTTATTAAGCCTGCAAAGCAGTGGCTTTTCCTTGGGCTACTTATGGGGTAACCAGCAATTATCGACCAAAGTAACGATGGGTTTGTGGTCAGTCGACAGCATGCGTGACAGCTATATTGCCGCTAACCTAGCAACGGATAATAGCAGCGAGCTCAACGGTGAGCTCAATTTCTTCGACCATTATACCGATACCAACATTTTAAAAAGACCCAATAACAACAGCTGGGATACTGGCGGCTGGGGACTTAATCTTGATCTTGATATTCAGTGGCAGGCGACCGAGCAACTACAATTGAAGCTGGCGATTAACGACCTATTCTCTCGCTTTATGATAAATAATTTAGGTTATAGTCAAGGCAAGGCCAGTACCAACAACGCCTATATCAACAGCGAAGGTTATCAATCGTTTTTACCGCTGTTTCGTGGTTTAGAAATAGCAAAAAATCACCATATTCGGCTGCCTGTCACCACCCACCTTAACGCGGTTTATCAAGCAGACCAGTTAAGTTACCTGCTCAACGTCACCAGACAGGCCCAACATAACTTTGTCGATCTTGGAGTTCGCTTTACCCTAGGTTCAGCCCAATTGGCGTTACTGTTAGATAGCCAACGCTTTGCCCCCACTATTGAATTTAGATCGGACAATTGGGATCTGCGCCTAACCAGTGACCGGCTCGATGCTTATCAAGCGTTTCAGTTTAAGCTAAATATTGGTTATCGCTGGCAATTGTAATAACGCCTGCAGCACCACCGCCTGTGACTAAAACCATCTTACAACAGGGTTAAGGGCAAAAAAACAGCACTATCATTAGCGAAAATAAATCCGCATAATAGTCGCTCTTACTTAAAAATTCTGCCACAGCTGCACATTCGAGAGAGATAAATGTTTGATGATATTCGCCCTTATCGCGACGATGAGGTTGTACCGGTTATTCAACGACTAATTAATGAACCGGCACTGCAAGCTTCAATTGCCAGTTACGCCACTCCTAAGCTTTACCGTGTTTTTCCCAAAATTTGCCGCCTTCTCGTTAAGCTATCACTGCAATGGAAACTTAAACATTTTACCACCGTTGACTCGATTCAAAGCGAAGTCGCTAGATATCTTCATAAGCTCATCAAAAAAAGCACCGACGGTTTTTCATTTAACGGCCTTAGACAGCTCGATATGAGCAAACCAACCCTATTTATTAGCAACCACCGTGACATTGCATTAGATCCTGCTTTGATTAATCTGGCGTTATTTAAATGCGAGCAGACGACGGTTGAAATTGCGATTGGTGATAATTTACTGAGCAAGCCATGGGTCGCTGACTTAATGCGTTTGAATAAAAGTTTTATTGTTCGGCGTAATCTCGACACCAAGCGCGCCATGCTTAATGCCTCGAAAAACCTTTCAGCTTATATTCATCACACCCTGACCGAAAATGATCACAACGTGTGGATCGCCCAGCGCGAAGGCCGAGCCAAAGATGGCATCGACAAAACTAATGCAGCACTTATTTCAATGTTATTACTGAACAAAGACAAACAGCAGTCGATTGCCCAATATCTTGAACAGCTTAATATTGTTCCAGTATCAATATCTTATCAGTTCGATCCTTGTGATAGTGACAAAGCCAAAGAGCTAGCCACTATAGAAGCGACAGGTAGCTACCAAAAGGCGGAAGGGGAAGATCTCAAAAGCATTACTCAAGGTTTAGTGGGTAATAAAGGCCTAGTCCATATCGAATTTGGAACGCCAATCCTTGGTGATTACGAGAATAGCAAAGCCATTGCGGCAGAAATAGATCGCCAAATCATCAATAATTATAAATTGTATGACAGTAATATTGCCGCAGAAGCACGCCTTAACGATCAAGATACTAGCAAGTCATTGCCTAGTTACTTAACCGAGCGACTACAACCGCTCGATCAAGACCAACAACGCTGGTTACTCGCAATGTATGCTAACCCGGTCGTGGCAAAAACAAATCAAACCAAGCTAGCTGATTAAGCCCAGTAGTCAGGACTAATCAGCGCCAGTGGCTTGTGACAACAATGCCACTGGCCTGTTTAAACCTCTTCAGGTTTGTCTGATATTGCATTAACCCATTCACCGTCAATCGACTCATTACCAGCACTTATTGCATCAACCACTTCCGATGCCGAACTTGGGTTTATTTCTAATACCGCTACCGCAATATCCATCGCTTGTTCAGGCGCAGCTTCGGCCAAGCGCGATACTAACTCAACTGTCTCTTGATACTCTTCTTGTGCCTGCTCTGATGACTCGTCGTCGGTGCTTGCATCGTACTCTTCATCGTACTCGTCGTTACATTGACTTGCCATGTACTCTTCGGCAACTAACACCGCAGATTCTGGCATCGCGTCGACCATCGCCACGGCCACATCAAGTGCTTCTTCATCAGGAGCCGATTCCCAAATTTGTGAAACAATGTTGGCCGCATCTTCGTCACTGTGATCGTCGACCCTATCGGCAGGACGGACCGCTTCGCGCTCTTCGGCCAGTACTTCAGCATAATATTCGGCAACCTGAGTCGCTGTTTCTGGCGCCGACTCAACGGCGATTCGCGCCATTTCAACCCGTAGTTCAGGTAATGCTAAGCCAATTTCTGCGGCAATTGCCACCACTTGTTCCGGGTGCCATTCAGCCAATTTTTTCACTAACTTATAACCAAGATCGGGCTGTGCCATGACCAGCACTCGAGTTACCTCAGGGATCTGCTCGGGAATAGTTTGCTTCATCACTTCATACAAACGCAGCACATCAATGTCATCAGACGCCGCTATTGCCCCTGCCACATCAACCCCCAACTCGGGATCGGTTTTAGCCAACGCGCGCGCCATGTTTACCGCCGCAGCCGGATCAGTTTCGGCCATTAGCATGGTTGCTTCAACTTCAGCGCCAAACTCTGGTTCTGGTTCGATGTATTCGGTTCGCGGATCAAAATCAATCGTTGAAGACATTGCACCACTGTGCATAACAAAGTTTTCTTGATCTTCAATCGGCAAGGCTTGCCGTGCATTCATTCGGTACAATACAAAGGTCGCCAAAAACAACTGAAAAGCGGCGGTAAAATAAAACATTGAAACACTGCCAAATATCGCCATTACATTCGACGCGATGTAGGGGCCAATAATGCCGCCCAGTGCAAAGGTAAAGATTAAACAGCCCATAGCGGCAACCATTTCACCTTGGCGTAGCTTATCAAAGGTCTCAGATATACTAAGCGGATAAGTACAAGCAATGATCCCACTGGTGACCATGGTGCCAATGAAGATGCCGACAATAAAATTTGATGCCGCAAAAAAAGTAATCATCAAGTCGACCACCGCCGATATCACCAACAAGCACAATAAAACGCTACGACGGTCAAACCGGTCAGACAGATAACCGACCGGGAACTGTAAAATGAAAGCCCCGAAAATAGCGACGCCCATATATAGCGTCAAATTAAAATCAACAATGGCGTAATCACTCGCAAAAACCGGCAATAAGTTAAAGGTAGTGGAATACAAAATACCCGAAATTAAACACGAAACCACGCCCAGCGGCGACGCTTTATACAAGTTCAACAGCGACATTGTATCGATTGACTCGAGCTCTGGGCCGCGTTGTTTACTCAATACGAGTGGGATCATCGCCCCACATAAAATAATGCCAGCCACCACAAACAAAGTCGTCTCTTGCACTGGCGCAAAATTCATAAAAAATTGACCAAAAAACAAACCACTTAATGCGACACAGTTATACAAAGCCAACACCTTGCCGCGGGTTTCTTTGTTCGCACTTGAACTAAGCCAACTTTCCATTGCAGTAAAAGCACAGGCATTGCAAAAACCTAACACCACTCGCATGCCACCCCACAGCAATGGTTCAGCAAAAAGACTGCAAATTAGTATGCTTACAGCGCCTAACGCCAGACAACCAGCAAACATCCGGACATGCCCTGCCTGCCTAATTAAATTAATACTAAAATAAGCTCCCAGCAATAAGCCAACAAAATACAGCGAGACAATCATACCGATAGTATCGGTATGGATCCCGTCTAAGCCCATTCGCACTGGCAATAAAATGTTAATTAGACCATTACCAAGTAATAGTAAAAAGCAGCTAATAAACAATGAAATTAGCGGCATAAAAGCTGAGTACATAGAGGGATCCTTGCTAAAAAACTAATGCACAATGCCAAGGTGTTTGGCTAAACAGAAACTTAACTAATATTTGCTGCCGATACAATACTGAAATGGATAAAAAAACGGCCCCTTTCAATAAAAGGGGCCGTTATAAGTACTACAAGAATTAAAGTTAGGATTAATTCAGTAAATCAATTTTCTTAAAGTCCATCTCGTTGTCTTCAGGTGAAGACTCAATAGCACTAACGCTCTGGTACTTCTTCACTAAGATGTAGCCTAAACAAGCAAAGAATAAACCGATAACTACTGCACCAACCCATTGGATTTGCAAGAAGTCTAGCTTAAACAGTAAAGTCAGCAGGCTTAACGCAACAACGTTACCGACCATATACTTAATTTTGCCCAGTTTAGCGACACTTAAGCCAAGGTTGTCGGTGTACAAGCGGATCAATGAATCAAGCGAGTTAACCACAAAGGTAATGCCAACAATCACCATGGCTAGGTTGTAAAAACCAGTCATATCAAGGCTGTTGCTGCTGTAGTAATACAACACGGTAAACCAAGCGGCAATTGGAATTGACGGAATGATCATCATTGCAGCGAGTACCTGATAAGTACGTAAACCACCCACAAAACGTGAGGTGAACTGACCAATCATAATGCTCCACGCAAACCACCAGAATAAATAAAACTCATGGTAATCATTAAGTGGCAAGACGAACTGATGAATATTACCGAAGTAACCGCCAAGCAATGCGAAGGTTGTTACAAACTCGCTAACACCTGAAACATCGGTCAAGAACGCGCCGGCCCACATTACAACAATCAGGCCAAGGAAAGCCCAAGTAGTCGCCAAGCTTAAGATTCGCACGTAACGAATACTGGTGCTTGAATAAACTGCTGCGGCAATAACCACGAACACAATCAGATAAAAGGTCGATACAATGGTTTCACCATCGCCGACTTGTGGCATGTACCAAGGCAAATTGGTTAACAACAGGTAAGCGGTGAATGCACAGGTGCCGATTATCACGACATTGTTAATTACTTTAATTAACGGCAATTCAAAAAACTTAACTCGTGGTTCAATGATGCAAAAGTAAAAACAGGTCAGGAAGTAGAAACCCCAGATTAAAAATGCCCAAAAACCAAACTCAATCGCTAACGGATTAGTAAAGCTATATTCAGGGCTCGCTGCTAAATCGGCATAACCGGCGAACTCTGTTAATGGGAACATGATTAAACCAACATCAAGCCCTGACGTAAATAATATTGCAATAAACGTAAATGTTTTAACCGGCGTCACGCCGATGCAGCGGATATTACCCCAACGATATAGCACAAATGCGATAGCTACAAAGGTAAATATAATTCCTGCTGATAACCAAGCTGTCATAATACTGATCCCCTACTAATTTCGTGACTTACGATAATCATATAACTTTCCCCTCTTTTTATTAATATTTTTGGTAGTTTTCTATTATTTGGCCGTTATTGTTCTGACCGTTTTGGTGCTGCTGGTCGCTGTTGCTCTTGCCAATCGGGCACAATATCAACGGCGGCGTTTACTGGTGATAACGCTGTTTTCCCGCGGATCAAATCTGCTGCCCGCTCTGCCACCATAATTGTTGGTGCGTTGAGATTACCATTAGGAATGGTTGGGAAAATAGACGAGTCAACCACCCGTAAATTTTCAATGCCATGAACTCGTGTTTGCGAGTCGACTACGGCAAGTTCGTCTTCGCCCATTTTGCACGAACAAGATGGGTGATAAGCACTTTCAACCGATTGGCGAACAAACGCATCTATTTGCTCATCGGTTTGAATCTCGGTACCCGGCTGAATTTCATCGCCACGGTACTTATCAAGTGCTGGCTGGTTAATAATTTCACGTGTCAGGCGAACACAGGCTCTAAAGCCTTCGCGATCGTCTTCGTGCTCTAGGTAATTAAACTTAATTTGTGGGTGCGCTTTAGGATCGCTCGATATCGCATTAACACTGCCGCGACTTTTCGGCTTGTTATGGCCAATATGTACTTGGAAACCGTGTCCTGCAAAGGCTTCTTTACCGTCATAACGCATGGCTGCTGGTAAGAAATGGTATTGCAGATCTGGCCATTCAACATTGGCCTTTGAACGAATAAAACCACAAGATTCAAAATGGTTAGTTGAGCCTAAACCGTCTTTGGTTAAAATCCAACGCGCCCCAATTAAGAACTTATCCCATAAACCTAATTTGCCGTTAAGCGAGATAGGCTCTTTACACTTAAATTGGAAATAGAACTCAAGGTGATCTTGCAAGTTTTGACCAACACCTGGCAGATCGTGTTTTACGTCAATGCCAGCATCTTTTAATACTTGCGCCGGGCCAACCCCAGACAGCTGTAAAATATGCGGTGAACCAATCGAACCTGCCGACAAGATCACTTCTTTGTTGACGCGTAAATCAATCGTTTGGCCTTTACGTTCATAACGCACACCAACGGCTTTTTTGTCTTCAATTAGGACCTGATGAACCAAAGCATGCGTAATAACCGTTAAGTTGCTACGCGACATCGCAGGGCGCAAATAAGCATTAGAGCTAGAACAACGCACGCCGTCTTTAACGGTCATGTGCATTGGCCCGAAACCTTCTTGCTGACGACCGTTGTAATCGGCCGTTGGGAAGTAACCGGCTTCAACACCCGCATCAACAAAAGCTTTATACAGTGGATTAGCCATTTTGTTGCCGTTATTAACCCCTAATGGGCCAGTATCGCCACGGTATTCATCAGCGCCAAAGGCCCAAGTTTCGGCCTTTTTAAAATAAGGTAAACAGTGAGAATAATCCCACTCTTGCGCGCCTGAGCTCTGCCATTCGTCAAAATCTCTGGCGTGACCACGTACATAAACCATGCCATTAATTGACGAAGAACCCCCTAATACCTTGCCACGCGGACAATGCATCCGGCGATTATCTAAAAATGGCTCAGGCTGGCTTTCAAACTGCCACGCATACTTTTTGGTGTTCATCGGAATAGATAAGGCGGTTGGCATTTGGATAAAGATACTGCGGTCGCTGCCACCAGTTTCTAACAATAATACCTTGTTGTTACTATCTTCGCTTAGGCGATTGGCCAAGACACAACCGGCAGAACCTGCGCCGACAATAATATAATCGTAATTTTCTGTATTCATAATATTCTCTTAAAAATCAATTTACTGATGACCGCCGCTAACAACGCAGCAGCCAAATAACTTTCACTGCGCCTTAATTAAAACGGGCTTTCTAGCGGTGTAAGTCCAACGTAAACTGATTTTATTTGAGTGTAATGGTTAAGCGTCGCTAAGCCATTTTCACGACCAATGCCCGACTGCTTGTAACCGCCCACTGGCATTTCAGCAGGTGATGCGCCGTAGTTGTTGATCCAACAAATACCGGCCTGCATTTGGTGAATTACCCGATGCGCTCTGGTAATGTCTTGAGTAAATACGCCAGCAGCTAAGCCAAATTCCGTGTCATTGGCACGTTTAATGACTTCTTCTTCGGTATCAAACGTTAATACCGACATGACTGGGCCAAAGATTTCTTCGCGCACGATAGTCATGTCGTCTTGGCAATCAGTAAATATTGTTGGCGCGACAAAATAACCTTGTGGTGCATTGTCAGGAGAAAGTGCTGTGCCGCCTGTTAACAAGGTCGCGCCGCCTTTAATGCCTTGCTCAATATAACCTAAAACTAACTGCTGATGCTTAGCTGAAATTAGCGCGCCAAAATTAGTGTCAGGGTTCATCGGATCACCAACAATAATGTTGTTATTGGTACGCTGTAATAGCTTTTCTATAAACTGTGGATAAATATCTTTTTGTACGAAAACCCGAGTGCCGTTAGTACAGATTTCACCCTGGGTATAAAAGTTACCTAACATCGCAGCCGAAACGGCATTGTCGACATCGGCGTCGTTAAAGATAATTAATGGTGATTTGCCACCCAGTTCCATCGTGACATCTTTTAAGGTGGTCGCCGCGCCGGCCATTACTTTTTTACCCGTACCGACTTCACCAGTGAAAGACACTTTCTCAATTTCAGGGTGATGACTTAACCACGCGCCCACTTCACCAGCACCTTGCACGACGTTAAATACGCCTGGCGGCATGCCTGCTTCAATAAATATTTCAGCCAGTTTTAATGCGCCCAACGGAGTTTCTTCTGACGGTTTGAAGATCATAACGTTACCGCACGCTAGTGCCGGAGCCGCTTTCCAACATGCAATTTGCAATGGGTAGTTCCACGCGCCAATACCTGCGCAAATGCCCAGAGCTTCACGGCGGGTGTAATAGAAATCGTCACCGACTTGCTGCTGGTTGCCTTCAATGCTCGGGGCTAAACCCGCAAAAAATTCAATTGCGTCAGCGCCAGACGCGACATCAACTACGCTGGCTTCTTGCCAAGGTTTACCGGTGTCTAATACTTCAATCGCCGCAAGTTCGTCGTTGCGTTGACGTAAAATTTCAACCGCTTTAAGTAAAATACGGCTGCGTTCTGGCGCGGTCATCGCCGACCAAGCAGCAAAACCTACTTTGGCACTGGCGATCGCCTGTTGTTTAATTTTTTCATCCGCTACTTCAACTTGATATATAACTTGGGCGGTCGCGGGGTTAATAACATCGAACGTTTCGCCGCTATCATTCGCTACATAGGCTCCGGCGATAAAGTTATTATATTTTGTTAGGGACATGTGTTTCTCCAGGCTGTTTTAGCAGATCGTGAATAAATTTTTTACACAGTGTTTCTGCTAATATAAATTCTTGTTTTGGATCAGGGCTTAACGCACTGCGCAGCCAAAATCCATCAATCATCGCCGCGGTTTGTTTAGCGGCATGTATTGCTTGTTGGTCATCTAATATTTGTTTGAACGAGAAGCGTAAATTACTATAAAGACGGCGACTGTTAATCGCTTGTAGCCTAGCGAGTCGTGGGTTGTGCATCGACTGCGCCCAAAAACTAAGCCAAGTCTTGGTCGCCACTGATGAGCGTTGGAATTGGGTGAAATTTGCTTCAATGATTAAAGTCAAACGCTGACAAGGACTAAGGTTGTCGACCCGAATACGCTCAAGCAAGGCTTGTTGCAACTGGTCAAGCATATGTTTAATGGTCGCCTCAATTAACTCCTGCTTACCCCCAAAATAATGACTGATAATGCCTGACGACATACCAGCAATTCGGCTAATGGTGATAATGGTGGTGTTTTGCAACCCGTGCAATGCCACCGACTCTAAGGTTGCTTCAATTAATTGCTGTCGACGTAAAGGTTTAACTCCAACTTTTGGCACTTGCTGGCCCCTTATCGTTTTTAATTGAACGTTCAATTAACTATAACTTAATAGTTCGTGATGAAATTGTCAAGTTAGCTCAAGCCAATTAAACTGGCCCAAAACAGCCCTAAAAATTGATTTAATTCAATTTTTTCAATAAAAATGACTAAAAAACATAAATAAACGATAAAAATAATAGTTTCAACTCTAACTAAAATACGGCTAATTTTAGTAATCTGGGATCGCTAATCAATGTTAAAGACAGCAAATAAGCTGAAATACGCCGTTATTGGTTAAAAAAACGTCGGCTTGAGTTAATTATGTTTATCAATTGTAAATTGTCAGCCTTGGCCGCTTACCGTAATTTAGTTTAGCGCCAAGCTAATCCATGACGTTCATAAAATGTACTAAAAAAACCCCAAAATTATTGTAAATATATAAACAATTTGCGACCTAGATCAGCCAACATAGCCAATAACACGCGGTTAGCGGCTAGTCATTTAGATTAAACCTGATTGAGCAACCAAGTCTGCACAGTCTTAGCTTGCTGATTAGAAACCTGACGTTTTGGCAACAGTAAATAATAATTGCAGCATGAATCGACCATCGGCCACGGCGAAACCAAGCGACCACTGGTCAATTCAGTGGTGACCAAAGAACGCCGCGCCAATGCCACACCTAATCCCGCCTCTGCCGCCGCTATCGCCATATCAGAACGGTTAAAATAGTGCCCTTGCTCGCTGGCTACCGAATTTAATCCCGACTGATCTAGCCAATAACGCCATTCCGCATCACGGGCCGCGCCCGCCCACGGCATCGCATCATGTAATAAAGAGATTTGATCCCACACTTTTTTATTTGCCAAATCTAATCCCGCGATATATTCAGGGCTGGCTACAGGCAGCAGCTGTTCACTCATCAGCAAGGTTGCCGTTACGTGCTGGTAATCACCTTTGGAATAATCGATTGCTAAATCAAAATCGTCGCGGGTTAAGTCAAGCAAGGCGGCGTCGGCATATGTTTCGATCTTTAATTGGCCAAATTCATTTTTAAACTGCTGTAATTTGGGAATAAGCCATTTGAAGACTAATGAAGGGGTTGATTTTAGTCGAATAACATCACTGGTTGGCGATGCCTGCAGCCGCGCCAACACTGTGTTAATTGCCGCGACCGATTGTTGCATTACTGCCAGCAGCTCATTGCCAGCGGGCGTTAGCTCTACGCCCTGTCCGTGGCGAATAAAAAGTTGTAGCGCTAACTGTTGTTCCAGTTTTCTGATCTGCTGACTGACTGCACCCGTGGTTAAATGCAGCTCGCGCGCCGCCGCAGAAAAACTTAATAAACGGCCACAGGCCTCGAAATAGATTAACGCAGAAAAAATCCGGGGACTAGGTTTAGGCATGATTGGCTCAGTAACTGACTAGAGGACCACTGTTTAGTTTTTCTAAACAGTGGTTAAGAAACTATCGTTTGTTTTTATCGCCAAACTACCACAAAATCAGCCACACACCAATTTCATCAGGCGCTATTATGACTTCACTGAACATCACTGCTATAGAGCAACAGCAGATCCGCAGCGGCCAACCTTTATTGTGGCTAAACAACAGTTATCAGAAAAGTGCGACAGCGCCTGCCAAGCCAGACCGCGCACAACTCGATGACGCAGCGGCCCGTTTAGAGCGCTTTGCGCCGCTGCTTGAACGATTATTTAGCGAGCTTGAGCCAACTAACGGCCTAATCGAGTCATCAATTTTAGTCGCTGATAAGCTTAATAAAAAAATAAATCCATTGGGCGGAAAATTACTGTTAAAGGCTGATCATCAATTACCCATTGCGGGTTCAATCAAGGCGCGCGGTGGCATTCACGAAGTATTATGTTTCGCCGAACAGCTCGCGCTTGAGCAGGGTTTACTTAACAATACCAATGATGATTACCGTAATCTGCTCAATGCCAATGCTCGTCAGTTGTTTGCGCAATATACCTTAGCCGTTGGCAGTACCGGAAATTTAGGCTTAAGCATTGGCATTATGGCTGAAACCTTGGGTTTTAAAGCCGTGGTTCATATGTCGACAGATGCCAAGCAATGGAAAAAAGATCGTTTACGCCAACGTGGCGTCGTAGTTATTGAACACGATGCAGATTATGGCGCAGCCGTCGCGGCTGGTCGCGCCCAAGCCGAGGCTGATCCTTACAGTTATTTCGTTGACGACGAAACCTCAACCAAGCTATTTATGGGTTATGCGGTGGCGGCCTTGCGCCTAAAAGACCAGCTTAAGGCAGCCAACATTAGCGTTGATGCCCAGCACCCGTTATTTGTTTATTTACCCGCAGGAGTTGGCGGTGCGCCCGGCGGTATTACCTTTGGGCTTAAGGCGATATTCGGCGCTAATGTGCATTGTTTTTTTGCCGAACCGGTGCAAGCACCTTGCATGTTATTAGGCATGGCTGGCGCGCCAAATTCAAGCCCTGCCACCGTTTACGATTTCGGTTTAACCATAGATACCGACGCCGACGGCCTAGCGGTAGGAACGGCATCACAATGGGTATGCGATGCAATTAGGGACCAACTTTCTGGCGTCTATACCGCAACCGACAGCCAACTTTATCAGCAGTTGTTACAGCTTAAGACCCTTGAGAATATGGAAGTTGAACCTTCAGCCGCAATTGGTTGCTTTGGCCCAGCAATGCTTAATACCGCTGCTGGACAACGTTATTTGACCAGCCACCAGCTAACCGCCGATATGCACAACAGCTGCCACATCGCTTGGCTCACTGGCGGCTCTTTAGTGCCCCAACAAGAGTATCAACGCTACTTGGACAAGGCGGCATTACTCAACAATTAGTGGCCCACTACGCACTCAAGGCTAAGCAGATCTTAGCCTTGAGCTTAGCTAAAAATAAACCACTGTTAGTCACTAAAATGATAAGGATCAATAAGTAGCAGAATCAAGTGTTGTATTTTCAAGCGACTATATTTTATTTTGTTTAATTAACTCGCTCGGAATGACAATGAGAAATAACCAACCTATCACTGAAAACGAAGTCGTATTAAGTGATCATGCTTTACTAATTTCTACCACCGATCTGCAAGGTAACATCACTTTATGTAACGATGAGTTTATTAATTACGCTGGTTTTTCCCAGCATGAATTGATCGGTAAACCGCATAATATGGTGCGCCACCCAGACGTACCAGCGGCAATTTTTGCTGAAATGTGGCAACACCTGCAAGCCGACAAGCCTTATATGGCTGTGATAAAAAATCGCTGTCGCAATGGTGATTATTATTGGGTCAACGCCTATGTGACAACCCTAAAAGAAAATGGCGAGGTCGTGGGTTATCAGTCGGTTCGAACTAAACCCCTAGCAGAAGACATCACTAGCGCAGCCCGGTTATATCAGCGTTTAAACAACAATAAAACACGAGTAAAACTAAAAGATTTACGCTTAAGCATCACGGTGCCTGCTACTGTCATTGCTGGCTGCCTTATCCCGGCTATAACTAATTATGCGTTTGGTTGGTCGGGTGCTACCGCCGCTGCTATTACTACGACCTCGGGTTTAGTTGTCGCGACAATCGGCTGGATGTTAATTGCGCCATTTCGCCAATTAATCGCGCAGTCTAAACAGCACATCAACTCAGCAACCCTTAACGAACTGTACGGTGATTCAACCAGTGGTGCCGGCCAATTGATGACCCACTTAAAAATGAATCAAGCCCAGCGCCGCACCATGATCGGCCGGGTTGATCATTCATCACGCGACTTGTCGGCGTTAAGTTTGAGTACCTCTGTCGTTGCCGAACAAAACAATCAATCGCTAGCTTGTCAGGGGCGAGAAATTGTCCAGATGCAACACGCATTCAACCAACTGGTTTCAAATGTCGAAGAAGTGGCACATAACATTTTACTCACCACCGATGAAACCCAGCTGATGACCCAAGAAACCGAGCGTTCTACAGTATTGGTTAACAACACCATCACCGATATCAACAGCTTAGCTCAGGGACTAGACAGCGTATTAAGCCGACTATCGAGCTTAAGGCTAGCATCGAATGAAATTGGTAAAATTCTTGAAATCATTACCGGCATTGCTGAGCAAACCAATTTATTGGCGTTAAACGCGGCAATAGAAGCAGCCCGGGCCGGAGAACAAGGACGGGGTTTTGCCGTGGTGGCCGATGAGGTGCGGGCATTAGCCAATAAAACCCAAGAATCGACCAAGCAAATTAAAGCAACCATCAATACCTTACAACAAGAGTCGCTCGACGCTGAAACTGTCACCAAGCAGGCCAAGAGTCAGGCTAATATCTGCGTTGCCAATATTAACAAATCAGGCAAAAGCATGGTCACTATTAGCCACTCTATTGATTCGATCAATCAGATGAACCGCCAAAATACTGATACCGCACAGCAACAACGTGCTGTTAGCGATAATGTTCATCAAATGTTGACCGCGATTAGTGGTGAGATTAAAGCAACCGAAATATTGTCGCAGCAAACTGCTAATTCATCGATCGAATTGTCTAAAGCGGTCAAACAAATTATGCAGTCTTTGGCATCATAGTGATTAGCTTATTAAGAGTCACGGCTGGAGCGACTAGTACCGGCCGCTACTCTTAATCGTTGATTAATTGCCTTCTTGCTGTTCGTTTAACTCAATTAACAGTTGTTGCAGCTTGTCGCTATATTGACCCGGCTCTTGCCACATGCCGCGCTGGGTTGCTTCGAGCAAGCGCTGTGCCATTTCGCCCAATGCATCGGGGTTATTGTCTTTGATAAACTGCTGGTTTTTCGGCTCAAAAATTAAGGCATCTGCAACCGCTTCATATTGATAATCATCAATTAAATTGGTAGTTGCATCGTAAGCAAACAGATAATCGACGCTGGCGGCAAATTCAAACGCACCTTTGTAACCGTGCTCTTGCATCGCTGTTATCCATTTAGGATTAAGCACCCGTGAGCGAATAACCCGATTAAGCTCTTCTTTTAAGGTCCGAATTTTCGGTAAGCTAGGATTAGAGTGATCGCCATGATAAATCTGTGGTTGCTGGCCAGAAAGCACCTCAACCGCGTTGGTCATGCCGCCTTGAAACTGATAATAATCGTCAGAATCGAGCAAGTCATGTTCACGATTATCTTGGTTTTGCACCACCACTTCGAGGGTTGAAAGTTGATGGCTAAAGGCCGATTGCGCCGCAACGCCATCGCTACCGTCTTTGGTATAAGCGTAACCGCCCCAGTTAATATAGGCTTGGGCTAAATCGCCTTGTTCTTGCCAGCAACGCTCATCAATCAGTCCCTGCAAACCAGCACCATAAGCACCGGGTTTGCTGCCAAATACCCGATAACTTGCCTGACGCTCGGCCTCGCTGGCAGATAAACCTTGGTCGATTAACTGCTGACGACGCTGCTTCACATTATGCAAGATGGTGTTATCAGTGCCCGGATCCTGATAATGAGCCAAAGCGACTACCGCGGCATCAAATAACTTCATCACATTAGGAAAGGCATCACGGAAAAAACCAGAAACTCGTAAAGTGACATCAACCCGCGGCCGATTAAGCAACATGCAGGGCACAATTTCAAAGTCGATCACTCGCTGCGAACCAGCGGCCCACACCGGTTTAATGCCCATTAAGGCAAAAGCTTGGGCGATATCATCGCCACCGGTACGCATAGTCGCGGTACCCCAAACCGATAAACCGAGTTGTTTCGGGTAATCGCCATGTTCTTGCAAATGACGTTCAATTAACGCCTGCGCCGATTTTTGACCAAGCGCCCATGCCGCATGCGACGGAATAGAGCGATTGTCGACCGAATAGAAATTACGCCCGGTCGGCAAGGTATCTAAGCGACCACGAGTTGGCGCGCCACTTGGCCCCGGCGCGATAAACTTACCGGCCAGTCCTTTAAGCAACGACGACAACTCTTGCTCGGCGCTAAGATCTAATACCGTTAAAATGGTTTGCTTAATATAGTTAAGTTGCACCGCGGTGCGTGGGTATTGATCGGCGATCTTATCAAGATCACAGACAGGATCGTCTAACACATACATTTCAATTAATTGCAGTGCCAATAGCTCAAGTCGCTCACGAGTATCATTGTCAGTACGCCATAAACTGGTGCAGATCCTCGATAGGATCTCCGGCCGATTACCCTGCCATTCAACACCCGTTGCGGCCAAAGGATCGAAGATCTGACCTGCGATCATTAAGTTAAGATCCTCAGCCAAATTATGTAAAATGCCTTGGCTAATATGATCCTTGCCGCGTGGCAAGCGCATTAACGCGACAAGCGTTTCTGCGATTTTGTCCGGCGGCGGCAGTTGACCAAGGCGATGGAGGCCATGGCGAATTTGCGCCTCTTTAATGTCACACAAGTAAGCGTCGAGCTGATCGAGCATTTGATCGTTTGATTGATCTTCCGTTTGCTGATCACCTTGTTGATCTTTTAGATCACTACTAGTGCCTAATTCCTGAGCCAAATTACTGCTTTTTACCGCGTCAATGATCTGCTGTCGTAACCACTGGCAACGTGCTTGATCCATGCCCATTGCCTGATAGTATTCATCAACCAAATGTTCTAGATCGGCGAGATCACCATAGAGTTCAGCACGGGCCATTGGTGGCATTAAGTGATCAATGATCACCGCTTGGATCCGCCGCTTGGCTTGTGCGCCCTCACCAGGATCGTTAACAATAAACGGATAGAAATTTGGCATTGGTCCCAGCACTAAATCGGGCCAGCATTCTTGTGATAACGCAATGCCATTGCCCGGCAACCATTCTAAGTTGCCGTGCTTGCCAACATGCACGATAGCATCAACCTGATAAATATGGCGCAGCCAAAAATAAAAGGCTAAATAACTGTGCGGCGGCACTAAATCGGGATCATGATAATTAGCGGCTAAATCAAGATTAAAGCCGCGCGCCGGCTGAATGCCAACAAAGGTTTGACCCAAACGGATGCCCGAGATCATTAGGCGCTGATCGCGACATTTTGGATCTTGCTGCGGTGGCCCCCATCGGCTCAAAATAGCCTGCTGATTCGCTAACGGCAATTGCTCAAAATAATGTTGATAATCACTTAACGCCAAACTTTGCCAACAAGGTAAATGATGCAGCGTGTCGGGGTTGTTAGTAACGGCGCCAAGCAGCTCTTTGATTAATCCGGTGCCATCGCTTGGGATATCCGCGACCGGATAACCCGCTTGCGCCAAGCTATTGAGAATATTGACCGTGGATTGCGGTGTATCTAAACCTACGCCATTACCAATGCGACCATCTTTGGTTGGGTAATTAGCAACGATTAATGCCAAGCGTTTGTCTTTGTTAGCTTTAGTTGTAAGCTTGCAATAATTAGCCGCCAATTTTGCGACAAATTCGGCTCGCTCAACGTGCAATTGATATTTAACCACCGACGACTGACAGCGTTGGTCATAGTGAGCCGCGGCTTTAAAACTGACCGCGCGGGTGATGATCCGGCCATCCATTTCAGGTAATACGACCTGCATCGCCATGTCGCGACTATGTAAGCCACGAGTACTGCCGAGCCAATCTTGCTCGGTGCTACTGGCGAGTTGCAGTTGTAAAATTGGAATGTCGAGCGCAAAAGGCGATTCAAATTGGCTTGGCTGCGAACTCAAGTCTGGGCTTGGCGCGCGATGACAAGAAAAGCCGGTTGTATTAACAATGATGCTGGCCTGTGTTTCAACCAATAACTGATTGATCAGGCTTATTGACTCAGGATCACGTAGCGATGAAATAGCGATTGGCAGCGGATTTAGACCTTGCTGCTCAATGACCTCAATTAGGCCATCAAACATTTCGGTATTGGCGCTTTGCAAATGGCTGCGATAAAACAAAATAACCGCAACGGCTGAGATGTCATCCGCGTTGGTATTATTACTGGCATTTTCACAGGCATTAGCCTGCCAACGCTGTTGCCAATCTTTAAGGCTAACCACCGGATGCGGGCGCTGATTAGCCGCCATATACAACAAACAATTAGGCAATACTTGGGGTGGCTGCCACTGGGCGGGAAATTGCAAACATTGGTCGCCAATAAAGTGATAAAGCTGCTCAATATTAGCAGCGCCACCTTGGCGTAAATAGCGCCACACCTGCTGCACGATTTCTGGCGACGCGGTTGACGCCGCGCTAAGCTCAGGATCGGCAACATCGTCGCCCGGCACTAAAATTAGCTGCCGTTTGCTGTCTTGCTGCGCCCACTCAAGTAAGCGCTCAAAGCCATATTGCCAGTAGCTTTTGCCACCCAGCAATGACACAACGACCACTTGGGCGTGGTCGAGCACTTTATGCTGGTATAAATCAAAAGCGGCTGGCTTTAATAATTGCATCCAGTTGGCAATTCGCACCTCTGGATATTGCGGCGGCAATGCCGCTACGCCGTTAGCAAGCGCGGCGAGTGAACTGTCGGCGGCACACATAATAACTAATGGCGCCGGAGTCTGGGCCAGATCAATAATGCCCTCGTCATCGGTGAAACCACCGGGTTGTGCCGCCAATAAATGCATTAGCCAGCCACTTTAACCACAGCCGGCGCTAACGCAGCTTCAATTTCAGCTTTCACTAAGTCTTTACCGATAAATACTAACTGGGTTAGGCGCGCTTCGTCGTTATTCCACATCCGATCAAAATGGACATCAAGTCGTTTACCAACCGCTTGCACAACTTGGCGCATTGGCTTGTTTGGCAGTGCTGCAAAACCCTTAGCACGATAAATGTTGTGTGAATTTAATAACTCACCTAACAGCTGCTGTAACTTCTCACCATCGACTTGACCTAAAGTGATCACAAACGAATCAAAATGATCATGGGCATGAGAATGCTCTGCGCCATGATCGTGGTGATGATCATGGTGATTATGAACGTGGTTAATGTTGTCTTCTGCCGCAGCTTCTAGACCGATGATTGCGTCTAATTGAATGTCGCCATTTTCAACATAGATCGTTTTAACCGCCGCTGGTACTCGCGCGCTAATGACTGATTGAATTGTTTGCTGCTGCTCGGGATCTAACAGATCGTTTTTGCTGACAATGACTAAGTCGGCAGCGCTAAGTTGATCTTCTAGTAACTCTTGTAAACTAGGATCATGATCCAAGCTCTCATCAGCTAAACGCTGTGCCTGTACTTTATCGGCGTCGTCAGCAAAACGTCCTGCGGCAACCGCTGGACCATCGATTAACGTGATCACTGAATCAACGGTACAATATTGCTTAATTTGCGGCCAGTTAAATGCTTGCACTAAAGGTTTTGGCAAGGCCAAACCGCTGGTCTCAATTAAGATATGATCAATATCGTCACGACGTGCAACCAACTGCTCCATTACCGGTAAAAATTCTTCTTCAACCGTGCAACAAATACAACCGTTAGCCAGCTCATAAATACCGTTTTCACCCGTTGCCGGAGTCGCTTCATCTTCACAGTCTAATGGGCAGCTGCGCAGTAGATCGGCGTCGATATCAAGCTCACCAAATTCATTTACGATCACAGCAATGCGCTTGCCTGTGGCTTGCTTAATGACGTTTGATAATAGGGTGGTTTTACCACTGCCCAAAAAGCCAGTGATAATAGTTACCGGGATTTTATTTAACTGCATGGTGTGACTCCAAAAAGGTCAGAATATTTAAGATTTATGGCGGCAATTATAAGTTGAAAGAGCAGCCATGTACAAAGGATTAACAATTTTATTAAGACCCTTATAGGTCAACACTTAAGAAGAAGTAGGACAACGCTTGAGAAGAAGTTATAATGCGCCAAAGAGGAGTTTTTTTATGATAGATATCGCATCGCTTGGTGATGATTCAGGCGTACTAATTTGTGGTCACGGCAGCCGCGCAAAAATAGCTGAACAAGAGTTTTCATTATTGGCCAAAGGCCTTAAAGAACGTCACCCTAGCCTTAAGATTGATTACGGTTTTTTAGAGTATTCAGCACCGAATATTCATACCGCACTCGACCGTTTATTAGCGCAAGGGGTTAAAAAAATTCATGCGGTTCCCGGCATGTTATTTGCGGCGACTCATGCCAAAAATGATATTCCGTCGGTATTAACCACCTATCAGCAAAAACATCCTCAGCTAGAGATTAGTTATGGCCGCGAGTTGGGTCTAGAGAATGAAATGATCCGCGCGTTTGAGCAGCGTATTTTAGAAGCGATGGGCTTAAGCGAAACACCAGCAGCTGGAGAGTTATATGACACGATGTTGGTGGTCGTTGGCCGTGGTACTTCAGTCGTTGAAGCGAATGCCGAAGCCGCTAAATTAACCCGCACCGTGTGTGAAAACCTTGGTTTTGGCTGGTCTGAAACGGTTTATTCTGGCGTGACTTTTCCGTCAGTTGGCCGTGGTTTAGAGATGGCCTTAAAGCTAGGCTTTAAGAAAATAGTGGTCGCGCCCTATTTCTTGTTTGGCGGTCGTTTAATTGACCGTATTTATGCCTATGTTGATAAAGTGGCACAAGAAAATCCGCAGGTAGAGTTTCTTAAAGCCGACTACCTACGCGCCCAAGATCATGTGATCAATACTTTTGAGCTGCGCATTAATGAAACCATTAATGCCACCAATGCTAGCGAGTCGAGCCAGTTAAATCTAATGGCGGATTTTAAGGATCGCTTAGCGCGTGGCGAAGTTGATGTTCATCATCACCATGCCGAATATCAGCCAGAAACTAGCGCCAGCCATGAGCATGATCACGCGCACGACCATGATCATAGTCACACACATGATCACGGCCACTCGCATGATCACGACCACAGTCATGGTCACAGTCATGGTCATGGTCATGGTCACAGCCATGCACCGTATAAACACATTGCTCACCCACATGGTCCACGCACCATGATTAATGACAATGTTTGCTGTTGTTTTATGGCGCAATTCCCAAGCGAGATCATCGCCCAAGAACAACAAGATCTTAATTCAGATCGGGTACCTACGTGTAAAAAGCCTTAACTCGGCCCCCAACTAGCTCAGCTTCGGCTGGGCTATTTAATCACCTTGTCACAGTTTGAGCCATCCCTGCTCAAAAGTTCACGTGCTCCTACTGCTCTAGGGCATTTTAGATATCGATACATATGCGTAAACTCGCGGTGAATATATCCTTATACGCTCA
>Ga0209395_1000866_pt1 | contig 43660 bp, 35 predicted proteins | sample GOMGulsemesocosm_3_FD_184635 | JGI IMG/M metagenome (GOLD analysis project Ga0209395, IMG submission 184635) | Methane-oxidizing microbial communities from mesocosms in the Gulf of Mexico - GOM9D Gulf of Mexico (SPAdes) (version 2) | ecosystem: Environmental > Aquatic > Marine > Cold seeps... | reverse complement strand
ACTCAAAAAACATTTAAAATAAGAAACTATAATTAATATAATTTCTTTATACATGGAATAAAATTTATATTATTAAGTGAATTATATTTGAAATTATTATTTTTATATTGGAAAACTCTCCTTTACGATATCTACATAATAGAAAACTGTCACTATCGATGCCGCTATTTCTGCCGCGGTTTAAAATAAAACGGCAACGGTATCTTGATGTTCAAACCAATGAATTGATGTGCGTAGAGTGGACTATCTTTGGTTAAGGCTTTTTATCGCTATAAATAGGACTATTTATGCTAAATTAGGTCTTGTTAGGATTGAATGTTTACTTCAATAGCGATAATGCGAAAAGGTAGGTAGTGATGGACTGGATAATATGTGTGCGTAGTTATATCAAAGTCGTGGAAGAGGGTAGCTTTAACGGTGCAGCTTATCAGCTTAATACCACGGGGTCAGCGATCAGTAAGCGTATAAACTGGTTAGAAGAGAAGGTGGGTGTGCAGTTACTTAAGCGAACTACGCGATCACTTGATCAAACCGAAGCTGGACAGCTATTTTACCAACGGTCACGATTACAACTTGATCAGTGGATGTCGCTGGTGGACGAAGCGCGTTCGGTAAACCAAACGCCGACTGGGATATTAAAGATTGGCGCGACAACTGCGGTAGGCTCTAAATTCATCATTAAGTACTTAAATGACTTCTTGCTCATGTATCCTAAAATTAAAATACAATTACTGACCACATCACCAGGGCAAATGCCCGAGACTTATGTCGATGTTTTTATTAGTCGTGATTTAGAACAGTTAAATTCACATAATTATAAAGCTATTGAATTGTTTAAAAACGACGCTAAGTTTTTTGCTTCTCCTGACTATATCGAGAAATATGGTAAGCCCGAAACCATTGATGATCTTGAATCTCATAACATGTTAATTTGGGGGGAAAGGCCAATACGAGAAGTGAAGTTATCGACGGGTAATCGCATTACGCTACGTGGAAACTTTGCTACGACCAATCCTGAGGCTTTATTTTATGGTGCCAAATGCGGTATGGGGGTCTTACTTGCAAGCAAGAAAATGCTTGAAGATTTAACCGAGGTAGGGGAGTTGCTTCCCGTATTGCCTGAGCTCACTGTCGATCACGGTTCGGTGTGTGCTTACTACCCAACCCTTGATTATGAACATACTCGTACGCAGTTATTTATCAAATATTTAAAAGAAAGAATACAGCTAAAGGGGTAGATTTTGGTTTTTCCTGCTGTGTTGCAGTGTTAAAAATTGCATAAATATGTTTTTGTGGTTTTTTGATGTTGAGACTTTTGAGTGGTCAATGTTTCATGCTACTAATATTCCTTTGTTGCATTAGGAAATATACATTTATGTTAGATAATTCAGCACGTTATTCATCCATTGCACTGGCTAAAGAAATTGAATCACCTGAGAATCCAGAAGGGCTAGAGAAGCGCGTTGCTTTGATACCGAGTGATGTAGGTCTGCTTGTTCAAGCGGGTATTAAAGTTTATGTTGAGTGCGGTGCTGGCGATGGCGTTGGTTTTAGTGATGACGAATATTTAAAACATAGTGCGATTATGCAAACGGCAGAGCAAATTTATGTGAATAAATCATTAATTATTAAATTTAAAGGTCCCGCGCTTGCCTCTGTAGAGCAAATAAGAGAAGGCTGTACTTTATTCTGTATGGCTCATTTTCATTCCTACCCAGACCGCGCTAAATTGCTGCAAGATAAACGTATTAACGTTATTGCGATGGAAGAAATACATGAGTCACCTAAGTATGAACCTGATCATAAGATCCTTGCTCGTGTAGCGATGAATACGGTATTAACCCCTTTTATCAATGATCAAAGTATAGGTGATTTACAAGTCAGAGTTATCGGTTGGAGTGAACGATTACGAGGAGGTATAAAGCGAGCTGGAAATCGTTCACCGCGTTCATTACGGGTCATTCAACCGACACTTTCATATGATGAGCTAGATGTTGTAGGTCCTAATGCGCTGTATTTCTATGATAGTCAGACCTTTAACGATCAACAAGACATATTGCTACAGCTACACAATGCGGGCACTCATCTTTTTGATGTGACTGAATTTGAACGTGAGCATGGACAACAAGCAATGTCAGCTTACCGAGACAGCCATCCACCACTCGAATTTGGCTTACGTCGTATTAAATGTTTGCATGAAACAGGTCAAGCCGGTGCTAGATATGGGGTGTCGTTGTTGAAAGAGCATAAACCGTCTGTGAATATTCGCAATATTAAAGCCGTTATCCTTGGTTATGGTAATGTTGGGCAGGGTGCTTTAGATGAATTACATCAACAGGGTGTAAAACATATCCATGTGTTAGGTCGCGCGCAGACCGCAAAAGAGAGTATCGGTTATTGGCTAAAAGATGCTGATATCGTCATTAATGGTGCCGAACAGCCTTCGGAGCTTAGAGGCAAGAATTTCTTAATCAGCAACCAGCATGTGAAAGAATTAATACCTGACAATTCTGTCGTTATCGATTTAGTGGGTGGCAGTGCGACTAACCGTAGTCCGGTAGAACCTGTGATTAGCTGTAGCTTCTTGACTCAGCCTTATTTTATTCAAGACGGTGTTTTGATTTCATCTTTATGGGGTTGGCCAATGATGGGCATGATGCGTGAAACGGCGATACGCTACTCAGGTCAAATTACCGACGTATTGATTGGTCGTGAGAAATTGATTGATGGGCTCGATAAACTAACGCCAGGTGTGAAACGCGCTTTGGTTTGTGGCCCATTTTAATCACAAAACCCCACACGTGGTGGGGGATTGGTTATTATTGTGAATACAAACTGCGTATTGGTTCTAGTTCAACGTATTCAATAACAGTATTTTTGACCAGTTTTTGAATGGACAGATTATCTGCAAATACAATCAGGATATTACGCGTTGGTATCACATCAACGATAGCGAGATCATGTTTCTTCACTAGTGCTGTTGCTGCACCTTCCGCTCCTTTTTGGTATTTCACATAATACCGATTCAACCTGTTTTCCTTTGTTATTTTGGTTATACCTGTTAACTCTGTCATTTGCGTGGAATGATGTGAATAACTCACCGGAACCACGAGTACCAGAGCCAAAAAAATACCGACATATCGAAGTTGAAAACGAACCCCTTGCTTTGCCATAGTCACTCCTTATTGGAAGTTTAATCCCCAGCTTTCTAGGCTCCCAGTATCTCGAATGTCCATATCGACGAGTTTTAATTGCCAAAGACCATTTGATTCATAGCCTGAGAAGTCAACATCATAAGTCGTATTTAGATTTCTATCTGAACCACCGCTATTGTTGTGCAGTATCACTTTAGCACCTGTTGGTGACGTCAATGTTACTTTTAAATCACCAATGTAGCTGTGCTTGATATCTAGCTTAATATTAACCATTCCAGCATCGCCAGTGCGTTTAACATCTATGTTACTGATTACTCCGAAAAATGAATTATCTGGGATAGCGACTCTTGTACTATTAGTATAATTTTTAGCGCCGTCAGGACCATCACAGCCTGCGTCTAGATAGTCATTTGCCGCTGTCGCATTAATCAATCCATAGCCGGTTCTGTCGTCTCGGCCTACAACATCAATATCAGTGGCTGAAGCTTTTAATGCAGAACGAATCTGTGTAGCACTACATTGAGGGTGATAGCTCCAAACAAGACCCGCTACACCCACTGCATGTGGTGTCGCCATAGAGGTCCCGTTATAATATTGATAGTCTTCACCTGTTGTAGTGGAAACTGTGACGTCTTGTTCTAGCATTGCAGATAGTTCAAGGCCAAGCGCTCTATCGACTGAAACCGAAACTATCGGATAACTATTATTGCCATCTAACACAAACGGATTTTGCAAACCAGATAAGGCAGCATTACTATAGATTATTGCGGCTTGGGCGCCTGCATTATGACAAGCTTTTACTGGATCAATTTCTGGTCGATAACCAGTACGCTGGTTCTCAATTCGTTCAGTTAAACAAATTTTACCTGTCATGTCACCACAGTTATAATTGTTGTTTGAAATATCACAGCGTGCGAGTTGCCCTGTATAAGAACCTGAAACGGGACTCGACTGATAATTGCCAGTGCCATCCAGTGTTAGGCGGTTATGCGGTACAATGCCACGGTCAAAATAGCGTTGGTCGTTAATCATAATGTCAGATAGAACACCTTCGCCAACGGTTACTGTTGAAAGTATTGCAACCCCTGGTGCGGCCACTTCAACTTGATCGGTAGCTTGCGAGAATGCTGCGTGGTGATTTTGATTATCTACTGCTGCAATTGACATAACAGAATCGTATGAAGCTGGGTAGCTATGCGTGGTGTTCCCTGCGTTGCCAGCAGCTGCAATAAGTAGGACGCCATCATCAGACAATTCTTGCAGAGCATCCCTTTCTGTTCGGCTCGATTGACTTCCGCCTAAACTCATATTCACTACATTGGCACCATTTTGCGCGCAGGTATCAATGGCTTTGACCAGACTAGATGAATAACCCCAACCCGATTCATTGAATACTTTCACAATGTGTAAGTTTACATTTTGATTTGGCATTACACCTACAACACCGTCATCATTGGCTATCGCTGCTATGGTACCTGCAACATGGGTACCATGAGCATTATGATTACCTGGTGAACTCCAACTGCCTGTGCCGCTATCGTTAGTACCAGCGACTTGATTACCGCTTAGGTCATTGTGAGTAAGATCGTAGCCAGAATCAATAATACAAATGGTCCGATTTCCGGTATTACTATCGTTTAACCCCGCAGCATTAATGGCACCTTGCCCCCAAGGAATGGACTCGCTTAATAAAAAACGTGGCGGGTCTAATTCTACGTATTCAATTTCAGCGTTGAGTTGTAAGTTCGCCAGTGCTTGTGGTTCAATCTCTACACTATAAAGCGGTTTACTTCCGAGTTTTTCTACTTTTTTGGCGTTTACTCGTTCGAGAACTGATTCTTGAAGTAGCTTGGCACCCCAAACGGGATTGAGCCCCATCATAGACGGTGCATCTGCGGCGGTGTCTTTGAATTTAACTATGTATTTCATTGGTAAGTCGTGTTCGTCAAACTGAGGAAAAGCATTTGCATAGCTAATCCCTAAGGTTGAAATAGCTGTCGCTATTGCCATTGAGTTTAATAGATAATTTTTTTTATTGATTTTATTTTTCATGTTGCTGGGTTCCTTATTGAGCGAGAGTTATTACCTGCTGCCAAATGGTCATTAACTTCCCTATTCGACTTTCAGAACCTGATTTATAGAATTATAAATTTAAATTATCAATGATGGGTATCATTTAAATAGAGCGTAATCGCATTAAATGCAAACGAAAATCATTTTTATTGACATTTATGATACCTATTTAGTAATATCTATTCGCGTGTGTTCTGTGTGTTTTTTAACCGCACTGGTCAGATGAGTTCTCTTGGTATGTTGCTGATTTAAATAGTAAAGTGTGAAGCTTGATTAGGCTGACTTTGTGGTGTTGATCAAATATTGATCAGGGTGAGTGGTTGTATTAGTGGAAGATTAGAAGATATGGAGGGGGGTAATTATGGTGAGAAGAGTGTACGTATCCCTAATTATTGACAGGTGATACGTACTTATTTATCTGTTTATCTAACAGTTATTTCCATAACGTTGTGTAATATAAGTCTCAAAATCATCGCATAACTGGCCATCAGAAATATGATTATCAGCAATGGTTTCGGCACCATCAACAATACTGATTTTAGCGTTTAATGCAGCTGGTTGAACTCGAGTTCTTTTTTGCGCGGCTTTGATTTTTGCTTGTTCTTGTAGCCAAGCTTGCTCACTGGTTTTATTACAGGTGTCTGCGAGGTAAGCAGCAGAAAAACCTTCGCCAGTTAAGCTGCGTAATGTTGCATCGTGGCTAATGCTGTTGCCCGGTTTCCAGTAATGTTCAGCCAGTAATGGTCCAATTGCAGGGTTGTCCGTCAGGTAGCCAAACTCTTTAGTAAAGTAAGCGCGAGTTTGATATACCGCCATGTGCGCGAGTAGATAGCCTTGGTAAGAGCAAGCGGCTTCTTGCGATAGCAAATGCGGAACAGCGAGTAATGGGCGTGGACTTGCTGCTAAACCAAGAATACGTTGCTCAGTATCACGCGCTAAAGTTGTTAAATATTCAGGTGTAAGTAATTCTTCATCACAGCTATATACGGCCCATTCGAAATAAGGCACAACCAGAATACTGCGTTCTTGATAAGCTTTGAACGGCTGTTTTGCAGCTATTAATGCTTGGATCACGTCATCGGGTACAACTTCGCCATCGGCGTTATAAGCATATTGTTTAAGCCAATCACCGTCGTTTAATAAGCTATCGCAGAACATAGATTGCGTTTCAGCATATGCCATTGATGTTGGTGCAAACTCTTGTGAGAAGCACGGAGAGTTTAATTTAATATTAGCAAAGTGAGCGGCATGACCACCTTCATGGAACAAGGTATTGATACCGTCATAACCACTACCTATTTGATCGGGCTTCGCGTTACTGGTGAAATTGATTTTACCCGCTTGCCACTTATCTTCAGCATAAAAGGATGGGATAGGACCGTGGCAGAAACCATTTTGGTATTTACCGGGACGGTCTAATAAATCGAGGGTCATATCGGCTTGTGAGTAATCTATATTTAGGCGACCGAATGATTCAATCCAGCGACGTAATGATTTTGAGAATGGTACGTAAGGATCAAGTTGACGTGCTGCATCTCCAGCGTACATAAAGCTAAAATTATGACCTTGAATCGCGCTGTCACCTTTAGCTTCTGCTAAATTTTGGATGCTGCTAAGGTTACCTTCACGCGTGCGTAATTCAAAATCATCTAAAATAGTGAATAGTTGCTCTGGTGTCATCTGTTCGGTTTTATTTACTTTGTAATCAAAGAAGTTACGGAATCCTTGTTGACGAGCAAAGTCATTGCGCTGTTTAACCAGTTCGATATAACCATTATTTAGCACCCATTGCTCAAGATCTAATAATGCTTGATGTGCCGATTGTCTAACACCTTCGTTATTGCTGGTGCGAATATTCGCGGCGAGTACGGTTAAAGATGCTTGCTGCTTATCCCCGTTTTCATCATTACAATACATCAGGTAATCTTGGCGTTTAGTAAATAATGCCGATTCACTGCGAATGAGGGCTGCCATTTTATCTCTGCCCTCCGCGCTTTCAATTGCATTGGCATCGAAAAAGGCTAACCAACCTTTGAGTCCTTGTACCAACTCATCATCTTCATCGGTTAATTGTAATAGCACGTCAAGGTTGCCACGTGTCGTTTGAATGTGACTTGGGTCTGAGATAAAAGCACTGAGTTTAGCTTCTGCAGTTGCAAAACCGTCATGGTCATCGCTGGTGCCCATGTAAGTTTGCCAAAATAGATCTTCTTTACGGCGGTGTAGTGTTAAATAGTCGTCATTAAGCTGGTTAAAATAATTTTGTGGGTTCACAACGTCTCCTTGTTAAAACTGCGTATGACAGTGGCAGTACTGGCAATGGTGCGAAAGGCACTGAATGAATGTATACGCTAATTTACTATATATTTAAAATGAAGCTTATTAAAAGCTATAGCCATTAAAATGAAAGGGAATATAGTCAAATATTAGAAAATTCTTGTTCCTTACAAGCAAAGTTAATACACTTTAGGTCTTTGCAAATAATATATATTATTAATAACACTTTTAGGACCACTATGTATACAGATGAAGACCTTAACCATGCTATAGATAAAGGAATTTTTACTGCTTCGTCCGTTGAGGAGTTTCGGCGTGAGCAAGTGTTATCAAAACAAGTGACGATTGCGGATGAAGAAAATTTTCGTTTAATTGGCGGTTTTAACGATATTTTCATTGTTATTGCTTGTGCGTTGCTATTGTTCTCATCATTGTGGGTGGTTAAATCCATAGACCCTCGATTAGGTTTAGCGACGTTTGCTGGATTATCATGGGCACTTGCTGAGTTTTTTGTACTGAAAAGAAAAATGGCATTTCCCGCGATTATGTTATTACTCGCCTTTATTGGTGGTGTGTTTAAGTTATCAATGGAAGTATTTTCATCGCTTGATGAGCAAGCTATTATTGCTGCGACTGGTGTATCGGTTATTGCCGCTTTCTGTCACTGGCGTCGCTTCAATGTGCCAGTTACGATTGCAGCGGGTACTGCTGCAATGATCGGCTTTATCGTGTCTTCATTCATATCAACATTTACGACGCCTGAAACGATCAATGTATTAACAGATTGGATACTGGTAGTGATATTTTCCTGTGGTATTTTGACTTTCTTGTTTGCTATGTATTGGGATTCTTCCGATCGTGAACGTGTTACTAACCGTACTGATACGGCATTCTGGTTACATTTATTATCAGCACCTTTGATTATTCACCCGGTATTTTTAAGTGTGGGAATTCTAAACGGCGAGGAAAGCATTAGCAGTATCGTGATTATTATTGCGTTGTACTTATTGATGTCACTTGTTTCTATTATTATTGATCGCCGTGCCTTTATGGTGTCATCACTGATATATGTATTGTATGCATTATCAAGCTTAATGAGTATGTATGGTGACGTAGGTACTAATTTTGCCATTACTGGTGTTGCGATTGGTGCGGCATTATTACTGTTATCTGCATTATGGCATCCTGTACGTGGCATGATCGTAACGGTATTACCTAACGCGGTGAAACAATTAGTCCCTGATGCAAACTAGTTTTTAATTGCGTTCAGTTTTAGCTATGACGGTGAGTTAATGACTTAACTCACCGTATTTTAGTTATCGGTATCGATAATTAATGGTACAAAAACATACCCTGGATATTAGTGGTAATATTCAACCTCACCTTGCGCTATTTTTACTGCATTATAGGCACTATTTAGCCCTGTAATGAGCATGCAGAAACCTTGATCTAGATCAATAACGGCTAATTCGTAGCATTGACCTGCATATACAGGTAGAATGCCCCCTCAAAAAATTACAATAAAAGCAATAAGTGGGTTATTTCGCATGAGTAGAAAAATAGAATTATTGGCACCGGGTGGTGATGTAGAAGCGATTAAAGCGGCGATTGTAGCTGGTGCAAATGCTGTTTACTGTGGTTTGGATATGTTCAATGCCCGTAACCGTGCGTCCAATCTTTCATTTGATGAGCTAAATGGCGTATTACGACTTGCACACGAACACAGCTGTGAAGTCTTTTTAACCCTTAACGTCGTGATCTTAGAACACGAAGTTGTTAGCTTAGTACGTCTGCTTAATAAACTGGTTAACAGTGGTATTGATGGCATCATTGTGCAAGACTTAGGTGTTTTCAATATTGTTAAAAAGCATTTCCCAACGTTAGATATTCATGCTTCTACTCAGTTAACAACCCATAACGAAGGTCAGATCTTATTCTTACACAAAATTGGTGCCACGCGCGTCAATTTATCTCGTGAGCTAAACCTTGGTGAAATTAAGCAATTAACAACAGTCGCCCATGATCATGATGTACTCACTGAAGTATTCGTGCATGGCGCCTTATGTATCGCGTTCTCTGGGCAATGTTACTCAAGCTCAGTAAGTGTGGGTAACTCAGGTAACCGTGGTCGTTGTAGCCAAGCTTGCCGTGACGAATACGAAGTGACTGCAGAAGGTCACCGTTTCCCACTTAACTTAAAAGATAACTCGGCATACTTTGACTTACCTCAGCTGGTTGATGCGGGAGTTGATTCATTAAAAGTAGAAGGCCGTATTAAAGGCGCACACTATGTTTACACAGTCGTCGATACATGGCGTAAACAGATCAACAACTTTGTTGAATCAGGCAAGTTATTAGCTGACGATGGCAACTTGCATAAAGTATTTAACCGTAGCTTCACTAACTCATTCTTGCAGGGCGACCTAAACAAAAGAATGTTTACTGATAACCCACGTGATAACAGTGTTAATTACGCCGTTGAAAAAAGTGATGCAATCTCTGTTGTACAAATCCATGATGTAAAACAAGATCTTTATACGGATAAAAATGCATTAGGTGCAGAACTCGCAGAAAAGATTAAAGATCTAAGCATTGATAAAATCGGTCTTACATTAGTATTTACGGCGAAAGAAAATGGCCCATTAACAGTCAACATTATGGCTGGTAATACGTCGTTTGAAGTGAAAAGTGATTCTGTATTGCGTATTGCAGATGAAATTTCAATTACTCCAGAAACGGTTGAGAAACGTTTCCGTAGCTTCAATAATGCAACGTTTGATCTTGCGCCAATGAACTTTGACAACTTTGATAAAAACTTAACTGTGCCGTTTAAAGAATTAACAGAATTGAAAAACCAAGTGGCGTTTTTATTAAATGGCTCACGTGACGTGGTTAAACACGTTGATGTACCTGCATTACCTAAGCATCCTAAAATAGAACAAACACCTAAGTTATCACTGCTTATTGCTAACGTAAAAGATTTACACCTTGCTGATGTAACAGATGCCGATATCTACTTCAAGATCCCAGAGAGCTTAAAAAAGAACTGCCCTAAACACATTAAACTATTACAAGAAAATCCACGCTTAATTCCTTGGTTTCCAGCGGTACTGATTGGTAAAGACTACCTAGAGTCAGTGAAGATCCTTGAAGAAGTGAAGCCTAAGCGTATTGTGACTAATAATACTGGTATTGCTTATAAAGCATTTGAAATGGGTATTGAGTGGGTTGCTGGTCCGTTCTTAAATACAACCAACTCACACGCATTACTAACCTTACAAGAAGAGTTAAACTGTGCGGGTGCGTTTATTTCTAACGAGATAAACCGTGGTCAAATTAGAAACATCACTCGTCCAAAGAACTTTAAAATGTTCTACAGTATTTACCACCCAATTCTGATGATGACAAGTCGTCAATGTTTCTTCCAACAAACGGTTGGCTGTAAGAAACCTGCGATTGAAGATGGTTGCATGCTGAAATGTGAAAAAGCGACAACAATTACTAATGTTAAAGGTATTTCGTTTGCGGTTGATAAACAAAAAGGCGGCTACCCAAGCATTTACAATGACGAACAATTCTTAAACTTTGATGTAGTAAATGATTTCTCTGATCTGTTTGACGAATTCTTTATTGATTTAACTAATATCGGTGCAGGTTCTAAAAAAGAACAAGACAAAGTTGAGCTAATCAAATACTTTGAATCGTTACTCGCGGGTGATGACACGTCAAAAGTAGCGTTAAATAACTTAGTGCCTGTGGCAACTAACGCACAATATACTCAAGGTTTATAAAAAGAGCACTCAGGCTTTATAAGCGTTAACGACAAAATATAAGCCCAACAGCTTGAATATTTAATCTAAGCCAAGTATTACTAATTGTATTAAAATACATGATGTAAAACTTGGCTTTATTTTTATGCACTTAGTTATTTTAATTTTATATTGCATTGATAAAGTGGTCAATATTAGAATGTAATGCCTATAATTCCTATGTAGTGGTGGTTATCTGCGGATGTAAAGCGGGTTGCGGTAGGTAATTATGATATGAATATTTTACATATACACTCTGATTACCCCGATGGCCGCAATGATCAAAGTACGCCTGCTGTTAAATCACTATTAGACGCCACCTCTGGTATCTCCAATACCGTGTTTGTTATTCATCGTACCCCATGGCCTTGGCTGGTTCGTGTTATCCCGCATAATCATAAATTATATTCGGTTTATTATTGGGGATTACCTTTTGGTTTAGCGCTGACTTTATCTTTATTTCTTGCCCGTTACCTTCTTTTTAATCTTATCAAAAAGCAACAGATCAAATACCAGCTTATTCATGGCCATAAATTAGCAATTGATGGCACGTTAGGGGCTGCAATCGCTAATCAAATCGGCATTCCGTATTTCCTATCCGTTAGAGGGGGAACTGATGTACGTATTTTACAACGTAAATCATTTTTACGATCACGTTGGAAAAAGGTATTAGAAGAGGCGGAACATATCTTTTGGGTGAGTTCTTGGGCTAAAAATCCAATTAAAAAAATGCTTAAAAGTACGATTAATACATCGGCAGCTCAATCTAGTTTGCTCCCTAATCCCTGTGAAATGAGTCAGCTAGCAGATATCTGTAAGAGCAATCGAGTTGCGCACTTTGTTACCGTATTTCGTTTTGAACAATATGAACGAAAAGGAATAATGCCATTACTTGCGGCTATATCTAGACTTAGTGTTGCATATCCAGATATTAAGCTGGATATATATGGCTCTGGTTCTGAAAGTAAGATTAAAATAGTGCAGAGTAAAATCAACGCATTATCGTTAAGTGAGAAGGTTACGATTAAAGGCTGCATTGATAATAAGCTTCTGCAACAAAAATTAAAACAATATGCCGCATTTTTATTACCGAGTAAGAATGAGTCTTTTGGGATGGTTTTTGTAGAAGCGTTATTTTCTGGCTTACCGATCTTATATCACGCGAATACCGGTATTGATGGCTATTTGGATGACATTGATGTGGGCATTAAGGTTCGTAATCAAGATATCGATGAGTTAGAGAATAAAGTCGAAGAGTTGATCGTGCGACATGAATTTTTTCAAAGTCGTATTAAGTGTGCATTAGAAACACATGCATTAGACATTTTCGAGAAGAAAACGGTGGTTAATCATTATCAAAGTTTAGTTGATGGCCTTAATCTGGAGTATCGAAATGCCAAATAGAAAAGTGCTTGTTATTGCATCGGCTGGAGGACACCTTACTCAAGCATTATGCGCTTGTAGCCATGTTAATGATATTGTATTAGTGACAACGATGTCACTCGTTAACGAGGATAAAATTAAGAAGATTTACACTATGTGGTCAACACAAAAAAATGCGTTTATTCACTTTGTAAATATTTTTTATGCCTTGTATGTGCTTTTAAGAGAAAGACCGCGGACAGTATTCACGACAGGTGGGCCACTGGTTTTACCTTTTGCGCTAGTGTGTAAGTTCTTACCCTTAAAATTTGTATATTTAGATACGCTGTCTCGCGTTGTTGAACTTTCTAATACTGGTAGATTTATTCATAAGTATAAGTTATACGATGAATTTATGTCGCAGTGGGAAGGGATAGCTAGAGAATATAACGTAGAATATGTAGGTAAAACATTTGATTTAGCAGGTAAAACCAACAAGGTTATCACACCATTACAGCCGCCTGAAAAACCATTGGTATTAGTGACAACGGGGACGAATACTTATCCTTTTCCACGGTTGATTACGGCAATGGCCAAGCTTGATATTTATAGAGATCCTAATGTTCGCTGGTTTATTCAAACGGGTGGCTTTGAGATTGAAGAAAAACCTGCGAATGGCGAGATTGCAGCGATAGTACCGAAGGATAAAATGGACGCTTTGGTAAAAGAGAGCAGCTTGGTGATTAGTCACTGCGGTGTTGGCAGTATCAACCATATGCTTACTTTTCAGAAACAGGTGGTCTTTGTACCTAGATTAGCGCGATTTGGCGAGTTTTCTGATGATCACCAATTACAAATTGCGAAAGAGTTATGTAACCCTAATATGAAGGTTGTTTATCCAGATGAATTATTGCCTGAATATAGCGCGGCAGACTTAATTTCAATACCAAGATATGACAAGGCAATAGATATAACAAATCATGCGTTTGCTTCTGTTATTGATAAAAAATTATTCGTTGAGCAAAGGGAAGATTCCTATGGCTAAGAAAATATTAATTTCTGTTGTTATTGTTGATTTTTTTAAAGCGGAACGAGTTGTAGATAATGTCGAAAGGATACTGATTCAGGAAGGTGATTTTGATATAGAAGTGATCGTTATTGATAACTCCATGGATAGTGGCAACCAACAAATACTGTCTCAGTATCAAAAGACGGATAATGTAACCTTGATTTTTAATCAACACAATAATGGCTATACCCGAGGCTGTAACCAAGGTGCTGATTTATGCCGTGGAGACTATTTGTTTTTTGTAAACCCGGATATTGAATGGAAATCTGTCACGACACTGGCTGATATTATTACTATATACCAATGTGATAAAGGTATCGGCATTGTGGGTACTCGACAACTTAATGATGATGGTTCGACCCCTGACACAGTACGCCGTTTTCCTAATTTAATCGCACAGGTGGTACGCAGAACATCACTTAGAAACTGGCCAATTTTGAAAGGGATCGCGGAGTATTACGAACATGTTGAATTTGACTATTTAAAACCGGCTAATGTGGATTGGATACAGTCATCTTTCATGGCAATCCGTCGTGACGTTTGGGAGAACATAGGTGGTTTTGATAACCGCTATTTCATCTTTATGGCAGATCCAGATATCTGTTATAAGTGTTGGGAACTCGGGTATAAAGTGCATTATGAAAGTGACATTGTCGTCGGTGCTGATGGACTACGTTGTAGTGCTGGTGGCATTTATGATGTATTTAGTAATCGTGTATTACGTTTTCACATTCGAGATGCCTGTATTTATCATATACAGTATTTATTGAAACCAAGTATACCTATTGCGCGAAAGTTACAGGTTCAGAGATCTTCAAGCGTGAATTACGAGTAGCATCAATATGAAGATATTAGTGACAGGTGGTGCTGGATTTATAGGTAGTGCTGTTATTCGACATATATTAATCGACACTGAGCATGAGGTCGTTAATCTGGACAAATTAACGTATGCAGGTAATTTAGATTCAATACCTGCGGAGTTAATATCATCTCGCTATGCATTTGAGCAGGTCGATATTTGTGATAAAGAGGCGGTGACAGGTATTTTCGAGCTGCATCAGCCAGATATTATTATGCATCTTGCCGCTGAATCCCATGTTGACCGTTCAATAGAAAATCCCCGTTGTTTTGTCGAAACAAATATCATAGGTACTTACAATCTGCTTGAATCGGCTCGAGCATATTGGTTGTCATTAGACGCTGAAAAAAAGGTGGGTTTTCGTTTCCATCATATTTCTACCGATGAAGTGTTTGGTGATTTACACAACCATGATGATTTATTCGTTGAGACGACAGCTTATGATCCCAGTTCACCTTACTCAGCAACCAAGGCCAGTTCTGATCATTTAGTACGAGCTTGGTTAAGGACTTATGGGTTTCCTACATTAATCACTAATTGCTCGAATAACTATGGTCCTTATCATTTTCCTGAAAAGTTGATCCCTCACATGATTTTAAATGCGTTGAGTGGATTGCCACTACCTATCTATGGAGATGGTAAGCAAATTCGGGATTGGTTGTATGTTGATGATCATGCTAAAGCACTCGTGCTCGTGGCAACAAAAGGAGAGGTTGGTGAAAGTTACAATATTGGCGGACATAACGAAAAACAGAATATAGATGTAGTACATACCTTGTGTGATGCGCTGGAAGCACTTGTACCCGATAAGCCTAATGGAATTGAACATTATCGCGATTTGATTAAATTTGTTCGCGATAGACCGGGCCATGATCTTAGGTATGCAATTGATGCGAGTAAAATTCAACGTGAATTAGGCTGGCAACCAGAAGAAACATTTGAGACTGGTATCAGAAAAACGGTGCAGTGGTATTTAGATAATACAATATGGTGGCAGCGAGTTCTAAGCGGTGATTATCAGTTAACACGTCGAGGAGAAAGTGCTAATGGGCGATAAAAAATACAAAGGTATTGTGTTAGCGGGTGGCTCAGGTACGCGTTTACACCCCATCACCAGGGCAGTGTCTAAGCAACTATTACCGATTTATGATAAGCCAATGATTTACTATCCAATCTCGGTGCTTATGCTGGCTAATATTAAAGATATATTAATTATTTCGACGCCTGAGGACCTACCACACTTTAAAGATCTGTTCGGTGATGGTTCGACATTTGGGCTGGATATTGAGTATGCAGAGCAGGCTAGGCCAGAGGGGATCGCGCAAGCTTTTATTATTGGTGAAGACTTTATTGGCGACGATAATGTTTGTCTGATATTGGGAGATAATGTCTTTTATGGTCAGCACTTTACCGGGAAATTGTTAAGTGCCACGAGCCGGGATGTGGGGGCTACGATCTTTGGTTATCAAGTGACTGACCCTGGCCGGTTTGGAGTGGTGGAGTTTGATAGTGAAGGTAACGCGATCAGTATTGAAGAAAAGCCTACACAACCTAAGTCGAATATCGCGGTCACGGGTCTATACTTCTATGATAACAGAGTCATCAATATGGCTAAATCATTAACCCCGTCGGCACGTGATGAAGTGGAAATAACGGATATAACCAATATGTATTTGAATGTTGGAGACTTGTTTGTTGAGTGCTTTGGCCGTGGTTTTGCTTGGTTTGATACCGGTACACATTATTCATTATTAAAAGCATCTATGTTTGTGCAGACCATTGAAGATAATCAGGGGCTAAAAGTCGCGTGCTTAGAAGAAATTGCATACTCACAAGGCTGGATCTCACGGGGGCAATTAGAAGATCAAGCATGTTTATTACAGAAAACGGAGTATGGGCAATACCTTTATGGCTTACTTAATGAGGACCTGTAGATGAAAGTCTCTAACACTCCCATTGGTGGTGCGTTGGTCATTGAACCGGATGTATTTAGTGATGACCGAGGCTTTTTTATGGAAACATTTCAAGCTGCACGTTATAGAGATGTTATAGGTGATGAATTTAACTTTTTACAAGATAACTATTCTCGCTCTATGAAAGGTGTTTTGCGTGGATTACATTTTCAAAAAACGAAATCACAAGGTAAGTTAGTGCGAGTGGTGATGGGTGAAGTCTATGATGTAGCCGTTGATATTCGGTTGGACTCACCAACGTATGGTCAATGCCATGGTGTGCGGTTAAATGCAGAGAATAAATTGCAATTTTGGTTACCCCCAGGGTTAGCACATGGTTTTGTCGTATTGTCTGAAATGGCTGATTTTGAATATAAATGCACGGACTATTACGATCCAAACGATGAGGGGTGTCTTATTTGGAATGATCCAGCATTAAATATACATTGGCCTTGTAGTAACCCTTTACTCTCTGGCAAAGACAAGATGGGAGTTAAGTTTAAAGACTTGTTTCTTTAAGGACATATTTATGGATCGACTACTTGTTACAGGGCTGAAAGGGCAAATCGGCCAATCAATAAAAGCCCGTATTGACCATCAGTTGTGGGACGTTTTACTTACCGATATTGATACTCTGGATATTACTAATGCAGAGCAAGTTTCATCATTATTTTTGCAATTTAGGCCCGATGTAGTGATTAATACTGCTGCTTATACTCAGGTTGATAAAGCCGAAAAAGAAGTCGCTATTGCAGAAGCTGTCAATGCTTACGGCCCTTATTTACTTGCAAAAGAATGTCAAAGAATAGGTGCGCTACTAATTCACTTTTCTACAGAGTATATTTTTGGTGGCCACGATAAAGTGGGTTATTCAGAAACAGATAAACCTGCTCCTTTGAATGTTTATGGCAGAACAAAGTTACAGGGTGATCAATATGTAAAATCGTATTTGACCAATTATATTATTATTCGTACATCCTGGGTGTTTAGTGAATACCAACATAATTTTGTGGCGACTATGCTATCACTTAATCGTAATACGGATGAAATTCGTGTTGTTAACGACCAGCTAGGTTGTCCAACGTATGCAGGTGATCTAGCTAACTTGGCGCTTGATATTGCCAAGGATTACACGCTTGAAACTGGCCGTTATCAATTCGGTGAATATAATTTTTGCGGTGATAGAGGGGTTAGCTGGTTTGATTTTGCTTGTGCTATATTTGAAGAATCTGATAAATATCAACCCGATGGTCAACATCGAAATTTAAAAGCGGTAACGAGCGAAGAATATGCTTCAATCGCCAAACGGCCAAAAAATGGTATTTTAAATTGTCATAAAATATCGCCTATATTTAAACCGTCGGATTGGCGTGAAAAATTACAACACGTGGTTAAAAAATCAATTGCATAACCGTTCCATCGCTGGGGGAAATCGATGATAAATAGAAATCTATTAGACGCATATAAAATTGAGCATGGGAGCATTAAAATTGCCATTGCTGGTGCGGGTTATATCAGTAAAGGGTTGATACAACAGATTACATTACTTGATTTTATTGATGTTGTGTCGATTTATTCTAAAAGCCGAGCGCCTATCATTGCGTTATTAAAAGATGCCAACTTACCTTTATCTATCATTGCAGATGATATTTCAGAGCTCTGTGGAAGTGATGCGGATATTGTGGTTGAATTGACAGGTGATACCGAGTTTGGCTGTGAGCTTGCTCTCGCAGCGTTAGCGGCTAATAAGCATTTTGTTGTTAGCGCTGAAACTGACGCATTAGTTGGGCCTGTTCTTGCTGAATTATTCCGTGAAAAGGAGCTGATCTACAGTAATATGTGGGGAGATGAACCTGGGTTAATTAAGCATCTTTATAATTACGCTGATGTATTGGGCTTTGGTATTGTTGCTGTTGGTAAATTTAAAGGTTTTCACGATTCGTTTGCCAATCCTGATACTGTACTTCCTTGGGCTGAAAAGTCAGGGCAAAAACCGACGATGATTACCTCGTTTGCAGATGGATCTAAAATGTCGATGGAAATGACGATTGTTTCTAATGCCACAGGTTTGGTTGCTGATGTCCCTGGCATGCATCTCGCGAAAGGGACACTAGAAGATATTGTCGACTTGTTAAAATTAAAAGAAGACGGTGGTATTTTGAATCGAACCGGTGTTATTGAAGTTGTTTGCGGTGTTGAGCCCAGTGGTGGGGTATTTGCTGTTATCACTACGGACAAACCTGAGATATTACATTCTCTTTCTTATTATAAGATGGGGGATGGTCCAAATTATCTGTTGTATTTACCTTACCATATGCCCGGAATTGAAGCCTTATACGGCTTATATGTGAATGTTGTTGAACACCAATCTGTTGTTCGGCCGTTGGGGGCACCTGTGTCTGATGTGATCTCTCGCGCAAAGCGAAACTTGAAAAAAGGGGAGCAACTCGATTGTATTGGTGGTTATGATTATTACGGTGAAATGACCAGCGCAGAGTTATCCGTTGAACATAGCGCATTACCCTTAGGCTTAGCGACAGGGGCTAAGTTGTTAGTAGATATTAAAAAAGGTGAACCGATTTTATTTCAACATGTAGAAATAAAAGGTCATAAAGATGGCTGTAAATTACGAGAAAGGTTCAGTGAAATGGTGTTGGAAAGTAGACCGCTAGATATGGGCGATATTAAGCAGGTTAATTTAGGTTAGGTATTACGGCATAGGTTAACCGTAAAGCGAGTCAGGTTATTATTGACCCGCTTCAATCGCTGTATAACTTGATGGTTTTAGCGGTGAATAATGCTTTAACTTTACCTATTTTATCCACTAATTGTAATAATGGTTTTGCGTACTTAGATTGGCCAAAAGGTAATTTAATTAATACGATAAAGAGTAATACAATGAGTTTTATTAACACGTCGACAAAGTAAGTGAGTTTGTTTCTAATCGGTGCTTTTTGCATACGATAGCGTGTATAAGTTTCACCTATACGTATGGCTCTTTTTAATAAATAGTGTATGTTTAATCGATTACTTGCCACCTCTTCACTGACATACGCTTCACTTGAACACACCAATTTACCGCCATATTGATACAGTCGATAAAAAAAATCGGCATCCTCACCGCCTGTTAAACCATAGTTAGAATCGAACTTGAGTTGGTATTTCTGTATTGCGGCTTGACTGACTAAGGTTGAATTAGTTGCGCCACTGGTGACTTCTTGGCCATTACTTACCGCAGGCCTATCAAATACACCTGATTCGATTATCCATTGTGGTGTGTGGTTAGGGTAGGTTGATTTAACGCGACCGAAAACGGCATCTGCTTGATAGGTTTGCGCCGTTGCTAAAAGTTGCGCTAACCAGTCGGGATCTGCAATTTCATCATCATCGATAAAGGCTATCCATTCACCCTTGGTATTATCAATTGAACAGTTACGTGCTAATGCGATATTTTTAGCCGTTTCTTGGCGATAAAAAACAGGCATATGCATGAGGGCTGCTTGTACTTTGACGAGTTTTTCGGCATAGCCTCGCTCATCGTTATCAACCACGATTACTTCAATTTTGACATATTCTGGTAGCCGCAGTGCTGCAATGCTCTTTAGGGTATCGATGACATGGTCTCTTTGGTATGTACACATGCAAATAGATATCAGCATTTATGTTTTCACCTATTAGTTGATGGCCTCCTAGTAATTGTAGTGAGGGAAGACACTATTAGCTATTATGATGATTGATTATACAGAATGGGATACGACCCTGTTCACCTCATTGATCTTGTTATATTAATCACTTATAGGTACTATCCATTATTTCAACTATAGACAATCCATGGATCTTGAATACAGGCTCGCTACCGAGCAAGATTATGATTTTGCATTTTTCCTCAAAAAGTCGGCTGAATATGGACCTATTAAAGCCATTTTTGGCTGGGATGAAGTATTACAACAACAGATGCATGCCCAAGAATGGGCGTCTGGTAAACCTATGCTGATCTGTATTGAGGGTATTGCAGTCGGCAGTTATAAAATTGAAGTTAACAGTGATCATATCCACTTTTGTCGCTTTTTCTTATTACCAGAACATCAAGGTAGAGGCATTGGTAGTAAGGTATTAAAACAGCTAATTACATTTGCCAAAGAGAAGCAACTACCTTGTAAGCTAAGTCATTTACAAGGTAATCGAGTCGGTGAGTTATATACCCGTTTTGGCTTTGTTATAGACGACTGTGATGGCCAATTCGTTTATATGTCTGCCAATAAATAATACGTTTAGATTATTCCCCACACCGTTATAGATGGATTTATAAAATGATGAAAATGAATGTACTTGCCTGCCGCTTGGCGTATAGCTTAGCTATGATGTTGCCCATGGTAAGTGTTGCTGCACAGAACAATGTGACAGATTTACAATCAGTATTTACCAGTGCGGATGTTCCGAGATCGTTTAGTGGTGTTGCCGTTATCGCAAAAGGTAATGAGATTACTTTTAGCTATACGTCTGCATCTCAGTCTGTAAGTTCAGACTTAGCTGCGCCAGCATTTACATTACAAACCCCCTTTGTGACCGCATCATTAAGTAAGCAAATGACTGCTGCATTAGTTATGAGAGAAGTAGGCCAAGGCCGAGTCGATCTTGATGCGCCAATTAGTCAGTATCTTAACTACTTAAAAGGAAAGTGGAACGCGGTTATTACGGTTAGGCAATTACTTAATCATTTGTCTGGTATTGTAGCGGTTGATAAACCACTTAAAACTGTCCCTGGCGAAGTGTTTGCATATTCAAATATAGGTTATAACTTATTAGGTGAATTAGTCGCTACGACATCAGGAAAGGACTATGAAATGTTAGCGTCAGACATGTTTGAATACTGTGGTATGGACAATACAAGCCCATCAAGTAATACCAACAATGCGCTTCGTTATCATGAAAAATCTCTCGGTGAGCTGGTGGAAATTACTAAGGACCTACCTGCTAGTACCACGCCAAGTGCTGGTATCATCTCTACCGCCGAAGACTTAGTGGCATGGAATCAGTGTTTGCATAATAGCGATCTGATATCAGCTAAATCACATGTACAGATGGTAGCTAAAGGGGCGACCAGAAAACATCGCTGGGGTGAGTTAGGTTATGGTTTTGGTCTGCAATTATCTGACAAAGCAGCGATACAAGAATGGAGTCATAGTGGTTATGTTCTGGGCTATATCTCGACGTTAAGTTATTACCCAAAATCAGATACAAGTATGATCCTCCTCGAAAATATATCTTGGTATCCGAAAGACATGACTCGGGTATTTCATTACCATGATAAATTGCGTAGTCAGTTATTAAAGCAACTCATTAATAAGTAATATATTGATAAATAATAGTATTGATGAATAAGCAGTATTGATAACGAGTACTTAAGAATCATACAAGTCTGTTTACAGTAAGCCAAGGCTGTAAATAGACCTGTATTCTATAAGTATTTTATTCAGTTGTAAGGCGAGCTATTACTGTTTCAGCCGCCTCTAGTGCGCCTTCGATATAGCCCCCATTTTCTTCCGCTGCTTCTGTTCCCGCAAAGTACCAACCTTGTTGATGAACAGGTGCAAGCGCTGATTGAATATCGCGTAACCCATAATGTGGGTGAGCGTTGGGGGCATTTTTATCGGCATCCGTCGCTGTCATGGTTTCTTGGCTCCAGTCGACTAACTTCACATCCATAGGTTGAGCGGCTTGTTCACCATAAATACGTACAAGCTGCTTCACTGCTAACGATTTAATTAACTCATTGCCTGCTGATTGGCGAGTATGTGCATCAATCCCCACAAAACCAAATAGTGCCCCTGTACCCACATTACTACTATTGGCGGTATTACTATCGTCGATAGTCCAATCAATTGTACTTGCATCATGTATTTCTGCTAACGGCCCCACTTGGCTACTGGCTGAACCGGACAACCCCGATTCACGCCAGAAGGGTGTGTCATAAATGGCAAAAAATTTAGCGTGTGCCGCCATCCATGTCGCAGTCGATGTGAACTTTTTCTGTACTTTCGTCGGTAATTCAGGTGATAACGTAATACTCTTTGCAAGTAAGCGTAATGGCATCGCAAAGATGACCTGACGCGCTTGTATTGTTTGTTGTTCACCGTCTATTTCGGTTTTAACGATAGAATAGCTATCTTGATCTGTCGCAGTATGTGTTACATTCGAGACCCTGGCGTTGAGAATAATACACTTATTGGTTAGTTTCGCTTTAATGCTATCAACAACAGTTTGCATGCCACCTGCAACACGCATTGATTGTGGCGAACCGGCGTAACCAGCTTCATAACGCTTCGGTGGTTTGTTCTCGTGCTTATCAAACAAGAACGCACCTTTATCATGTTGTGGGAATACTGGTAAATGTAGAGCATTAATCAAGGTGGTAATACGTGGATGCATGCCAGGCCAAAACCAAGAAGGTCCCATATCAAACTGGTCTTCGGTATATATTCGGCCACCCAGTCGCGATCGACCTTCGAGTAAAATATAATCCTTACCAAGCTGTTCTAATAAATAAGCGGTATATAAACCGCTTAATCCACCGCCAATAATGACAAATTCTGTTTTCATATTTTTGAGTATCCAAGTTACCTTAATAAATGCAGGTTAGAGGCGGTAAGTATGATGACCTGTCTTGATCCAAACTGTACAATCATCAGAAGTGGTTGTGATATTCAATGTTTCACCAATGGGTAAACGTAGCCAATCAAGTTTTCGATAAATGCCACCTTGATGAATAAATTCACCATTAACAACAATCACTTCAATGCCACCAGTGTTGTTTAGGGTGATACTTGAGTTAGGCGCCCAGCGTTCTAAACGTACCATTTCTTGTTTGAAAATGTGCAATGTTTGATATTGCACTGCAGTACGGTATTCATCTTGGATAAAAGCTTGATTAGTGGTTCTGATTTCAACATCTTGAGTGTCACCGTCTTGGAACTGACCCAGTTTCACTATGATCATACAGCCGTCTTTGACTATCGGCGCATGCTCAGTACCGACAGGGTTACGTTTATAGGTGCCAACAGGATAGTCACCGTGCTCGTCAGAAAATACACCTTGTAACACCAAGAATTCTTCGCCGCCGGTATGTACATGGTTAGTGAAATAGCTGTCTGCATCATAGGTAACCAGTGTTGTTGGCGTTGCTGCAAATTCAGCGCCATCACGCTCTAACATTTTACGTGATACACCTTTAATCGGAGAGGGTAGCCAAGTTGACTCATTAAAGAATACTTTCGCTGGTTGGGTTAGGTCGTTATTAATGTTCATATCGTTATTCCACAGATTAAGTGTCTTTATGTTGTAATTATGGATTTATTCTTTGCATATGACAAAGCACTACTTCTATACTAGCGATATAGTTTTTATTTAGTGGTTGATTTAAGGGAGGTAGTGCTATAAATGAAAAATATAGCCCACTTAAATGCAGTTCGTGTCTTTGAAGTGTCAGCAAGGCATCTTAGTTTTTCTTTGGCGGCTAAAGAACTGAATGTCACGCCTGCCGCAATTGGCCAGCAAGTACGTCTATTGGAAGAGTGGTTAGATATCACTTTGTTTATTCGTGCCACTAGCGGCGCTTCACGCTTAACGTTGACGGATCAGGCTAAGCTTGCACTGCCGGAAATAAGCCTAGGCTTAGAGCATATTTCTCAGGGTTTAGCATTATTGCAAAAACCGATTATAAATAATGCCATCACAGTGTCAGTGAGTCCTGCGTTTGCTGCAAAATGGCTATTGATGCACGTTGATGATTTTCAGCTTAAGTATCCTGATTATGACCTTCGCTTAAATACTAATTCTCGTTCTGTTGATTACTTTGCTGAGGATATTGATATTGGAGTGCGTTATGGCAAAGGCAATTGGCCGGGGTTATCACAAATATTGCTGATGGATGAGGATATATTTCCGGTGTGCTCCCCAGATCTGGTTGAGCAAGGGCTGAAGTTACCGACCGACTTAGCTCATTATCCGTTATTACACGATCATTCTATGCCGATAAGTTCAGGTTTTCCGACTTGGTCTAGCTGGTTGAGTGAGCTGGGTATCGATGATATAGACACCAATAAGGGATTGAAAATTAACAACTCGGCATCGGTAATTCAAGCCGCGGTGGCTGGACAGGGGGTAGCATTAGGCCGCAGTGTATTAGTCAAAGATGATCTTGCTTGTGGGCGACTAGTGAAGCCATTTCCAGTTCTGAATAGCAGTACAGAATTGGCTTATTATATCGTCTGGCGACCCGAACATGATGCGTTAGAAAAAGTTCAGACCTTTAAAGAATGGTTATTAGAAACCGCTGCCGTTATACAATGATGCCCACCATGATTATGGTTTAGCGAATTGTTTCAACTCAGATTAAAATTTGGTTGGCGTTTTTCAAGGAAGGCGCTGACTGCCTCACGAGACTCTGGTTGCGTGACTAAATAGGCTAGTTTTTGATTTTCATATTCGATTAACGCGAGTAGGTTAGGACGAGCTGTTTTCATCAACATCGCTTTACTGGTGCGCATGGCTATTGGTGCCAGCTTTGCCAGACTTATCGCCTTTGCTGTTGCGGTATCATCGGCAGACGTGCATACCTCATTTGCAAAACCAAGTGTAACCGCTTCTGCTGCTAGCATGCGTTCACCAGAAAGTAGCATTGCTTTGGCTTTACGAATACCAATATGTTGTGACAGAAGCTCACTCGAACCCAGTTCGGGACATAATCCCATCGCGATGAATGGTGTTTGGAATACAGCAGTTGGTGCGAGGTAAAGAAAATCGACAAACTGTAGCAAGGTTGTGCCAACACCAATGGCGGGGCCATTAACGGCTGCAACTATGGGCTTGTCACAGTTAATTAAGGCGTGCATAAAGCGGGCACCGTATTGATCTTCTTGACCTTGTGACATGGCTTTAAAATCTTGCATGTCATTACCAGCACAAAAAATATCACTCATCCCTTTAAGTAAAATAACTCTAATGAATTCATCTTCCTGTGCTTGTTCTAATCCTTGGGAAAGTAATAAATACATGCCTTGGCTTAAAGCGTTACGTGCGCTGGGGCGATTTATTGTTAGGGTTAAAATATTATCTTTCACAAGAGAAGTAATGAAATCATCCATGTTATAAACCTTAAATTTGAGCTGGGCATTTGCATAATACCCATTAAGGTTTCACTCTAGCATAACTTAAATTACAGAAAAGTCTCATTAATCGCATGTGTTTTGTCTGACCTTGATGATGATTCACTCTGTGAACTAAGGCTTCAATGATGTCGCAATTTAATACCTTGGGTCACAAATTTTTGACGTTATAATGGACTACTATTTATATCCGTTCCAATCAGTACTTGGTCATCGGGATTATCCGTTGTTTCATCTGCTATCCAAGGGGCAAGGCAATCACGGTCTTCGACGCAAGGATCTGTAAGGCTATTGAGGAAAGTCACCAGTTGCTCGATCTCATCGTTATTCAAGTTTATATTTGGTAATCGTGATGTCTCATCTTGGCGTTCTTGGTTAAGTTTATTTAATGCAAGTTCGCCATTTTCTTTCACGTTAGGGTATAAGTCGGCACAGTTTGCGATATTATTGAATTGGGCTAATTGACACCACTCATTGCTATTAACATAATCATCAATACTGCGGGTTGGGTTGATATGATGGCGCAGTACTCTTTCTAATGAATCAAATGTACCGGCGTGTCCATAAGGTGATGTTACAGCAACGTTCAACAAGCTTGGTGTGCGGAAGTTATATCTGTCTTGAGCATCCCCTGTTACGCGCTCACGACCAAAATCATCATCCCCATTACTGCCGTCACCTTTACCAATGCCAATTTGTGGAAAGGCAATAATGTTATGGCGTTCGTCACTTAACAGCGGACCACTATGGCACGTTGAGCAGCCTGCACCATTGTCTTGAGGTGTATTAAAGAATAACAAGGCACCTTGTTTTTGTTGTGCTGTTAATGCGCTTATATCACCATTGAGATATTTACGCCATGGTGAGTTGATAAACAGCATGGATCGCTCATATTCACTAATGGCTTTGCCGATGTTTGCGAAAGTGACAAGTTCCTCTGGTTCGGCATCACTATTGAATGCGGTTTGGAATTCGGTTAGCCATTGATTACGGGTTAATTCACCAGCGCCTTCGTCATAATCTCCCAGACGAGCGGCAAGGTGATGGCGAATAACATCTCTGCTACTGCCATTTTCAAAATTAGCCGTTTTCATTTCGTGATTTGAGGTAATGGGAAATCGAGTTTGTGCAACAACCAAATTAGAACCAGCATTGTTATCTGTTACGCCAAAGCCGCTGTCTGGTGTACTAATACCAGATGCCGCACCATTTTGGTCAACTTCTTTCCCTAAACTCTCGACGCGAGAATCCCAGAATAAACTGCTGTCCCATAACGCGATATTAAATATGGTCGGACTATTACGTGGCACAAAAGGTATCCCTTCACTATTGTTGCGCCCTTGGCCAAGCACTTGTGCATTTATAGATTCAACACCAATAGGGAGGCTTAACTCGTCTGCGCCACCGAGTGCTGGATGATGGCAACTGGCACAGGCGCTATCAAAATTACCACCAAGGCTTTGACTAAAGAATAATTTTTTACCTAGATTCGGAAGGGGAGACTCAATAGAAGGGATATCACGGTTTACAGTTGCTGAACGATCAAGGTTTTTTTGGTCAATAAGCGTCTGTAGTAATATGTCTAATTCAGTAGGTTGATTGGGTTCAGCTGGTTCATTGGGTTGGGCACTGTCGTCACCTGAATTATCATCATTACCGTGGCAACCTGATAACGTTAATGTGAGAGATAGCGTAATGGCTAGCGCTAATGATTCCTTTATTTTAAATATCATATCAGATCCCACTCACTTGTAATTTGTTTGTTGAATTACGTAGTCTAATTAATGAGTATGGAAGAACAATGCGATAAATAAGGAATAAATATCTAAAATAGTGCTAATTTGTAAAATTTATGTCGTTTTAAGGTGTGACTTAGTGATAGATGAAACTGTTAATTACCTTTTTTATCTTCACTTATCTAGATAACCAGACTATGGTTTGAGCATGGTTATATATTTCCGTGTGTTAATTACGACAGTTTTCAAGGCGGTAGTTACTATGTTAAGACACTATTATGTATCTGATGATCTTGATGAACTAGAGATTGTTGAAAAGGAGCTCGAAGCTGAAGGATTTACTGAACCTCAAATCCATGTATTAAGTCTTGATGATTATCATGTTGGGCAGCGGCATTTACATGAAGTTGAATCTTTGCTTAAGCAGGATGTTATCCGGGGGGGCGAAATAGGCGCAGGTGTTGGGGTTATCGTTGCTGTGCTTGCGTTAGTGATACCCTATATGATGAGCTGGACGAATGGCGCTGCAGGTTGGGTACCCTTTATCTTTTTGTCTGTGTTGAGCTTTGGATTTTGTACTTGGGAAGGGGGATTCATTGGTTTTCAAAAACCAAACGTACATTTTGTTCGCTTTCAATCGCTATTAATAAAGGGAAAACATATCTTATTTATCGATGTGGATCCAGTACAGGAGCATAATTTTGGCATTATCATGCGTTCGCACCCTGATGTTAGACCTGCAGGCTGTGGCACGGGCTCGCCACATTGGGTTGTGAGTTGTCAGGATACATATAACCGGATGATGAAGTGACCACCTTAAACACGGCTTTAATTATTTAGCAAAGCAATTCAAATTTCTTGCGCTATGCTTATTAATTACACTGGTTTTCAGGTCACTAGTTAGTTTTATATTTTGTAAAACTGACAATAATCGATGGTTCAATTATGGTTATTGCGGTAGTAATTCTCTTACTGGTTATTAGCTCCTTATTGTTTCATTTCTTTAGTCCATGGTGGTTTACGCCTATCGCGTCGAATTGGACAGCAATAGATCAAACTATCAACATTACCTTCTGGGTCACGGGTATTGTATTTGTTGCCGTGAACTTGTTTCTCGCTTATGTGGTGTATCGGTTCCGTTATAACAAAAAAAGAAAAGCAGATTATGATCCGGAAAATCGTAAATTAGAAGGCTGGTTAACGGTATTAACGTCGATTGGTATTATCGCTATGCTTACACCAGGGCTGTTTGTTTGGGCTGATTTTGTCAATGTGCCAGCAGATGCGAGTGAAGTCGAAGTGGTTGGCCAGCAATGGCATTGGAGTTTTCGCTTACCAGGTGAGGACGGTAAACTTGGACGTACAGCCATTCCATTAATTAATCAGAATAATCCGTTTGGTATAGACCCTGAAGATCCACATGGGCAAGACGATGTGTTGATCAATAGTAATGAATTACACCTGCCTATTGAGCACCCAGTCAAAGTGTTATTGCGCTCTAAAGATGTGTTGCATAATTTCACTGTTCCTCAATTTAGAGTAAAAATGGACTTGGTGCCAGGCACTCAATCTTACCTCTGGTTTACACCAACGTTACTTGGTCGTTTCGAAATTCTATGCCTCGAGTTATGCGGTATTGCCCACTATACAATGCGTGGACACGTTGTTGTTGAATCTGAACATGATTATAAAATATGGCTTAACCAACAGCCAACATTTAGCCAAAGCCTTGCTCGAATTAGCCGTGATATTTCGGCTGGTCAGCAGATGTATACCACGTGTATTGCTTGTCATGGCGTTAATGGTGAAGGAAATAGAACGATCGGGGCGCCAGCATTAGCGGGTCAGGAACGTGATTACCTTAATCGGCAGTTACATTATTTCCGTAATAATATTCGTGGTGGCAGTGATGATGATGTTTATGGTCGTCAAATGTTACCGTTTGCAGCAATGTTAGCTGACGATACTGCGGTGGCTAATATCAGTCGTTACCTTAATTCGTTGCCGCCTGTGACCGTTACTCAGTCAACTGAACATCGAGGTAATGTGTCGGTTGGGCGAGAACTCTATCAGAATTGTGCCGTTTGTCATGGTGAACTTGCCCAAGGAAATTATGCCCAGAAAGCACCTAAATTAGCGGGGCAACATACAAGCTACCTCAAACGTCAATTAAAGAACTACCAGAAAGGTATTCGCGGTGCACATCCACAAGATATGTATGGGTCTCAGATGATTCTGATGTCTAAATTGTTGCACGACGATCGCGCTATCGACGATGTTCTCGCGTATATCGCTATATTACAGCCAGTTAAATAAGGTTTGGTAGGAGGTTTTAGTGAAAGAAATACAGCCTATTATTGCAGACGACCACCAACCATCGGGCTTCTTTGCTAAGTATGTGTGGAGTTTGGATCATAAAGTGATTGCAATTCAATATTCAATCACGGCTATATTTGTTGGCTTGATCGCTTTAGTATTATCTGCGCTAATGCGTTTACAACTCGGCTTTCCTGATCATTTCTCTTTTATTGACCCAAGCTCTTATCTGCAATATGTCACCATGCATGGGATCATTATGGTGATCTATTTGCTTACCGCATTATTACTCGGTGGCTTTGGTAATTACCTGATCCCATTGATGATAGGCGCTAGGGATATGGTGTTTCCTTATCTTAACATGCTGAGTTTTTGGACTTATTTGGTCTCGGTTATCGTACTGATATCTAGTTTTTTTGTTACCGGAGGGCCGACTGGTGCAGGGTGGACCTTGTACCCACCACAAGCTATTTTACAAGGTACACCGGGGGCTGATAATGGCATATTGTTGATGTTGTTATCGCTGGCCATTTTTATTATTGCTTTTACTATGGGTGGACTTAATTACGTGACCACGATATTGCAAGCGCGTACTCGTGGTATGACCCTGATGAGAATGCCACTGACATTGTGGGGCATTTTTATTGCTACTATTTTAGGCTTGTTGGCATTTCCTGCGTTACTGGTCAGCGCGATCATGATGTTGTTTGATAAATTACTGGGTACCAGCTTCTTTATGCCTGCGATCTTATCTTTAGGTGAAAACTTAGACTATACCGGCGGTAGCCCCATCTTATTTCAGCATCTATTTTGGTTTTTTGGTCATCCGGAGGTATATATTGTCGCTTTGCCCGCATTCGGCATGGTGTCGGATGTGATTGCCACTCATGCTCGTAAAAATATCTTTGGTTATCGGATGATGGTATGGGCGATTGTCGCGATCGGTGGGCTTAGTTTTGTGGTGTGGGCGCATCATATGTATGTCAGTGGGATGAATCCTTATTTTGGTTTCTTTTTTGCCACCACCACCTTGATTATTGCAGTACCGACAGCATTGAAAGTCTATAACTGGCTGTTAACGCTGTGGCGTGGAAATATTCATTTTACGGTGCCGATGTTTTTCGCTATTGGCTTTATCTTTACCTTTACGCACGGTGGTCTAACAGGCTTGTTCTTGGGTAATGTGGTGGTTGATTTACCTTTGTCGGACACATTTTTTGTAGTCGCGCATTTTCATATGGTGATGGGGGTGTCGCCGATCATGGTGCTGTTTGCAGCCATCTATCATTGGTTCCCGTTAGTAACGGGTCGTATGCTGCATACGGGGCTGGGTAAATTACATTTCTGGGTCACTTTTCTTGGTACCTATGCGATTTATTTACCGATGCATTATCTTGGTTTTCTTGGTGTGCCGCGCCGTTATTTTGCGCTGGGCGATACCGCTTTCATTCCCGATTCAACACAAACACTCAATGCCGGTATTACTGTCGCTGCCTTGATTGTTGGTGTGGGTCAGCTGATCTTTATTTTCAATCTAATCTGGAGTTTACGACGGGGTAAACTGGCCGTTGCTAACCCTTGGCAAGCGACGTCGTTGGAATGGCAGACGCCGCAATGCCCGCCTGTGCATGGTAATTGGGGGAATAACGTGCCTGTCGTTTACCGGTGGGCTTATGATTACAGTGTACCTGGACACAAAACTGATTTTACCCCACAAAATATAATGGACTCAGAGTGTTTATTAACAGACAAGGGAGGGCGGTAATAATGAACATTATTCACCAATTACTCAGTAAGCCTTGGTTGTCAGACGATGCTGATATTTCCGAATCATATAATCAGACGCAATGCTTGAAAGTGACCCAGACCGAATCAACTAAAACGGCTCTGGTGTTTTTCTTGATGGTGGTGACCGTTGTTTTTTTATTGATTTCAATCACTTTTTTATCTCGTTCGCAATATCCTGATTTTACGGCGTTAGCGGGTCCCCCTTGGTTACCTTTTAGTAATCCAATTACCCTTTGGGTGAACAGCGCGTTCTTATTATTAGCATCTATTTCTATTCGCTTTGCGGCTACCACTAAGCCGATTAACGAGAGCGTGGGTCATACACGTATGGTGTTGGCGCTATGCCTGACGGGGTTATTTAGTTGCTTGTTTTTAATCGGGCAATTATTAGTGTGGCAGCAGCTTGCTGCATCGGGTTTTGCGGTAAATGGGAATCCAGCCAACAGTTATTTCTATTTGTTTACGGGGATTCATGGATTACATTTGGCGGGTGGTTTCATTGCATTAATTCGGGTTGTTATTACCTTTGTTAAACATACTGATAGTGAAAGATTGACTGCTAACTTAGGCTTATGTGTTTGGTATTGGCATTATTTGTTTATTGTATGGATGTTGCTGTTTGCGTTGTTAACGGCAACACCAGATACCTACAAAACGATTGCATTGCTTTGTGGTTTTTAGGAGATGGTCATGAATAATAACAGCCACAATGATGATGAAAAGAAAGGTTGGCAAAGTGTAGTATCTGATTGGTCGAATGATCGCACCGTGTTTGATATGCCTTGGCCTAAATTTATGATGTGGGTATTTTTACTCAGTGATACTTTCATTTTTGGTATTTTTCTAACCGCTTATATGAGTGTGCGAATGAGTACGGTTGATGCGTGGCCTAATTCGAGTGAAGTATTTGCGTTAACGATCGCGGGGGAGCACGTACCCTTAGTGTTGATTGCGATTATGACGTTCATTCTTATTACCAGTAGCGGCACGATGGCGATGGCTGTTAATTTTGCCTATCAAGGGGATAAACGCAAAGCCAGTTATCTGATATTTATTACCGCTTTATTCGGAATTTCTTTTGTTGGTATGCAAGCTTTTGAATGGAGCAAGTTGATCTTTGAAGAAGGGGTTCGGCCATGGAGTAACCCATTAGGCGCAGCACAATTTGGTGCCACCTTTTTTATGATCACTGGGTTTCACGGTTTGCATGTGAGTATTGGCGTTATTTATTTGCTCGTCATTGCCAAACGTGTGCGTGCGGGTGATTATGAAAGTAAAGGTTATCAAGCGGTTGAAATATCGGGACTATATTGGCATTTTGTTGATTTGGTGTGGGTATTTATTTTTGCTTTTTTCTATCTTTGGTGAGGTGTGATTATGAAGTCCACACAAACACATAAAATTGGTCAAGTGCATCCTATTCGCCTTTATCTTAAAGCATGGTTATTGTTATTTATCTTAAGCGCTTGTTCTTATATGGTGGATTATTTTCAGGTTCAAGGCTATTTACGCTGGGCACTTATCTTGTTTTTTATGGTCATGAAAGCGGGGTTGATTTTAACTGTGTTTATGCATTTAAAGTGGGAACGATTTGCAGTGAAGCTACTGTTATTCATTCCCCCCATTGCGATATTGATATTCATTACCTTAATGAATATAGAAGCCAGTTATGTGTTTATAAGTAGGCATTTATAAATAAATTTTTATATTCCAGCTTGGGCTTAAGCATTATATTAATTTTTTTTATTATGTTGAGGTTCTTGTTCGGGTTGTATCAACCTCAAGCGGTAGCGAAAATTAATGGCATTGCTTTGAGTGAAGCTATGCCGATTACGGACTTTGTATTACAAGATCAACATGGCAATCGTTTTACTCAAGATGACTTGTTAGGCAAGTGGCATATCGTTGCTGCCGGTTATACCCACTGCGGCGATATTTGTCCGATGACGTTATTAGCGCTGAGTCAGTTTCAGGGGCATTTAGAGCAAAGCGCATTTGAGGATGATGTCGATATTATTTTTTATACCGTTGATCCTTCGCGTGATACTCCTCAAGTACTGGCGGAATATTTAGCATTTTTCGATCCCGAAATAATAGGGTTAAGGCAAGTTGAGGGGCTGACTTATTTAGGGTTTGCTAATAGCTTAAATATTATTGCTATTTATGAATATGAAGCCACTAATGATAATTATAGCGTTAGCCATAGCTTCGCTTTTATGGTGATTAACCCTGAAGGGAAATTACAAGCCATACTCGAACCTGAAACCAACCCTTTTGGTGAAGCAATATTATCATCTCAGCTATTATTTGAAGACTTCAAGCAAGTACGGTTGCGTTATAACGATGTGAAAGGAGTTGACCAATTGGAATGAATCCTAGTTAAATATTGATTTTTAAGTTCATTTTACTCATTGCCTTAACCTTGTTTTAACAGGGAATATACATAAATATGAAATACCTATAAAGTATTAATGATTTACACTGTAACCCTTGTTTAATTAAGGTTTTTTGTTGTATGGTTGATTGAGATATACAACATAAAAGGTATTACAATGAGTAAATTAAAAGGTATTCAAATCACGCAAGCGGATGACCAACGTTTAATCAATTCCATTTGGCTTATTGATGAAAGTGCAGAGCAAGCAAGATGCATCGGTACTGTTGATGATGTGATCGCGCAAGATGCCGTGGTTAACTTAGCTGAACTTGGTAATTTTGAGTCTCGTGATATTGCAATCGAAGAACCTGCAAAGGTAGAAGGTGGTCAACACTTAAACGTGAATGTATTAACACGTGAAACACTGGAAGATGCGATTAAAAATCCAAGTGCATACCCACAGCTAACAATACGTGTATCGGGTTATGCTGTACGTTTTAATTCATTAACATCAGAACAACAGCAAGACGTTATTAGCCGTACATTCTCTAAAACAATGTAATGATATAAATATATCTGTTCATTATTCTCTCTTTAACCTCAGTTATTACTGGGGTTTTTTATCTTCGTATTTTCTCCATATGTTGAATGAATTATAAGCAATATTTTGTAGTTTATTGATATTGATTATAGTTTAAACTCGCTGTACTTCTTAATTTGCTATCAAATGTGTACTTTGTTATTTAAACGCGCTTTTTAAATATTCATTTAAAAGTTTTATTGCGACTTTATATTGAACCATCAAAAGTGATGAGTTTTATTCGATAAACTTAGGAAAAATGAATGAAGTATATATTCTGGATTGTATTGATCTTATCTGTATCAGGGTGTAATGAAGGGGCCGGGGCTCAGCAAAGTATTCCTCTACCTCGTCCTGAACCTGAACAGCCAGAAAAAGAAGTCATGGCGGTCGAAAATGTTCGATTAATCGAGACTAGTCAAACAAGTCTGACGTTAGGCTGGGATGATAGCCATAATGCTAATGGTTATATTATTCGCCGAGATGGTAATAAGGTCGCGACGGTTAGCCGTGGTTTATATCGTTTTGTTGATATAAACTTGCAAGAAAACAGAAGCTATGTCTATGACGTGCTGGCCTTGGATAAGGAAGGCAGAGAATCTGAGTCGCGAACTATAACCGCCTTAACAATGGCGAATGACAGCCCTGTTATTTCACCGATTACTGACATTGTCTTGTTAAACGATACCGCAACTGTCGGTGCGTTTGTGGCTAAAATAAATGCAAGCGATGCTAATGGTGATGCATTGCATTATCAAGTTTCCAGTGAACAGGCATTGAACTATTTTACTATTGATGAAGATGGTGCATTAACTGTGATTGCTTCAGTTAATAAACTTTCATTAAAAGTCATGGATATTTCTGTGGATGTGAGTGACGGTTTAAGTTCGGTAACTGTACTTCTTCATGTTGCATTTATACCTAATGCGGAAAAACCAGAAAACCAAGGATTGTTACGTAAGTATTATCAAGATAATCGAGTTAAAGGTAAGCTTTCTGAACTTAAAGCGTTACCAACGTTCCCTGATAACCCTACCTCTATAAATATTGAAACTGACTTCGAATCACCAAGTAATATTGGGAGTAGATATGGTCAGACTCTGGAAGGCTATATCGTCCCACCTGTCACAGGTGACTATCAATTCTGGATAGCTTCAGATGACGAATCTGAACTGTTGTTAAGTGATAGTGTTAGTACCAAAGGGCTAAGACGAATTGCTTATACAGAGCGGGCTACAAACAAACGTGAATGGGACCCTGTGCGTTATGGTAGCCAAGCCTCTGAAATCATTTACCTTGAAGCTGGCCAAGTATATGCAGTAAAGGCGTTAATGGCTGAAGGTTATGGATCTGACTTATTAGCTGTCGCTTGGGAAGGGCCGGAAATACCACGAGGAGTCATCACCAATCAATATTTGCGCTTACCTGTTGATACGATAAAACCTAAGCCTATATTTAACTTTAATTGGCTAAAAACGTCAGAAGACACAGTGATCTTACAATGGAATGCAACTACCGATAATGTTGATGTAAAGCGTTATTTAATTAGTGAAAGTAATAAGTTGTTAGCAACGACAAGTAAGGATAAGTTATCAATTGAGCTAACGGGTTTGGAAAGTGCAACTCGTTATGATTTTACTATTCGCGCACAGGATAAAGCCGGTAATAAGTCGATGGAAAGTGATCCTTTGATGATTGTGATTGATGATTTTATAGCCCCTTCGGTGGTGACGAATATTAGGGTTAATGAAAAGGGGACTAATTTTATAGATCTTGGTTGGGATGCCTCAACGGATGAAGATAAGCAGCAAATACTTTATCGTATTTACCAAGATGGGGAACTTGCTGCACAAACTTATAATACGAATTATAGACTTAAACAATTATTACCTGCCACAAACTATAATCTTACCCTTGAAGCCGTTGATATTGTTGGTAACAGTAGTGGTTTATCAAATGGACTATCGATACAGACTAACGCCTTGGTTGCTGATACTCCCGTATTCGAATATCCGTATTATGAATTTGCGGTTCCTGCTAATGGCTCTATTGGTAGCTCATTTGCAACATTGAGTTTTAATGAGCAGCAAGGATTGGCGTTTAAGGTAGTAGGTGGTGATGATGCGGACTTATTTGGAATCAATGAGAAAGGTCAGCTTAGCTTGAAACGTCATGTTCTTGAGGGAGAGTTGCACTCGTTTGATCTTGAAATCACGATAAATAAAGATAATAAAACAAGTTCTACGCTAGTCAAAGTGCATGTTTTACCTAGTGATGTATTACTTTATCAAGGTGTATCGCAGGAAGTATGGACTGGAATATCTGGCTCAAGTGTGGCGGTTATTAATACTTTAGCGCCTATTAATCAACAAAGTACATTAACAAACTTTAAATCACTCACTAATATGGGGTCTTCTTATGGCCAACGAGTATATGGTTATTTCACTGTACCTGTGAGTGGGGTGTACAATTTTTGGATTGCTTCTGATGATCATAGTGAATTACGCATTAGTTCTGATATGACGCGTGATAAAGCTGATTTAGTCGCACATATTACTGGTTATACGAGTGAAGATAACTGGCGTGATAGCAGCCAGGTTAAAACGAATATTAATTTAAATGCTGGTCAGTATTATTATATCGAAGTGCTTCATAAAGAAGGCGGTGGTGGTGATCACATGTCTGTTGCATGGCAGGGGGCTGGTATTCCTAATCGAACCTTGATGACAGGAGAGTTCCTGATACCTTATAACCGTTTTCACCCTGCAGCGGTAAACGTTGATACTGCAATACAAACTGGTTTTGACAGCCAAGGCAATCAAATTAAACTTAATCTGAGCGTAGATGAAAGCGCTGAGGGTTACCCGGTTTGGATCTATTATGGTGAAATGGATGCTGGTAGTAATACTGAAGGGTGGCAGTATCGCGTTAAGTTAAACGATTTGTTAGCTGGGGAGCATGACATTACACTGTCACCAATTGATCCCGGTAAAACGTATTATATTCGGACTGAGACTGTTGGGCCAACGGGCAGTCGCTGGAGCTCGAATGTGACTATCGTGCGTACGGTTATTATCGATAAAAATAAAACGGCTGGTGAATCATTGCCGCAAAATATTGATATCGACGTTAGTATCAATGATGTTGACTACGCATTAGAATTTACGAAACATTCAGTCCGGTCTCCTAATTTTCAATTGCTTACCTTCGACTCTCGTCGAGTCAAAGAATATGAATCTGTATCACCAATGCCGGAAATTAGAACTTACCGTGGCATTGTAACGAATAATTCTACGGTAACCGTTACTGGTGTGATCGATGCCTTGGGCTCGATTCATATTTCGGCGTGGAAGGGAGACATGTTATTTTGGCAGAAAAAAGTTGATGTTAGTGGATTTATAACGACAACAGCATTAGGTAATGATGAAACCGATACTCAAGAGTTAATCATTGATTTTGAGTTGCCTGCTATTGAGAATGGTCGTTTATATCAACCGCAACCTGGCAATGACTTCCATAATAGTTTAGCGCGGGTTGCTTTTAAATTTGAAGAAAACCAATTTGATAAAGGCGCTGGAAACAACATTATTAATGGTGTCGCGCAAATGGAAGGCCACATTAATGAACTCGACTATATGTGGGCACAAAAAACAGGCTTACGTTGGGATATGGGTAAAGCCGTTATCGAATTAAAAGACGATATCGGTAAGGCTACGCAAACTCGTCCGAGTGCGCCTGATGCAACTAACTTCAGTATTGATTTTCAAGATCCTGTGAATGGCGGGCAGTGTTGGGGTGGTGGTTATTGGGTTGGCTGTATCGCAGGTTATACCATGAGCTGGGGCTTTACTCATGAAATTGGGCATAACTTAGGGTTAGGCCATGGCGAACAAACCGATAATAATAATCAAATTCAAGAGCCAAGAACGCATATGGGCAATATGCAAGCATGGAATACGACGCGTCGGATTCAAAAAGGCTCTCGCTTTAAAGCCGCGAAGGCATTAACAGATCCTATGTTACCTGCCACATTCAAAGATTATTTAACGGTATATAAAAATGAATCTGGTTTGGTCAATCCATTGGCAAATGATTATGACGCAAATGGCGATCTATTAACCATTGAGAGCTTTGACGCGACAACATTAGCTGGTGGCACCGTTATTGTTTATGGTGATTCATTACGTTATACACCACCTGCCGATTTTGTCGGCGTCGATCAATTTAGCTATATTGCCACGGATGGAGAATATAAAACCCGTGGCCCAGTGATGATTCAAGTTGTAACACCTGAATTGGTCGCTGATTGGAATATGGATAACCTAAAAGATAATAAAGTGACGGACTCTTCTGTATTTGGTCATGACTTACAGGCCGAAACGACAGGTGTTAAATTAATTGAAATGCAAACTGCTGGGAGAACTGATCAAGGTATTACTATTCCATTGTTAGCAGCAAAAGAGATGGTTAATGATCCTTTAGGAGATAGCTTATTACCACATAAATTAGATCCGGGTCATAAAAGTTTTACTGCGGCTATGTGGTTTAAATATTCGGTAACTGACGGTGATAAACTACTTATTGGTAAATCGTCTAAGACCCCAAATAATATGAATTATGGTGGTTGGGAGATCCGCGCTAGTGGACATGATTTAGAAATTCAAGTTAATTTCCGCGACCGATTTATGTATCCGAATAATGTAACGATCACTCAACCTGCTGCAATTGTTGACGGCAGTTGGCACCATGTGGCCGTTGTCATCGATCGAGAAAATCAGCTGTTACTGGGTTATATCGATGGTGCACCGTTTGATCTACAAGGTGATTTACCGATGGGGAATAGCCCGATTATTGCCGCGATGAATACTTCTGGTTATGGTGGCGGCTCTCCATTTAAAGTGGGCGGGCATACGAGTGTTACCTGTGAAGATGGTGCGACCTCGGCAGACCCTAAAGTTTGTGTATCCGCATTGGAACAAGCATATGATAGTGTCAAAATTTATCATAAAGCATTGTCAGCAGCGGAAGTGAGTGCTTTGTTGACGGAATAAATCATCACGTTAGATAAGCATCATCAAAGTTCGAATTTGATGATGCGTCTATTCACAAATCATAAAACATGCATTTCCTATTTTTCCTCATTTGCTTTATATCTAGTTGATAGATTAATTATATTATAAAAATAAAGGAAGAAAGAGATGGATGGAGTCGGTATTTTATACCCGTTACTTGCGCATATATTTTTAGTTATATCATTGTATGTTTTATTGATAATACGTAAATCAAAAGCAATAAAAGCAAAAGCAATTGATTTTAAGAAAACGGCGTTAAATAACAAGGCATGGCCAGAAGATGTTGTTCAAGTATCAAATAACTTAGATAACCAGTTTGAATCACCTTTGGTGTTTTATGGCTTGTGCATCATCACTGTGTTGGTTGGGGCGGTGAATAGTTTTGCTATTGGACTGTCAGTTGTTTATGTGGTGTTTAGATATATTCACGCTTATGTGCATGTGGGGACTAACTATGTGCCACATAGATTACGTGCGTTTTCACTGTCTTTGTTTGTACTGTTATTACTGTTAATTCAAACGTCAGTACATATAGCGATGGCTGCATAGCGACAAATAGAGCGTTATACATAGGTTTCATTATTTAGAATAAAAAATAGCCGCAATTAATGCGGCTATTTTGTTTGTATTATAGATTACTTTGATGACGCTAATTAGGTCATCTTAACTCACCTAAATTATGCTGGTGTTGCATCATCAGTTGAGATATTACCTGCTTGTTTACGTTTTAGTAATAGTAAACAAATCGCCGTGAACATACCAAATGCTGATACGCTCAGACCAATACCAAAGATCATTTGATACGCTTCAATTGCAGGATAGGTATCGATGATCCAACCGTTTAGTGCGTAAGCCCAGAATACTGATGCATATGCAGCGAATGAACCAACACTCATTGCTGCGCCACTGAATTCTTTCGGAACACCTGCTTCAGCAATCGGCGCTAAGATAATGCCTTTTGCTAGGAAGATACTAAACGAGAAGCACATTAGTAGAATCATGTTCATTACTAACATTTCAGCTGATTTTGGTAGTAAAATTGTAATACCTAAACAGATAACAGTAAGACCCAGTGCACACAGCATCATTTTAATCGATGATTTGAACACAAAGTCAGCAATTGAGCCAGCAACAAGACCGGCAACAACACCCATAGCACCAGTATTAATGATACCGAAGATAGCGGCTTCTGCAGTTGTTAAACCAAACACAGCTTGTAAGTATGGTACTGTGTAGATAAGCGTGATGTAAGTCCAGTAAACTGTTAGAGATGTTAGAGCCGCTAACCATACTGTTGGCATTTTTAATACATAGAATAAACCTTGTAATGCTGCTTTGTTTTTACTTTCGCCTGCTTTAACTTCTAATTGATTGTCTGGTACAAATTTCCATACACAGAATATCATTGGTAGGATAAGTAAGGTATAGAATACGATAGCACCTTGGAAAATCAAGATTGAACCACTCACTAATGCCATGATACCAACGATAATTGCGTTCATGCTCATTTCTGTTGCACGACGAATTGACTCTAATAAACCAAAAGCCATGCCTTTGTTGTCATCGCCTGACATTAAGTTAACGCCATTCACAACAGCAGGCCAGAAGATCGCATCAATCAGACCCCAAAGTCCGGCAATGACGATCAAGAAGGTAAATTCAGGTTGAAAGATGATGATAGCCATCATACTTAAGAATCGTATGAACATACTGGTCATTAAAATCGAACGTACAGAGAAGCGGTTATTTACCCAACCAGCAGGGATGTAGAAGAACATTGCTGAGCCGATTAGTGTAAATAGTACACCCATCTGCGTATTATCAATGTTTAATACTTCTAGTAGTAAATTATAAAATGTACCTTTAAATGCTTCGAAAGCAGAATAAATGATCTGTCCTGACAGTACGACAGATAAGAAACCGTAAAAGCGGCTTTTTGAGTCGAAGCCAATTTTTTCTAATAAACTCATTATTTATTACCTAACACTTTGTATTTTGATGGGAATTTATGGGCAACATCGGTACAAATACCGTCGACACCCCAGTTGAATAATTGATTAGCGCGCGCAAGATCGTTTACAGTCCACACGTTTACTTTAAAACCAGCGGCTTTAAATTTGTGAACCATTTCTTGCGTTAAGCCTTTGTCTTCTGGATGGATGTAATCTGCGTTACACCAATCTAAAATTGAGTTCCAATCGTCCCACAAGGTATGGCTTTCAAATAAACAAGCAACTTGGGTTTCTGGGCTACGACGTTTAAATTCGGTTAGGGCAAGGTGGTTGAAGCTTGATACGATTAATTCGCGCTCAGGGTTTAGCTCTTTCAAACCAATAATTAAATTATCAATCAGGGTATAGCTAAGTTCTGCACTTGCTGCGCATGATTTAATTTCGATATTCATGTTGAGCTCAAGCTCATTTGCTAATGAAATTAACTCTTGGAGCGTCGGTAGTTTTTCACCAATGAATTCATCTGCAAACCAGCTACCAGCATCGATATTCGCGATATCGTCATGACTGATTTTGCATAATTGACCACTCTTGTCAGTACAACGATCTAAAGTATCGTCATGTGAAACAATAATCGTACCGTCTTTTAAAATATCAACGTCACATTCGAACCATTGAATATTATTCTCTTTGCATAAAGAAAATGCGGCTAATGTATTTTCTGGTGCCAGCGATGACATTCCACGATGAGCAATCAATCTTTTCATTGTTAACCTTCTTGCAACTAAAATTGTGACGAGATAATAGGGGAGATTATATAAACGAAATGTGACATAGATACAATTATCACTATTCGAAAGTTAAAATGTTCAAATAAAGTTTTTATTTGTTTGAAAATTCATCAATCGAAACGTTTTTTAACTAGTATAAATACTTAAAAATAGTTTGGTTTCAATCGAAGGTTACATTTGAAGGTGTAAATGGATGTATTTGTGAGAGTGGTTAATTTGACGTTAAAAGTTGTGAGGTTAACTGTTTTGTTATTATTATGCTTTAGATTAGGTGATAATGACTTATAAAAGACTCATTATTCTTTAGCTATTTAAATAAATGTTATCAATAATAGGGCTACTGTAAGGTAACCCTAGCGTTAAATTATGTTCATTTTATCGGTTACTCAACCATAATGTCTGGTAGGGTTTGAGTGTTAATATTTGGCTAATATCCTCGATAGTATCCCCGGTAATTAAATCATACCAAAAATCGCTACTGATTAAGTTCACATTGGCTAGCGGTAATGTAAGTTGCGTATCTGAAATATTACTGATGCAAAATATGCTTTGGCTACGGTCTATGCTTTGTCGCCAAAATCCAAAGAGTTGTTCGCCTAACTGTAAGGTGAATTGAGTGGCATTTGGGTGAAATGCGGGTTGCGCAGTTCTTAATGTGATCAGATGATTAATATCATGTAATGAACGAGCATGTTGGCTTTCGGGGTTATCAAGTTGCTTTGTTAGTGAATTAAGTGCCCAGCGATGTCGATTGATAGAACGATTATGACTCGTGTGGTCGAGCTTTTTATAATCATTACTCGTGCCGAGTAAACTATGAATGTAGATCCCAGGGATACCTTCTAGTGCGAGCATGATCGTATGAGCACAGATAAAACGTGCATGCCCCCATTCGTCTTTACCTGCTGTTGTTCCTTTTAATGCATCGTATAAGGTGATATTTAACTCATAAGGCTTACGCACTTTTTTTTCTTCCGAATTCGAGGTGTTTTTAGTATCTGCCGTCACTGTTCGCCAAGATATTTTACCACCAAATTCTTGCATCGTAGTGACTAACTGATTTATCTCTTGATCTGACAATAAACCTTCTGTTGGTCGTAAGCCGATACCATCGTGCGATGCGATAAAGTTAAAATAAGCCGTGCCATTTTGGGCTGGTGGCATGCTCATCATCCATTGTTTTAAGTATTGGCAATTACCGGTGATCAAGGTATTTACCAATAAGGGTGGTAGGGCGAAATTGTAAATACAATGTGCTTCGTTGCCATTACCAAAATAGGTAAGGTTTTCTTTGTTGGGAATATTGGTTTCAGTAATTATAACGGCGT
>Ga0209395_1000864_pt1 | contig 43780 bp, 35 predicted proteins | sample GOMGulsemesocosm_3_FD_184635 | JGI IMG/M metagenome (GOLD analysis project Ga0209395, IMG submission 184635) | Methane-oxidizing microbial communities from mesocosms in the Gulf of Mexico - GOM9D Gulf of Mexico (SPAdes) (version 2) | ecosystem: Environmental > Aquatic > Marine > Cold seeps... | reverse complement strand
CTGCAACAGAAGAAACTACTGAAGAAAATACTGCAGAGTAATTTTAAATTTGACGAGAGATGCGTAAAGAAGATTGTTTTTATTTAGGCAAAATCGTTAGAAAACATAGTTTTAAGGGAGAGGTTGTAATCAAGTTAGATACAGATGAACCCGAATTATACCAAGAAATGGAATCAATTTTTGTCGACCTCGGCAATAATCTGATTCCATTTTTTATTGAAAAAAGTTTACTTCAAAAAGGAAATCAATTACGTGTTCAATTTGAAGAGATGTATACTGAGGAAGAAGCAGATGCGGTTTTAAAAGCAGATGTGTATTTGCCTATCGATTTGTTGCCGAAATTAACTGGAGATAAATTTTATTTTCATGAAGTGATCGGTTTTAAAGCTGTGGATGTAAATTATGGTGATGTTGGAATCATAGAAGGGATTAATGATAAAACTGCACAAACACTTTTTGAAATTAGAAATGGAGATCAGGATGTTTTTATTCCTATGATTGATAATTTTATCAAGAAAGTGGATCGAGAAAATCAAACAATAGAGTTCGAAACTCCAGCAGGATTGATTGATTTATACTTAAATAATTAAAATATAGAGAGGTGGCCGAGTGGTCGAAGGCGCACGCTTGGAAAGCGTGTATACGGCAACGTATCGAGGGTTCGAATCCCTTCCTCTCTGCAAAAGAAAACCTTTGACAACTGTCAAAGGTTTTCTTATTTCAAAAACACCCAAAAGCGGGCTTTTGTGTTTTTTGAAATAAAAAAATCAGTGTGCGCGGCATACGCCGTTTTTATGCGTGTATCAAGATGCTTCTGGGGTGCACGGAGTGTGTCCCAGGAACGCTTCTATTGGTTCGGGTGTCTGGTGTGCTCATAGGATGTTGGGATTACGCGTTTTTATGCTTGTATGTGGTTTTTATTGGGTGTCCGGAGTGAATCCCTATAGAGTTGGATGAGGTAAGCGGGGTAGAAAACACAAATGCGTGCATTTTGGTGTTTTTCAAGAGTAAAGTATTGCTGCTCTTCAAAAAAACGTCATGTTGTTGATTTTAATGAATGAACCCTTTTTAGTTTAATAATGCGCCGAAATTGTGTAGATAATTAATACAAGTAAAGTTGCACACAGGTAAATTATAATTCCGGAAATAATATTTAGTTTATCCTTGCTTTGAAAAAGCAAACAATCTTTTATGAAACTAGATTTCATGCGATTTTATTTTTTAATTAAAATTATAACGGGGGTGTTAAATGCCAGGTGTATAGTAAATAAGCTTTATTATATGCGTACTTTTGACAAGGCCTATGACTTTGTACTAAGTACATTACGTGCAGTGAAACACTTAAGAGTTGTTGTTAAAGAGGTTGTTTTTTTGTGATTCTTGAGTTTCTAATTTTTTTTTTCTGAGTATGGCTAGCTGAAATATGGCTGCTTCAATATCAATGTTATTTCTTACGCCTTGAAAAACCATGCGTACATATTGTGCATTATGTGGTGCTCCATTTCTGTTTAGGACGTGCCTGCTGTTTAAGATTTTTAACACGTCTTCTGTGTAATGACCTTGAAAGAGGGTTCGCAATTTTTTTTGTTCTAATGCTGTAATCATAGTAAATGTTTTTTTGGTATTGCGATAATTGTTGCTATCTTGTTACTGTTTTGGTATATTACAATATACGTAAATAAATTTACGAATCAAAGATTGAATGGAGAATAAATTTACAAGTATAAAAGATAGGGTTGTTCAGATAGCTGAAAGGCAGGGTATCAGTAAGGAGGCTTTTTTTAAAAGCATTCAAATGACCTCTGCGAGTTTTAGAGGGAAAGCTAAAGAAACACCGCTAAATTCGAATGCAATTGTAAATATAATTACTGAATATCCAGAGGTTGATTTGTATTGGTTGTTGAGTGGTGTACCCAAAATTCCCGCTGAAGCTATCAATTATGTTGAGGAATCAAGAAAAGATTATCGTAAAACCTGTGATGAAAAGGACAAAATGATTGCTGTTTTAAAACAACAAATTGTAGATTTGAATGTAGATAAAAAAGACTTAAAGAAGTTATTAGGTCTTCATAAGAAGCTATAAATTTAAAAATCAAACCATCAAACTAATGCCTTTTCAATTTAAAGAATTTGCCATTCATCAAGATAAAACTGCGATGAAAGTTGGAACCGATGGGGTATTACTAGGAGCTTGGTGTTCTTTGGAGCAATATCCTGATACTATTTTAGATATTGGTGCTGGAACTGGCCTTATTTCATTAATGTTAGCACAACGCTGTGATGCCATGACGATCGATGCTGTTGAGGTTGATGCTCAGGCACATGAGCAATGCGTAGAAAACTTCGAATTGAGTGATTGGGGAGATCGATTGTTTTGTTACAATGCTTCTTTTAGCGAATTTGTTGATGAAATGGAAGAAGAGGGGGAGCAGTATGATGTTATTATTTCCAATCCACCATTTTATACAGATGCTTTTGAGACAGATGACAAAGCAAGAAACCAAGCACGGTTTACATCGTCATTGTCTTTTAAGCAGTTAATTTCGGGTGCAGCAAAGTTGTTGTCAGAATCGGGTGCGTTTTCTGTTGTCGTGCCATTCAAAGAAGAAGTACAATTTATTGGGTTGGCGAAAAACGAAAACTTGTTTTTGAATAGAGTTTGTAGGGTAAAGGGGAATGTAGCTTCTGAAGTGAAAAGGAGTTTATTGGAGTTTTCATTTAAACCACAGGTTGTAGTTGAAGAGAGGTTGTCAATTGAAATATCACGTCATAAATATACAGAAGCATATATAGGGCTTACCAAAGATTTTTACATAAAAATGTAAAAATCAAATGCGATTTCAAATCTCTTCGAAACCGCATTTTATACCTATCCCCATAGATATGTTTTTATCCGTTTACATTATTCGGATTATATCCTAAATATGGAACCTCTTTTTCTTTGAAAACGATTCCATAATTTTCTAATTCTTTTAATATGGGCGCGTACACTTCTTTTGTTACAGGTCTTTGTACCCCCGGAGTTTTAATTTCTCCATTTAATATTTTTAAAGCTGCAATTGCTACAGGTAGCCCTACCGTTTTAGCCATTGCTGTATACGTTTGATTTTCTCCAATTGAAACCATGCTGCTCTCTATTTGGTGCTTTTTACCCGCTAATTCATATCCAAATTTATGGTGCATAACAATCATGTCTTTATCATCTTGCGCTAAGGTCCATTTGTCAGAAAGAATTTTTTGTAAAATCTGTGCTGGAGTTGCATTTTTCAGTCCTATTTTTTTGTTAGGGTTAAAAATATCTAATTCAATCAATTTAGCCCACATCACATCATCTTGATCAATCTTTAAATATGAGCGTAATTTTAACTCCACTGAATCTGTTGGGCTATAGGCTAAAAATAGGTTTGTAAAATCTCGGTAGCTTATATGTTCAGATTGTTCAATAGTATAGGTGTCATCTGTCATTCCCAATTGAATAAAAGTGTTCCAAGCCCTAGAAAAACCAATTTTTCGGATGGTTCCTCTATACATTGTAGCAATGTCTTCTAAACCGTAAATACTTCTGTATTTTAATGAATCTCTATTGGCATAGGCCTCAAAATGACCCGTCCCATTAATTTGTAAAAACTCAGTTCTTCTAAATAATTTATGATAAGGTATGTATTTGTAAGTTCCTTCTTGTATAAACATAGCAGCACCACCTTGACCCGCTAAAACTACATTTCTTGGATTCCAAGTGAACTTATAATTCCATAAATTGTTGTCGCTTTCTGGAGCTACTAATCCACCAGTGAAAGATTCAAACAACAACATTTTACCTCCTTTATCATGAATTTCATCAATTACTTGCATGGCACTCATGTGATCGATTCCTGGATCAACACCAATCTCATTCATAAATACCAACTCCTTTGCGATAGCTTGCTCATTTAATGCGTCCATTTCGTCAGAAATGTAAGAAGCAGTAACCATGTTTTTGTTATGGGTGATACAATCTTTTGCAACCTCTATGTGAAAACGTGCTGGTAACATAGAAATAACAATGTCAGCGTTTTTTACCGCGGCTATGCGTTCTTCTTTATTAAAAACATCTAATTGTATGGCAGTAGCATTTGGGTGGTTGTCAATTTTTTGTTGTGCGCCTTTCAACGAGATATCACCAACAATTAAATGAAGGTTTTCTACAGTCGATTTGTCTAATAAGTACTTTATAAGTGATGCGCTAGATCTTCCAGCTCCTATAATTAATATATTCCGCATTTGTGTTTTTATAATTAGGTTACCTAAGTATGATATGATAGGTTTTGTGATAGCTAAAATACACAAAACATTTAAAAAAGTTTAAAATTCAACAAAAATTAATGAAATGCATTAAATTTAAACAAATATCATTTTGACATGAATCCCTAGTATTTGGATAGATTGCTCTGAAAATGAACGGTATATCTCTAAGAATAGTGTGTGATGCCTATTGAAAAAAAGAATATTAAATTAGTTATGAAGCTTGTGTTTTTCAAGATAGATCTCTGAACCCATTTCTTGTGCTTCTTTTTTAAACGTATTAGGAGCTTTTCCAAATTGTTTTTTAAAACATTTTGAAAAATATTTAGGGTCATTAAAGCCAGATAAGTAAGCCGCTTCAGAGATGGTATACCCGTATTTAGCAATAACGACAGCGGCTTTTTTTAAGCGTAAAAACCGAACTAAATCGACTAAACCATTCCCGGTTAAAGCGAGGCATTTTCTGTACAGAACAGAGTAGCTTATGTGTAAGGCATCTGCTAGCTCTTCCATTTTAAAATTTGGATCCTCTATTTTAGAATTAATTGCTGCAACTAAATTTTCAAGAAACGCTTCATCTTGTGTTTTATGGATGTTGATTTCTGGATTTCGAATAATTTCTTTTTTAAATTTCGAAATAATATATTCAGTAGATGCAATGATGTTTTTTACTTTTAAAAGAAGTTCATTGGTGTTGAAAGGTTTGTTGATAAACTCGATGGCTCCAGATTCTAATCCAGCTATTTTAGAATTGGTAGAGTTTTTTGCCGTTAGTAAAACAATAGGGATGTGTTTAGTTTGTGGTGTTTTTTGTAGAGATTTACACATTTCTATTCCATCTAATTTAGGCATCATAATATCGCTAAGAATAAGGTCAGGATGCTGATTTTTTGCAAGTAAAAAACCCTCTTCACCATTTTCGGCAAGGATGATTTTGTAAAAAGGAGCTAACAGATCCTTCAGAAATTGTTGTAATTCAATATTGTCTTCGACAATTAATAGTGTTTTGTCATATGTAATGTCCTGTGTGGGTTTCTCGACGCTATCTGTGCTGTCAGAAGAAAGTGTTTTAGTAGTTTTAGAATCTGAAATAATGAATTCTTCTTCTAAATAGGCATCTTTTGTAATGGGGAGCGTAATTGTAAAAAATGTACCTTCCGTAGGTGATGATTTTACTTTTATTTTACCTCGATGCAAATTTATCAATTCTTTGGCTAGTGCTAAGCCAATTCCTGTTCCCTCTGTTTGTTTGCCAATTTTTGATTGGTAAAACAACGTGAATATTTTTTTAAGTTCTTTGTTAGGGATGCCTGGCCCAGAATCGAAAATAGAAATTTTAATTGAATTCTTATTATTTACAGGAACTACGGTTATTTGAATGTTTCCTTCTTGTGGGGTGAATTTAAATGCATTGGATAGTAAGTTATATATGACATGTTCAAATTTGTTTTTATCATACCAGGTGTCAGAGAGGTTTTTTGGACAGTTAATGGAGAAATCAATATGTTTAAAACGTGCTAGTTCATTAAAAGAGAGCGCTATTTGATGCAATTCTTCAAACAAATTGTTTTTAGTAACCAGTAATTTTATTTGTTTTAATTCTTTATTCCTCATGGTTGTGAGTTCAAAAGCAATTCTTGATAAGCGTTTTACATTGTTCGAAATAATTTGTAAACGTTGTTTTAAAAGTAAATTACCATTAATCTCTGCACGTGTTAACATGTCGTCAATCGGACCTATGATTAAGGTTAAAGGTGTTTGAATTTCATGAGACATTTTCGTGAAGAAATCCATTTTCAATGTATGTAATTCCTTTTCCCTCTTGTGATCTATTTCTTCAAAGATCAATTTGTTTTTTAAGGTGTACCATTTTTTCAACCCATAAAATAGAAGACATATAACTAAGAGGTATAAGCCATAGGCCACGCCATTGTTCCAAAAAGGCTGTGCAATATGAATCTTAATTGTTTTTTTTTTGATGTTCCAAAGGTCTTTTTTTGAACTTGCTTTTACTTCAAAAGTATAACTTCCAGGAGGGATGTTGGTGTAAGTTGCTAGTAGCTCTTTATGAGTTTGTATCCATTTGTCATTAAAGCCTTTTAAGCGGTAGGCATAGTAGTAGTTTGGAGCCAACACATTGTCAATTGCAGAGAACCGAAATAAAAAGGATGATTGATTGTATTTTAAATGCAATTGTGCTACGTTATTAATACCCGCTTTTAGTTGTGCCGGAATCAATTCTTTTGCAGATTGATTTAAAATTTCAATATTGTTTATATACAAGGAGGCCTTGGAGTCTTCTTTTGTTATTTTATCAGGAATTATTGTGTTGATTCCCTTGACACCTCCAAAATAGAGATTGCCTTGTTGGTCTTTAAAAGCACTTCTAGATAAAAATAGATTGTCTTGTAGGCCATCTGTTTCGTAATAGTTTTTAACGATGGAATCTTTTAAATTTAAGTGAATTATACCATTTGATGAACTCAGCCATAGGTTGTCATTGTTTTCGATAAGTACCGCTCTTAAGTTCGTGTTTTTAAAAGTTTTATAAGAGTTTAAAGAAGTATAGGTCTTTGTGTTAATGTCAAAATTACAAAGAGTTCCGTCATAGCTAATCAGCCATAAGTTTTCTGCATTGTTCGTGGCCATCGAGATGATACCTGCTGTTCTTGATAGGGAGTGCGGGTCGTTATAACTTTTAAAAGTAGAGCGCTCTAGTTGCTCGGTATGTTCGATAAATTGAAAGAGCCCTCCTTTGTGAAACCCAAACCATAGTGCTCCGTTTTTATCTTCAATAATGCTTTCTGCAATTAGTCCAACTGCGCCCTGTGTATTGTTTTTGAAATTAGCAATGAGTTCTTTTTTAGTGTTGTAAACAGTTGTAGATATGTTTGAACTAACCCAAATACGCTGTTTAGAATCTGTAAAAACGGTTCTAACATCAGAGGCTTTTACATTCTCGGAATTTGAAATAGGTATCGGGCTAAATATATGCTGTTTGCTATTGTAATGCCACAAGCCGTTTTTATAGGTTCCAAACCATATATTTCCTAAATCATCTTCTGTAATAGATTGTATATAGAACCCTTTTTTTACACCGTCATTATTGAAATATTGAGTTTCTGAAATAGTTTTGTCTGTGTGTGTTGTAATTCGAGTGATTCCATTTCCATCAGTACCAATCCAAAGCTCATTTGCCGTGCTTTTATACATGGTAAGTATTCTTGTAGGAGCATTGTTTGTTGAGCCCTCATGATAGGAAATTGAACTATTGTTTTGTGGTAATATATTGATCCCGCCATAATTGGTTGTTATCCAAATATTTTTATGGGAATCTTCATGTATGTCTATAATAGTATTGGTGGTTAAGGAAAATTTATTGGTGTCATTATGTGTATATAATTTAATTTCTCCATTTTTAGGATTGATGCGATAAAGGCCTCCACCATCAGTACCTCCCCAAATAAATCCTTGGCTGTCACGGAATAACGAAATAAACATTTCGTTTTTCAAGTTGTGTTGATTTCCTTTGTAAATGGTGTTTTCAATAAATTTTTCGCTGCTGGTATTGTAAATAAATAAGCCAAGAGTTTCTGTGCCAATCCAAAGGTTGTCATTTAAGTCAAATACGATATGAAGACTGTTTGAAAAGTTAGAAAAGGGTCCGGTTATGGTTGTAAGTTCCTTTTTGTTTTGTGAGTATTTGTATATAAACCCGTTGTCTGTACTTATAAAAATTTCATTTTTATTGTTTTTTAGAACTTGATTTATTTTGGAAAGTTTTGGGACGATATTTGCAATACTTGTAATGCTGTCTAGTTGTTTTTTTTGATAATTATATTCATAAATAACACCATTAATTGAGCTGAGAAACGTGTTTTTTTGATCCGTGCTAATTTTATAAATGGATTTTTCTTTGCTCAATAATAACTGCTTAAATTGACCTAATGTGTCGTTAATTGCAATAAGACCATTTTCGGATGTGATCCAAATATTATTTTTGAAATCTTTATTAATGCTGGTAATCCAGTCTGTTTTTTGAGGGTTTTTAAAGACATCATTTACGCCAATGTTTATGTAATTATAACCGTCATATTTTTTAATTCCAGGATGATGTTGCATCCATATATACCCTTGATAATCTTCTATGGTTTTACTAATGTTGATTGATTTATTGTGTATTGTAGGGTTTAAATGAATGAAGTTGGTATGACTTTGACCATGGAGCTTTGTGGCGTTAAATAGAAGTGAAAGTGCCAATGTGGGGATTAATACATTCAATAAACTCTTTAAGGGATACCGGTATGTTTTGTGATTTTTCATCAATAGTTGGGTGAAATGTATATATACGTATTATAATGAATAACTTTTTTTGCACCAATTATAAATATATAAATAAATGGGTTCTTGAAAAAGCATCTTAATTTCTTTCTCGGGTTAATAAGAGTATAAATTAATCATAAAGGAGGAGATATTCATCAACCGACCTGTAATAGTAATAATAACCACTTCTTTGGTGAAAGTATCTCCTTTTTAATTACATGTAATTCCCATTTTTGAGAACTATAAAATGAAACTTCTGTGCAATACAACAGAAGTAAAGAATTAGTAATTAGAATATTTATATGAGTTCAAGAAGAGATTTTATAAAGAAGTCAGCCATCATAGGAACAGGGATTGCAATGGCTCCAAGTTTGTCATTTGGAATGGCAAAAAATGAGAAAAAACTACGTGTAGGGTTAATTGGTGTCGGTTTGCGAGGAACCAATCACTTAAACAATGTATTACAACGAGAAGATGTTTTGGTCACTGCAATTTGTGATACAGATCCGAACCGGATTGCTATCGCATTGCAACGTGCAGAGAAATACGGAAAGAAAAAGCCAAAGGTATTTGGTAAAAATGATTTTGATTATAGAAACTTACTTGAATTAAAAGAAGTAGATGCTGTTATTATTTCTACACCATGGTTGTGGCATACACGTATGGCAAAAGATTCTATGTTGGCAGGCAAGTATACTGGATTAGAGGTATCTGCGGCGAATACTATTGAGGAATGCTGGGATTTGGTAAACACACATGAGCAAACAGGATCACATTTAATGATTTTAGAAAATGTCAACTATCGAAGAGATGTGTTGGCAGTTTTAAATATGGTCAAACAGAATGTGTTTGGTGAGTTGGTGCATTTTAGATGTGGCTATCAGCATGATTTGCGATTTGTGAAATTAAATGATGGGAAATCTGCTTATGGAAAAGGGGTGGAGTTTGGAGATAAAGGAATTTCAGAATCTGTTTGGAGAACGCAGCATTCATTGTTAAGAAATGCAGATGTGTATCCAACGCACGGCGTTGGCCCCATGGCAACCATGTGCGATGTGAACAGAGGAAATCGTTTGATGTCGTTAACCTCGCATGCAACTAAAGGAATTGGGTTGCACAATTATATTGTGAAAAATGGAGGAAAAGACCATCCAAATGCAAAACTGAAATTCAAACAAGGAGATGTCATTACTTCAACTATAGAAACGGCTAACGGAGAAACCATTATTGTAACCCATGATTGCAATTTACCAAGACCTTATTCTTTAGGCTTTAGAGTACAAGGTGCAAATGGATTGTGGGAGAAAGATGGAGATAGGATCTATGTCGAAGGGCAATCAAAGCCACATCAATGGGATGCCTCTAATGAATGGTTAGATAAATACGACCATCCGTTATGGAAAAAATATGGTGAACATGCCCAAGGAGCTGGACATGGAGGTATGGATTTCTTTGTAATTAATGCCTTTGTAGAATCCGCAAAAAGAAATGTTGCTCCACCAATGGACGCCTATGATGCTGCCGCTTGGAGCGCAATCACACCACTTTCAGAATTGTCTATAGAGAATAATGGAGAGCCACAAGACTTTCCAGATTTTACGCGTGGAATGTGGGTAAAGCGTAAGCCTTATCACTGGATAAAAGATTCCTATTAAGACCCTATAAAAACAGTAATCAATCAATTTAAATAATTTATAATATGAGAAAATTAGTCACATGTTTACTAATCATTATGTTTGGTGTTTTCCATGCTCAAGCGCAAGAAAAAACAGTTACGGGAACTGTTTTTGACGAGGGAGGTTCTCCTTTGCCAAATGCTACAGTAGCTATAAAAGGAACCGCGAAAGGAGTGTCTACGAATTTTGATGGACAGTATAAAATAGTGGTAAGTGAAAACGGCATTCTTGTTGTTTCTTTTGTTGGATATATAACAAAAGAAGTAGCTGTTGCAGGAAAAAACAGTATTAATATAACTCTACTACCTGATGCAAATATATTAGATGAAGTTGTAGTTGTTGCCTATGGAGTGCAAAAGAAAGAAGCAATAACGAGTTCAATAGCAGTTATTAAGGCAGAGAAATTAGCTGACATAACGGTATCAAATGTGTCTTCTATGTTGCAGGGAAAAGTAGCCGGAGTTCAGGTGTCTTCTGCAGGAGGTTCTCCAGGATCTACGCCCTCTGTTTTGATAAGAGGGATGGCGTCTTTAAGTGGTAATGTATTGCCTTTATGGGTAGTTGATGGTGTCATTCAACATGGAGTGCCAATTGTGAATCCAAATGATGTGGCATCAATGTCTATCTTAAAAGATGCATCTGCTACTTCATTGTACGGATCTAGAGGTGCCAATGGAGTTGTTATTATTACCACGAAAAGAGCAAAAGTTGGAGTGAGTAAACTAACATTTAGCTCTAAGGTTGGAGTCAATGAATTTAATTCTGGGAATTTCGAGGTGATGAATTCGCAACAGTTATACGACTACCATGCACAAATGAATAATGTGCAAGATTGGTATGTTCCAGATTTGTTAAATAGAGATTATGACTGGATGGGCGGCGCAACAAAAGCGGCTGCTGTTCGTGAGTACAATATTTCATATACAGCGGCAACTGATAAAATGAATACCTATATTTCTGGAGGATATTTTAGCGAAGAAGGAACCATAAAAGGGGCTGATTTTGAGCGCTATACTTTTAGAATGAATTTAGATTATAAAGTGAATGACCGTTTGACATTGAAGCCTAAAATTTCTTTTAGTTTTGATGATCGTTTTAATGCAGCTCATGGACGTTATGGGATTTATACAAACCTTCCTTGGGATGCACCAACAGATACCGAAGGAAATGTAATAAGAGCACAAGAGTCTGATGATTGGATTGGAAGAGATCAATCAAACTATTTCTATGATTTACAATGGAATTATGGCACTAGTAAATCGTTTAATATGAGCTTTAACGGAGATTTTGATTTTAAAATCACAGATGAATTTACATTCGCATCTACCAACAACTTTACATTATACAATTCAAATGGGTTTTCATACACAGACCCTATTTCAATTGGGGGAGAGTCAACAAATGGAAGTATCCATAATTCATCGGCAAGAAGATTTACAAGATTAACAACTCAAATGCTACGATACGCAAAAGATTTTGATGAGCATTCTATTAGTGCTGTAGCAGGTTATGAATACAACGATTATGTATACGAAAGTTTAGGAGCTACAGGAAATGGCTTTATTAGTGGAGGTGTTATATTAGATGTAACTGCAGAACCAGCTTCTGTTTCTGGATTTAAAAATGAATATGCACTAGAATCTTATTTTCTTTCTACGGATTATTCTTATAAAAATAAGTATTTCGGAAAAGCTTCAGTTCGAAGAGATGGCGCTTCAAATTTTGGGGTAAATAATAAATTTGCTACGTTTTTCTCTTTAGGAGCAGGATGGAATATCCATAAAGAAGATTTCTTTGAAAGTGATGTTGTCAATAGCTTAAAATTAAGAGCAAGTTATGGTTCTGTTGGGAACCGACCTGGTTCTTTATACCCATACCAAGATACCTATAAAGTTACTGATATTCATTATGATGGTGTTCCTGGAGCACGTCTTTCTCAATTTGGGAATCCAGATTTAACTTGGGAAAAATCATTTGAAACAAACATTGCTATAGATGCTCGATTTTTTGAGAGATTTACGGCTACTGTAGAATACTACACTAAAAACACATCGGACCTGCTTTACTTTGTAAACCTTCCAGATATTACGGCATATAATGGGTATTGGGAAAATGTAGGTGGATTAAAGAATACAGGTTTTGAAGTTGTTTTATCTGCAGATGTATTTAGAACTACAGACTTTAAATGGAATGTAGACTTTAATATAGGAGTCAATAAAAACGAAATTACAGAATTGTTTGATGATCGTACAGAGATTCCTAGAGGAAGTAAAATATTTAAAGTTGGAGAAGACATGAACTCTTGGTACATGAGAAAATGGGCAGGAGTTAATAGTGATGATGGTACGCCACAGTGGGAAAAAGTAGATACAACAACAGGTGAAACTACCTTAACAGGAAATTATAATGAGGCAACTTTACAATTGGTGGGCAATGGAACTCCAGATTTTATTGGAGGTTTTTCATCTAATATGAATTATAAAGGGTTCTTTTTAAATACAAATTTCAGTTTTGTAAGCGGAGGAGAGATTTATAATAGCTCGCGTTCTTTATATGATTCTGATGGGTTGTACCCAACGTTTAATCAACAGGTATTATCAAATGGTTGGTCAAGATGGGGAAATGCAGGCGATATTGCTACACATCCACAAGCCATTTATGGTGGAAATAACAACTCGAATAAAACCTCTTCTCGTTATTTAGAAGATAGAAGCTACTTGAGACTTAAAAACATAACAGTTGGATATGATTTGTCTAAGAAGCTACTAAGTCGTCTTGGAATTAGTGAAGCGAAATTATATGTGTCTGGAGATAATCTATTTACAATTACTGATTATTCTGGAATGGATCCAGAGGTAGGAGGTTTAGGAGGTTCTACAAGTACATCATATCCAACCCCAAAGAGATTTGTAGTTGGAGTTAACTTTTCTTTCTAATGATAAAAAAACACATAAAAATGAAAAAAATACTAACAATACTTCCAGTAATTGGAATCTTGTTTCTTTCTTGTACATTAGAAAGAAATCCATATGATCAAATAGATAAAGAAAGTTTATTTGAAAACGAAGGAGCAGTTGAGGCTGCTACTATAGGGAATTATGCTTCATTAAAAGGAGATAATGGACTTGATGGTTGGACAGATCAATTGCATCGATTAACAGAATACCCTGGAGATAATATTTCTTTAAGTGGTAGTACTTCAGACCCGTTAAATTTTATCTATAATTATAGAGCCATTACCACAAATAGTAGAGTGGCTACTTTTTGGAGTCTTTCATATCAAACAGTAGTTGGTTGTAACGTGGTTATTGAAAAAGCAGAAGAAGGAGTTTCTGCACAATTAGATCAACTTATCGGAGAGAATTATTACCTAAGAGCGATGGTGTATTTTCAAATGGGAAATGTTTTTGGAAGGCCATATAATCAAGGTATTTCAAATCTGTCAATTCCTTTAAAGTTAACTTCAGATGTTGATGATGTGCCAGATAGGCATACCGTTGGAGAAGTGTATGATCAAGTGATTAGTGATTTGTTAAAAGCAGAAGCATTAATGACAGAGAATAAGTCGGCAACTTTTGCGACAAAAGAAGCTGCACAAGCGTTGTTGTCAAGAGTGTATTTATATATGGAAGATAATGTGAATGCAGAAACGTATGCAAACAAAGTACTGGCTTCTGGAAGGTATTCTTTATTGGATACAGAAGCGTTTAAGAAAATGAATTATTTGAATCCGCAAGCGAGCTCTGAAGCAATTTTTAGCATTACCTTAAACAAAGAAGCTGATCTTCCTGGGCAATGGGATAACTGGTATACCGTTGGGTCTTTATATGCGAGTATAGAAGGGAATGGTTGGGGAGAAATGTATGCCTCAAGATCTTATCTAGAATTGTTAAACAAAAATGATGACGATGCTCGTAAATCATTTGTTGCAGCGCAATATACAGAAGACAATCCTTCTGATAGAAAGCCATGGGTGTTATGGGTCGACAATTCGTATGTATATCAAACAAGATTAACAACAGAAGTTGCAGGGATTACTTCTTTTGTAGAAAGTGGAGTAACCTATGTAATTAGTGACGAGGTTGTGAATGGAAAAATGAAACATTACTTTGTAAAAGGAGGGGATAAACAATATGTTGATAAAGATTTTGAAATGTCTAAACGTAATGGGTTTCCAAAGTGGTTTATTTTAAAAGCATCTTTACAAGAAGATGAGGTACACCTTTGGTCTCCTGCAGTATCTCGATTGGCTGAAATGTATTTAAATAAAGCAGAAGCATTTGCTAAAAGAGGAATGGATCAGCAAGCCTTAGACGAGTTAAATATTATTCGAGTGAGAGCCGGCATTCCGGCATACATACTTGCTGATATTCCAATTGGTAAAACAGTGTTAGATGTTGTTTTAGAAGAACGTAGACTAGAGTTTGCATTTGAAGGGCAACGAAAATTTGATGTTTTTAGAAATGGAAAAACAATGAATAGAAGATATCCTGGTGGTCATTTGTGGGGAGCTAGCCCAATTCATGAAATTCCAGCTTCGCACAATAGAGTAGTAGAGTTTATACCAGAAAAGCAAATTTTATTGCAACCAAGTTTAATACAAAACGATTAATACCTTGTTTCCCCTAAATAAGTATTAGAAGCTCCGAAAGGGGCTTTTGATACTTATTATTGGTTGTATTTAGAGGCCAAGTTCGCGTTCTTTTGACCTTCAATTTTAATATATAATTTATGAATCTTAGAAAAATAGTTATCTGTTTGCTCATCGGTGTTTTAACTTCATGTGGTGAATCTGCAAGCAACCTCTCGTCAGAAAAAATGTTTACCAACATTCCTACAGAAATTACAGGAGTAACTTTTAAAAACAACATCTTAGAATCTGATAAGCTTCATTACTATAAATATCTCTATATCTATATTGGAGGAGGTGTAGCTGCAGCCGATTTTAATAATGATGGCTTGGAAGATTTGTTTTTTACCTCAAATATTTATCACAATAAGTTATTTTTAAATAAAGGAAATTTTGAATTTGAAGATATTACAATTCGTGCAGGGATAAAAAAGAGAGTTGGGTTTGATGTAGGTGTTTCTATTGTAGATATTAACAACGATGGTTTTTTAGACATTTATATCAATAGAGCAGGCTGGTTTAAAGGAGAAGAAAAACTCGCCAACATGCTATATATTAATAATGGTGATTTAACCTTTACAGAACAAGCAGAAAATTATGGTATTGCCGATAAAGGCAGGTCCATATCTTCTACGTTTTTTGATTATGATAAAGATGGTGATTTGGATCTTTATATAGCAAATGCACCGTCAGGTTATAGTTTGTCAAGTAAAATAATTGACTTGGAAGAGATTCAGAAAAGTATAAAAACTGCCGCTTTTAAAGGAAGTGATAAATTGTATAGAAATGAAGGAAATGGCACTTTTAAAGATGTTTCAGTATCTGCAGGTATTTTACCAGATTTAGGTTTTGGATTAAACGCTCAAGTTGGAGATTTGAATAATGATGGTTGGCCAGATATATATGTTTCTAACGATTTTATAAGTCCAGATTTTGCCTATATAAATAATAAGGACGGCACATTTTCGGAAGGAAGAAACGATCTGTTTAAACATATTTCCTATTATAGTATGGGAAGCGATATTGCAGATATTAATAATGATGGATATACAGATATGATGGTTTTGGATATGAGTCCAGAAGATTATATTAGATCAAAAACAACCATGTCTATGATGTCCGCCGATCGATTTAATGAAATGGTGGATAAAAATTACCATTACCAATACATGCACAATGTAATGCAGTTAAATAATGGAAATGGAACCTATAGTGAGATTGCAAATATGGCGGGTATTGCCAAAACAGATTGGAGTTGGTCTACCCTTTTTGCAGATTTTGATTTGGATGGATACAATGATATTTATGTAACCAATGGAATTTATAGAGACGTTGTAGATAGAGATGTAAACAACCAGATAAATGCACATATCAGTAAAAATAAAAAAAACTTAAAAGAAGAAGATTTTTACAAGTTTACCCAAATGCTACCACAACAAAAACTGACAAATTACTTTTTTAAAAACAAAGGAGATCTTAGTTTCAACAATACAACAAAAGAGTGGTCAAATACAAAAAAAACGTTTTCAAATGGTGCTGTTTATGCAGATCTAGACAATGATGGTGATTTAGATTTGGTCATAAATAATTTGGATGAAAATGCAACAATACTAAGAAACAATGCAAGAGAGATAAGCGGTAATAACTTCATTCAGTTTAATTTTAACGGACCAAAAACAAATAATAAAGGCATTGGCGTTACTGTAAAGTTGTTTCATGAAAATGGACAAGTGCAACTACGAGAGCTTATAAATTCTCGTGGGTATTTATCTTCTGTGTCGCATAAACTTCATTTCGGAGTCGGGAAAGAAACAACAATCCCTAAGGTAGAGATTAGGTGGGTTGATGGCAGTATTCAAGTACTTAGAAATGTGAATGTGAATCAGCTTTTAGTTATTGATTTTGCTGAAAGTAAAAAAGAAATCACACCTACCAATAAGGGGAGCTTTGGGAAAATTTTTACAGAGAAAAGATTTAATTATAAACATATAGATCCTAAATATAATGACTATCAGAAGCAATTATTATTGCCGCACAAATTATCACAAACCGGTCCAGCAGTTGCAAAAACCGATCTAAATAATGATGGCTTGGAGGATGTGTTTATTGGAGGCGGTCATCAGCAGCCAGCACAATTGCTAATGGCTAATAAACAAGGAGGATTTGAAGTGAAAACCATGCAAGAATTTATAAATGATGCCCCTTTTGAAGATGTTGCTGCCTGCTTTTTTGATGTGGATTTAGATGGAGATCAAGATTTATATGTGGTAAGTGGTAGTTACGAGTTTGATAAAGATGCTGCGTTACTTCAAGATCGTTTATACATAAATAACGGAAAAGGGGCGTTTAAAAGATCACGCAATGCATTGCCAGAAATGAGAAATGCAGGGGCTGTTGTGAAAGCTGTAGATTTTGATAAGGATGGAGACCTAGATTTGTTTGTGGGTAATCGTGTAATCTCAGGTGAATATCCCTATGCACCTACTAGTTACCTATTAGAGAATACAAAAGGGAAATTTAAAATAGTAACTCCTCAAATAGCGCCAGAGTTGCAAACCATAGGAATGGTAACAGATGCTGTTTGGAGCGATGTAGATAAAGACAATGATTTTGATTTAATTGTAACTGGAGAATGGATGGGAATTGAAGTGTTTGTAAATCATGAAGGAAAGTTTAAAAAAGATCCAAAATATGACTTTTTAAGAAATATAAAAGGATGGTGGAATACGCTCTTAGTTGAAGATGTAGATAGAGATGGTGATTTAGATATTTTAGCCGGTAATTTAGGGCTGAACTACAAGTTTCATGCATCTAGAAAGGAACCATTTCATGTATATACAAATGATTTTGATAAAAATGGCGTTGAAGATATTGTACTGGCAAAATATTACAAGTCGAAGCAAGTACCGGTAAGAGGGAAGAATTGTACAGCCCAACAAATGCCCTATTTAAAAGAGCGCGTAAAATCATATACCGATTTTGCAAGCAGAGACCTTGCAGGTATATTAGGGGAAGAGTTTACATCATCATTGCATTTAGAGGTTAATGAATTTCGATCTGGCTTGTTTCAGAATAATGGTTCGGGGAATTTTGAGTTTATTCCTTTTGATAAGGAAGCGCAAATAGCGCCAATTAATAGTATTTTATTTGAAGATTTTAATGGTGATCAGCGAAAGGATATTTTGGTCGCAGGAAACAATTACCATGCAGAAGTTGAAACCACAAGATCTGACGCAGGAATAGGCGTTTTTTTAAAAGGAACTAGCCATGGTACTTTTGAATCAGTATCAACTATGCAAACAGGTTTTTTTGCAAATAATGATGTTCGTAATTTACGCACTGTGATTACAAAAGATGGAATTGCAATACTTGTTATAAATAACAATGCGAAGCATCAGTTGTTTAACGTTAAAAATAAATCTGTTAAATAAGTGCTTACGAGCAGTACGTACCAAATAGTCACCCTAATTGCTTAAAATGTATCCTAAAATAAGATATTATATCTCCATTTTTGACAACGTTAAGTGCAAATAATATAAAAAGAATGAAAAACAAAGTTTCAATATATTTTAGTGTACTACTAGGTGGCCTGTTATTAATAGGTAGCTCATGTAGTAAAGAGTCGGATGAAGGAAATAAAAAACAACCTTCTTCTATCCCAGAGATGGATGTTTCTATATTAACAACTGCAAATAGTTGGGTGTATAACAATGAAACAGAAACAGCGGCTTTAATTACAGACAATGGGATTGCGCATTGGAAAAAACCGGCCACTAAAATACGAACCTACTTTAGAGTGGATAAACTAGGTGAAATTAATATCGGTCTAAAAGCAAAAGTTTTGAGCGGAAAGTCTACTGTAAAAGTAACTTTTAATGGAGAGTCTAAAGTAATTGAAATTACAGACTCAAGTTTTAAGAATTTGTTTGCAGGAACATTTACGGTAACTCAGAAAGGCTACCATTTTGTAGAAATTCAAGGAATAACAAAAGAGGCGATTGAATTTGCTGAAGTATCTCACATTGTTATAGGAGGAAGTGCAACAAAAGGAGATTTATATTATGTAAAAGACGATGTATATTGGGGGCGAAGAGGGCCGTCTGTACATTTGTCTTATCAAAAACCAGATACAGTTGGTGATGTGGTTTGGTTTTACAATGAAGTTACTGTGCCAGAAGGGAATGATGTTGTAAATTCTTATTTTATGGCAAATGGTTTTGGAGAAGGGTATTTTGGAATGCAAGTAAATTCAGCAACAGAAAGACGCATCTTGTTCTCGGTTTGGAGTGCGTATTCAACCGACGACCCAAATCAAATTCCGGATGATTATAAAGTTGAAAAATTGGCTGCTGGGAACAATGTTACAGTTCAAAATTTTGGAAATGAAGGTTCTGGGAAACAAAGTATAAAGTTATTTAACTGGAAAGCAGGTGCAACCTATAAGTTTTTACTAAAGGCAGTTCCGTCACAGAATAATTCGACGGATTATACCGCGTATTTTTATGCTCCAGAAACAGGGGAGTGGGAGCTGATAGCAAGTTTAAGAAGACCAAAAACAACCACGTATTTAACAAGGCCACATTCATTTCTAGAAAATTTTAGTCCATCAATGGGAGATAAAACAAGAAAAGTTTCTTTCACAAATCAATGGATATATGATGTTAATGGTACCTGGCACGAACTTGTAAAAGCAAAATTTACTGCGGATGCTACGGCTCGAAAAGATGCACGATTAGATTATGATGGAGGTTTAACAGATACAGGTTTCTTTTTGAAAAATTGTGGATTTTTCAGTGATAATGAAATCATAGATTCATTTCATACTAGAACAAGTACCAGTATAGCTCCAGTTATTGATTTTGATTTACTGCCAAAATAAAAGAAGAATTTATATCTCGAAGAATACGTACTCGAGTATGAAATTGTGTTGAATTAGTTTATCTATAAGCCTTTAAATCGTTAAGTTTTAAAGGCTTTTTTTGCATTATATTTGAAATGATGGAAATTATCTGTTTCTTTATTGATCGATAATTTAAAAAAAAGCGATGCATAAAAATTTAACAATTACCTCAGTTCTAGGGGCCTTGACAATTATATTAGGAGCCTTTGGGGCACATGCTTTAAAGGAAACCTTAACAATAGATCAACTAAATAGTTTTGAGACGGCGGTCCGGTATCAAATGTATCATGTCATCGCATTACTTTTTGTAAATACATATACTGGTTTTTCTGAAAGCAAAAGAAAACAAATAAGTTGGTTGTTTTTTATAGGGGTTTTATTGTTTTCTGGATCTATCTATGTGATTCAATTAACACCTGTTGCAGCAAAAAGTATTTGGTTTGTTACGCCATTAGGGGGATTGTTATTCGTGCTGGGGTGGATATTAATGGGTCTGAGTTTCTTGAAAAAGAAATCAATAATAAATAGTTGATAAAAATTTAATTTGACTTATAGATTGTGAAAATAATCTGTACTTTTGTTGTTTATTATTTAACACAACTAAATAAAAAACACTAAAATTATAATAATGGTAAATCTTGATTCGAAATCGATTTCGTTAGAAAATTTAGGAATTAAAAATGCTACAGTTCAGTACAATTTAACGTCAGATGAATTGCATGCATTAACTATTGAAAAAGGACAAGGGGTTGAAGCAAATTCTGGAGCTTTGGCAGTAAACACAGGAGAATTTACAGGACGATCTCCAATGGATCGTTTTATCGTAAAAGACGATGTAACAAAAGACGAAGTTTGGTGGGGAAACATCAACTTGCCTTTTGATTCAGATAAATTTGATAAACTGTACGATAAAGTAACAAGTTACTTATCTAACAAAGAAGTTTTTGTTCGAGATAGTTATGCTTGTGCTGATGAAAATTACAAATTAAATATTAGAGTTGTTAATGAGCATCCATGGAGCAATATGTTTGCCCACAATATGTTCTTAAGACCAACTACTGATGAGTTAAAAACATTTACACCAGAATGGACTGTAATAAACGCGCCAGGTTTTATGGCTGTTGCAGATGAGGATGGTACACGTCAACATAACTTCGCTATTTTAAATTTTTCAAAAAAGATTGCACTTATCGGAGGAACGGGGTATACAGGTGAAATTAAAAAGGGGATTTTTTCTGCTTTGAATTTCATATTGCCAGTATTTAAAGACACCTTACCAATGCATTGTTCTGCAAATGTTGGTGAAGATGGAGATACGTCAATTTTCTTTGGATTATCTGGAACAGGAAAAACTACGTTGTCTGCAGATCCTGCTAGAAAACTAATTGGAGATGATGAGCATGGTTGGACAAATGAAAATACAGTGTTTAATTTTGAAGGTGGTTGTTATGCAAAAGTAATTGACTTAACTGAAGAAAAAGAACCAGACATTTTTAAAGCGATCAAAAAAGGAGCTATTTTAGAAAATGTTGTTTTTAAAGAGGATGGAAATGTAGATTTTGAAGATGTTTCTATCACTCAGAATACACGTGTAAGTTATCCAATTTATCATATAGACAATATTCAAGAAGGATCTATTGGAAAGAATCCTAAAAATATCTTTTTCTTAACCGCTGATGCTTTTGGTGTGTTACCTCCAATCTCAAAATTATCACCTGGTCAAGCAGCATATCACTTTATTTCTGGTTATACTGCAAAAGTAGCAGGAACTGAAGCAGGAATTAACGAGCCAACTCCAAGCTTTTCGGCTTGTTTTGGAGCGCCTTTTATGCCATTGCATCCAACAAGATATGCTGAGATGTTGAGTAAGAAAATGAAAGAATCAGGTGTTACCGTTTGGTTGGTAAATACTGGTTGGACTGGTGGTCCTTATGGAGTAGGAAGTAGAATGAAATTAAAATACACAAGAGCAATGATCACGGCTGCCATGGATGGAAGTTTAGAGGCTGCAAACAAAGATAATTATCATGTGCATTCTGTATTTGGATTGACACAACCAAGAACCTGTCCTAATGTGCCTACAGAAGTGTTAAGTCCAAGAAAATCTTGGAACAATGATGAAGGGTATTATAAAACGGCTCAAAAATTAGCAGATTCATTCAAATCAAATTTTAAGAAATTTGAAGAATTTGCAAATGATGAAATTATGGCTGGAGGACCACTCGTATAGTTTTAAGATATATAAATAAAAAAAGCACCTCAGTTGAGGTGCTTTTTTTATGGAATCTTTTTTCTACTTTTATAAAAAAAGACAAACGTACTATTATGATTAGAAATTGGTTTAAAAATATTGGCCCTGGTACTTTAATAGCTGCCGCTTTTATTGGCCCAGGAACCGTAACACTTTGTACACTTGCGGGTGTGAATTTTGGCTTTAACTTATTGTGGGCAATGTTACTTTCAATTTTTGCAACTATCATTTTGCAAGAAATGGCGTCCAGATTAGGGGTTATATCTCAAAAAGGATTGTCAGAAGTTATACGAGAAGAAATTAAAATTCCGTTTTTAAAACAGGTTGTTACCCTCTTAATATTAGCTGCAATTGTTGTTGGAAATGCTTCTTATGAAGCAGGGAATATTAGTGGTGGAGTTTTAGGTTTGGAAACTGTACTTGGAAAAATTGCTGTTGACATTGGTGGTTTTTCAATCAACTTAATAAGTGTGCTAGTAGGTGTAATCGCTTTTGTATTATTGTATATAGGAAATTATAAAATCTTAGAAAAAGTACTCGTTACCTTAGTATTGGTTATGAGTGTTTCCTTTGTAATTACAGCCATAATCACAAAACCTAATTTGGTAGAAATGTTCAAAGGAGCTCTTGTGCCAAGTTTTCCAGATAAAAGTTTGTTGACAGTAATTGGGTTAATTGGGACTACTGTTGTGCCATATAACCTCTTCCTTCATGCTGCTTTAGTAAAAGAAAGATGGCATAAAAAAGAAGATTTATCGCTTGTGAAAAAAGATACTATTATTTCTATAATTTTGGGAGGTCTTGTTTCTATGGCTATTATAATCTCCGCTGCTGGTATACAAAACGCTAGCATAACAAATGCCGCCGATTTGGCAAAAGGATTGGCACCATTGTATGGTGAATTTTCGAAATATTTTTTATCTCTTGGGCTTTTTGCTGCAGGAATCACATCGGCAATCACAGCTCCTTTAGCAGCAGCATATGTTGCTAAGGGGTGTTTAGGTTGGGAGGCAGGACTGAAATCGAAACGATTTAGATTTGTATGGTTAGTCGTATTGGTTTTAGGGGTTGTATTTTCATCCTTAGGAATTAAACCAATTGAAATTATAAAATTTGCACAAGTAGCAAATGGAATGTTGTTGCCAGTAATTGCTGGGGTACTTCTTTGGATTATGAACAAAAAATCGGTGCTCGGTAGCTATGTGAATTCTAAAACTCAAAATATTTTAGGGATGGTCATCGTAATTGCAACAGTAGTTTTAGGGCTTGAAGGGATTTTAAAGGTATTTAACTATAACCTGTTTTAATGAAAATGATAGATGTTAATTGTGACCTAGGTGAAGGTGTTATTGGTGAATCCTTGTTAATGCCTTATATCTCATCTTGCAATATTGCTTGTGGGGGGCATGTTGGAAATAAAGATACAATTGATGAAACAATCGAGCTCGCTATAAAAAATAAGGTAAAGATTGGAGCACATCCGTCATTTCCAGATCAGGTAAATTTTGGAAGAAAAATGCTAAAGATATCACCCCAGGATTTAAAGAAAAGTATTCAGTCTCAATTAGCATTATTTACTGAACGATTGGAGATATATAATGTTAAAATGCATCATATTAAAGCGCACGGAGCCTTGTATAATTTGATTGCAAAAGATATTGATGCAGCAACAAATTATATCAATTCAATAGAGAAGTTTACCAAAGGTGTTTTTGTCTATGTTCCCTATAATTCAGCAATTGAAAAGATTGCAAAAGAAAAAGGAATTGACATAAAATATGAGGCGTTTGCAGATCGGAATTATAATGCTGACTTGTCTTTAGTTTCAAGATCAAATAAGAATGCAATTATAAGTAATCCAGCAGCTGTTTTTAATCAGATAATGCAGATGATTGAAACTGAAAAAGTACTGACACTAGATAAAGTAGCAGTCTCTATTAAGGCAGATACTTTTTGCGTTCATGGAGATCATAAAAATGCCTTAGAAATTTTAAAAGAAATTACAAGATTGTTCACTGCTCAAAACATTCAAATTGCTTAATCAACTTACATATAAAACCTTTGGGAAAAACGCTATTTTAATAGAATGGCCTGCTGTTATTAGTGAAGAGGTTTTACAAGATATTGTTGCCTATAAAACAAAAATTGAACGACTGTTGAAGTTGCAAGATGTTATTGTAGGGTATAATTCTTTGTTATTAGTTTATAATTTTGAAATTGAAAAATTTCAAACCAAAGTAGCTCTTTTAAAAGAGTTGTATTTTCAAAAAGGAGTAATTTCAAAAATAAGAGGTGTACATTGGAGTGTGCCAGTTTGTTATGATCCAGTATTCGGAATTGATTTAGAGCTTATTTCTACTCGAAAAAACAAGTCTGTTGAAGAAATTGTTCGGTTGCATACTGAAGTTGTTTACAAAGTATTTTTCATTGGGTTCCTGCCGGGGTTTTTATATTTAGGCGGATTGAATTCTGAAATTGCATTGCCAAGAAAAGAAACGCCAAGACTGCGGGTTCCAAAAGGAGCTGTGGCTATTGGTGGTCATCAAACCGGAGTGTATCCAGCTGAAAGTTCGGGAGGCTGGAATATTATTGGAAATTCTCCGGTATCTTTTTTTGAAATGGATAAAATAACTCCTTGTTTTGCTAAGACAGGAGATGAAATTTCTTTTGAGAGTATTTCTTTTGAGGCCTATACATCAATTAAAGAACAAATAGAAAACAATACATATCAACATAAAAAGATAGGATGATAACAGTTTTAAACCCTGGGATTTATTGTACAATTCAAGACTTGGGAAGAATAGGTTTTGCACATATTGGGGTGCCTATTTCTGGGGCTATGGATTTGCATTCGGCAAGTATAGGGAATCAATTGCTGAATAATAAAAAGAGTGCAGCTGTGTTAGAAATTCCTTTTGGTGGGTGTAAACTTCAATTTGAAACAGTGGTGACTATTTGTTTAACAGGTGCTGATTTTAATCCAACAATTGATGGTGAATTGATAGCATTGAATTCGGTTTTTAAAGTAGCTAAAGGGGCCATTTTGTCATTTGGATCCAGAAAATACGGGGTTAGAACATATCTATGTGTTTTAGGAGGGTTTGACGCAGAGACAGTTCTTAAAAGTAGCAGTTACTATAAAGGAGTAACTGCTCGTTCATATTTGCAAAAAGGAGATACATTATGCGTTGGTTTTAATAATCCAATTAAGCAGAAATCACATGCAAAGATTAAAGTTGATGTACAGCATTTTTCAACAAATAAAATAAGAGTCACTAAAGGACCAGAATTTGAATTGCTGTCTAAAAATCAACAGAACGCGCTATTGAAAGGAGTTTTTACAGTTTCAAAAGACAATAATAGAGTGGGTTATCAATTAGAAGAGTCTTTAGAAAATGAGCTGAAACCAATTTTAACATCCGGTGTATTACCCGGAACGGTGCAACTAACACCTTCGGGAAAGTTAATTGTATTAATGAGAGACTGTCAAGTTACAGGAGGATATCCTAGAATCTTACAGTTATTAGACAATGCAACCAGTAAGTTGGGGCAGAAGATTGCAGGAGATGAAGTTCAGTTTTGGCTAGAAGAATAATTTGCAGTTCGTGTTTTGGATTAGTGAAAAAATGTTACCTTCCGTATAAACCTTTCGATTTTGGTTTAACACATCCACGTGGTATATCAGTGCGTTTTATGGCAATAACGCGAAGACTATCTGTCTTGTTAGGATTAAAATAATAGTCCTTTAAGTTGATCGTTTCTAAAGAATCCTTTCCAACTATAAATTTTATTTTATAATTTAAAAGAACATCATTTAATAAAGTCACTTTAGTGTCTAAGTATTTTCTGTCGTTGTTCGATTTGTCTAAAAAGTAATACGGAAGAAATAGTTGTTCTGCATGAAGATCTCTTTTTTTAAGTGAGCCAATTCCAGAGCCGCCTTTGGCATTTTTAATGCGCTTCGTGTCAATCCAAGGAAGATCATCACATACTACTCTAAACGGGACATAACCTACATTCAAACGGTCAAATGATTTGTCAAATTTGATAGGGATATAATCTACATGCATTGGTTTTAAAATGTTGTAATCTAAATAGACCATTTGAACGGGATCGTTTCCATCATACGAGAATTGATCAGGAGTTACCAGCCCTATATCATATAAGGTATTTGAATTTAATGTTGCCGTTTTATCAAATTTAAAAACAGGAGGTGAAGCGATATAATATTTTGAAACATAATAAGATTTACCGGTTCTAGAATCTACTTGATCTCCATAGGGGATGCCAGACAATACTTGGTTGGAAGTTTCCCATTGAAATGTGTCAGGGCCGTTCCAGTTCTTGTCTTTTGCAATAACGGTTGTATTACACCCGAAAAGAGTAATCGTATGTGGTTTTTTACTGGCTAATGTGTTTTTTCCAAGGCTAAAATTTACGTATGCAGGAATTGAAGGGTACTCTTTTTTTTGAGTTTTATGATGGCATGAATAAAAAAGGAAAAAAGATAAACTAAGTAGCATTAATTTAGTTGGTGCTTGCATTTTGATAACGTTTAGAAAATGAAAAAATAATTAGGGGTAAAATATGTATAAAATGTAAATGCTGAAAGAAACTAATGAAAAACAGGTGTTTGTACCTGTGTGTTTGAAAGCTATTGAATGTCTATAAAGCTTTTTATTTGAGGCGTATGTATAAAAAAAGCACCTCAATTGAGGTGCTTTTATATGTTGTAATTCGCTTAAGAATTAATTATCATGATGTTCTTCTTTATGAAGTTCTTTCTTGATCATTTTTTTCATGTTAGAATGATCGCCATTCATTTTGTGGAAAGCGTCTATTTTAGCTTGTACTTCAGCTTTAGTACCTGTAAATTCTTTTATAAGTTCTGTTTTTTTTCCATTAGCAGACGTAATTGTAGTAACAGTTGCCGTAACTACATTACCTTCTCCTTTTGTCATCTCAACCTTTATCCGTTTAGTCATGTGTTTTTCATGATTTCCATCTTTGTCAATCATCAAATTTACTTCCATGTTTTCTGCATGTTTTGCATCAGTAGTATGCCCTCCTAAAATCGGGGCAATTACCAATCCAATTAAACACGTTAGTTTAATTAAGATATTCATAGAAGGTCCAGATGTATCTTTAAAAGGATCACCAACAGTATCTCCAGTAATTGCTGCTTCATGTGCAGCAGAACCTTTATGCGTCATTTCTCCATTAATCATAACGCCTGCTTCAAATGATTTTTTAGCATTGTCCCAAGCACCACCAGCATTGTTTTGGAAAATTGCCCAAAGCACACCACTAACGGTAACTCCAGCCATATATCCACCTAACATTTCAGCAATCATAAGATTATCCATTCCAAATAGCATCGGAGCAAAAGTGATTACTAAAGGAAAACCAATAGTTAATAAACCTGGAAGCATCATTTCTTTTAAAGAGGCATTTGTTGAGATCTCTACACACTTGTCATATTCTGGTTTCCCAGTACCTTCCATAATTCCAGGAATTTCTCTAAACTGACGTCTTACCTCATACACCATTTCCATGGCAGCTTTACCAACAGCATTCATTGCCAATGCAGAGAATACTACAGGCACCATTCCACCAATAAATAACATGGCTAAAACGGGTGCTTTAAAAATATTAATTCCATCGATTCCAGTAAATGTAACATAGGCAGCAAATAATGCTAACGATGTTAATGCCGCAGATGCAATAGCAAACCCTTTACCAGTTGCAGCTGTTGTATTACCAACAGAATCTAAAATATCTGTTCGCTCTCTTACAATTGGATCTTGCTCACTCATTTCTGCAATACCACCTGCATTGTCTGAAATAGGTCCAAATGCATCAATAGCTAATTGCATAGCAGTAGTAGCCATCATTGCTGATGCTGCCATTGCAACACCATAAAATCCTGCAAAAGCATAAGATGTCCAAATTGCAGCAGCAAATAAAATTACGGTTGGAAAAGTAGAAATCATTCCGGTAGCCAAACCAGCAATAATATTTGTACCCGCTCCAGTAGCTGATTTTTGTACAATATTTAAAATTGGTTTTTTACCTAAGCCAGTATAATATTCAGTTACTGATGAGATAACAGCACCAACAACCAGTCCTACTAATGCCGCATAGAAAACGCGCATGGCAGTTATATCTTTTAAGATGTTTCCTTCAGTTTCAAAGAAGTTCATTTTCATGGTTTCTGGCAACATCCAAGTAACTAAAAAGTAACTTGAAATAGCAACTAAACCGATGGAAAACCAGTTCCCTTTGTTTAACGCAGCCATTACCTGTGATTCTTTAGCGTCATTTGATTTGATGTTCACTAACATCGTACCCAATAAAGAGATGATAATACCAACACCAGCAATTGACATCGGTAATAATATTGGTCCAATATGTCCAAACCCTTCAAAAATGGCTATATTATTTACATCAATAATATAATTTCCAAGAACCATTGCGGCTAATACCGTTGCAACATACGAACCAAATAAATCGGCTCCCATTCCCGCAACATCACCTACATTATCACCTACATTATCAGCAATTGTTGCTGGGTTTCTAGGGTCGTCTTCTGGAATACCTGCTTCTACTTTACCTACTAAATCGGCTCCAACATCTGCGGCCTTTGTGTAGATTCCTCCACCAACTCTTGCAAATAAAGCAATAGATTCAGCTCCAAGAGAAAACCCTGCAAGTGTTTCTAAAACGATTGTCATTTTATCTGTTGAGAAAGCACCACTTGCTCCTCCAATAAAATAATTGTAGAATACGATAAAGAAAGCTGTTAAACCAAGTACTGCTAAGCCAGCAACACCGAGGCCCATAACAGTTCCGCCACCAAAAGATACTTTTAAGGCATTTGGTAAACTTGTTTTTGCTGCTTGTGTTGTTCTTACATTCGTTTTTGTGGCTATTTTCATACCCATGTTTCCTGCGTAAGCCGAAAAGAAAGCACCAAAAATGAAAGCAATTACAATTAACCAATGTGTTGAAGGAACAACGGTTGAAACAATAAATAACAAAACACTTACAACAACTACAAAAATAGCAAGTAACCTATATTCTGCTTTTAAAAACGCCAATGCACCTTCATAAATGTGGTCTGCAATTTCTTTCATTTTACCATCTCCTGCATCTTGTTTCATTACCCAAGACTTCTTTACTAGCATGTAAAGTAATCCAATTGCAGCAGCTGCAATTGGCATATAAATCATCATTGACTCCATATTTTATTGTTTAGATTAGTTTTTAAAGTTCGTAAATATAACAAAATCAGGGAGAAAGAAAAAGCCTTACAATTTTCATTGTAAGGCTTTTTAATATTTGATGGATTTTTTACAAATTATATTGTGAAATTTCCGTTTGTTTTGTGCTCGCTATTTTCGTAACGTTCGATACATTTATCTACAATTCCGTACGCTTCATTTGCATCTCCCCAACCACCAACATCAACTCTTTTCTTTTCTAAATCTTTGTAAACTTGAAAGAAGTGAGTGATTTCTTTTACTTGGTGAGGATTCATTTCATTTAAATCATTTAGTTGATTCCAGATTGGGTCTGAAACAGGTACACAAATAATTTTCTCATCTGGTCCTTTTTCATCGGCCATATGGAAAACACCAATTGGTTTAACTTCCATAACACACATTGGGAAAGTTGGTTCAGTACCTAATACTAATACATCCAAAGGATCTCCGTCTAAAGCTAAAGTTTCGGGAATGAAACCGTAATCTGCAGGATACATCATTGAAGAAAATAACATTCTATCGAAACGTATTTTGTGTAAATCAAAATCATATTCGTACTTGTTTCTGCTTCCTTTAGGTATTTCGATTAAAACATCAAATGTTTTTCTTTCTTTTGCGGTCATATTCTTGTAATTCTATATTTATTTTTCGGACGACAAAAGTAGTGATATTTTGAGGTTTATCAAGCGGTAATTGGTCTTATTTTTAAGTTTTTAACTTAAAATCCTGCTTTGATTCCTATACGAACAGCAAATTTTGGCGAAGGCAATCCATTTATGCTAGTATGTTCTCCTCTCCAAATGAAATCTACTCGTAAAGGGCGAATGTTTTTGTATCCAATATTCTCTAGTCCAACCCCATATTCATAGTACATTTTATCTGTTGGAGCAACGTACTGTATGTTCGATTTGTTAATGGCAATATTTTTACTAGAAATGGTTCCGTAAACTGTTTTAAAGGTAATTAAGCTTCGAAGGTTTAATTGCTTGATGAATGGAATTCTATTTAAAATTAACCCATTAAAATGGTGCTCAAAATGCCCAGAAATATAGGTGTCAGTTACAAAATCATAGTAATTCATTAACGAAAAAGTATTCTTTGTGATCCAGTAGGTCTGATTAGCAGGAATTGGACTTAATAATGTTACTGGCACAGTTCCAAAAGTTTTACCCCCGTCTACTGTAGCGATTAAAAGACCTAGTTTGCCCAAAAGAATTGGTTGGTTGTATTTAAACTGAATTTTATCATAATTAAAGGTACCGTTTAAGATTCCTTTAAAACCTTTATGGTAATTAATAACTAAAGAAGGGTACAGGTTTTTCCCCATCTTTTGCTCTACACCAAAACCATATTGAAATCTTCCCGGAGTATATGCTAAATAAATATCTGTGCTTACATCTGTTACCTCAGATTGAATGGTGTTATTTTGATCTAAATAATCAACTTTAAAATCTTTTGGAGAGGCACTTTCTATAATGTTATGCGCAGCCGAGATACCAAAGTGTAAGTTTTTTTGTATTTCTATATCAAACTTTAATGCTGTTCGTTTTACTTTAGAAAGAAAAAAGTTGTCTCCTCTAGAGAACAAGGCATTGGGATCAAATACATTGGCGTTTAATCCGTTTGTGCTTAACAGTTTTCCTCCTAATTGTTCTATGTCATTCAAATAAGACGCGCCAACAGCTATTCTTGGTTTGTAGCTAACTAAGTATTTAACTTCAGTTCCAAATTTATATCTTTTATCTTTTGTTCCATAGCCTAAAAAGCCACTTAATCTAAATCGATCATCAGGAGTTTTAAAGGTTCTAAAGCCTAATTTTATTTTTAGACCTTCAACACTGTTTTTTACGATGGTGTTCCAGTATTGTCCAAATTGAAAATTAGCTCCAAGATTAATGTAACCAGTAGATAATGTATTTAATACTCCAGTTATTTGCTTAATTTTCTTTTTGTTTTTTACAGAGTTGATAAGCTCATAGGTGTCCTTTTTTTCTGAAGATGTACTAATACTGTCCCAGTATTGAGTAGTTTGATTAAACTGCTTTGGTTTGTAGCGAAGTATGTTTTCTGCATAAAAAGTACTTGGAAGCTCTTTGTCAAATTCGTACTTAGAGTATTCACTGGTCTTTTTTATGGTAAGTCCTTTGTTAGACTCATCTTTATCTGTAAAAGTAAAATCACCGATATAAATGTCTTTTTTTGGAAGGTAAATACTATCATCTTTGATGGTGTATTCTTTTTCAAAGGATAATTTTCTAACAAAATTTAGATTGATGTCTTTATGAACTCTCATTTTAATTTTTGTGATAGAAAAATTTTTGTCAGCAACTAAAAAGTTTCCTTCAAAAGCTAAATCTCCATTTCTTCTAGGGAAAAAGTAGATGGAGTAAAATTTCTTTTTATCAACGATAATACTATCGTTCAATACATAATCGTAGGTTTCAAAACCTGTGGTGGAGATTGGACTTACAAAGGATTTTTTAAGAACCATTACATTGTTCTGGTGAAAGTCAATGTCGTTAAATGTGTTAGACATCCTGTCAAAAACGAACCCTTGTTTACTTATTCCTTCATTTTTTTCGGCTTCAATATCTTCTCTTTCGGCATTTATTAAATTATTGCCGTAAATGTTTTTTACCGTTTCACTTAAATACAACGGAATGTAATAGTTAATCCCATCATCGTTTGGAGGTAATTCATCTATTACTTTTTCATACTCTTTTTTAAAGATGGTTTTTAAGAAAAGAGAGTCTAAGTTGTTTAAGCCAATTTCAGTGGTTTGCAGTTTTTTATACTGATATGCTTTTACCAGTTTTAATCCATTCTTCTTTTTTCTACTCCAAATTTCCTTTAGTATTCTATAAGCAGGATTGTCTTTCTTTTTAAGTCGTTTTTTTGGTTTTGAAACGATCACAACCTCATCTAAAGTATTACTAGCTTCAATTAAAATAACTTTAAAATGTGTTCTTTTAGGGGTGTATTTTAATGACTGTGTTTCGTAGCCAACAAAAGAGATTTCAATTTTACCTCTTTTCTTAGTAGTGTGTAACTCAAACCGACCATCAAATCCTGTAACAGCTCCATTTGTCGTATTTGTAAAATAAACGTTTACATAGGGCAACGGCTCATTGTCAGAGTCAAGTATTTGCCCTGTAATTTTAAGCTGTGCGTGTAAAGCAGCACTTAATATAAATAAAAAAGAAAAGAGCAGTTTTAATTTCATAGCAAAAAAAAACCTTTCCTATAGAAATATAGAAAAGGATTAGGGGTCTTTATTTTAGTGAATATTAAAGATATAAAACTTCTTTTACAGCTTTAATAACGTCTTTGTGATTTGGGATCCATGCCTCGAGTAATACAGGAGAATATGGAGCCGGAGTATCAGCAGTTGTGATTCTTTTTATTGGAGCATCTAAATGATCAAATGCCTCATCTTGAACTCTGTATGTTATTTCGGAAGCGACACTTGCAAAAGGCCAAGCTTCTTCTAAAACGATCAAACGATTTGTCTTTCTTACAGATTCTAGAATCGTATCATGATCCATTGGGCGAACCGTTCTTAAGTCAATAATTTCACAAGAAATATTTTCTTTAGCCAACTCGTCTGCAGCTTTATATGCCTCTTTTATAATTTTTCCAAAAGAAACAATTGTTACATCCGTTCCTTCTCTTTTAATATCTGCCACGCCAATAGGTAACACGTATTCACCTTCTGGAATTTCCATTTTATCACCATACATTTGTTCAGATTCCATGAAAATTACAGGATCGTCATCTCGCAATGCAGCTTTTAATAATCCTTTCGCATCATATGGATTAGAAGGTACTATTACTTTTAAACCTGGTGTGTTTGCAAACCAGTTCTCAAATGCTTGTGAGTGTGTTGCACCTAGCTGACCTGCAGAAGCAGTGGGTCCTCTAAAAACAATTGGACAATTAAATTGTCCACCAGACATTTGTCTTATTTTTGCAGCGTTGTTTATAATTTGATCAATTCCTACAAGAGAGAAGTTAAAAGTCATGTATTCAACAATCGGTCTGTTTCCATTCATAGCAGAACCAATTGCAATTCCAGCAAAACCTAATTCAGCAATGGGAGCATCAATTACTCTTTTTGCACCGAACTCATCTAGCATTCCTTTAGATGCTTTATATGCACCATTATATTCTGCAACTTCTTCACCAATTAAATAAATGCTTTCATCTCTACGCATCTCTTCGCTCATGGCTTCACAAATAGCTTCTCTAAACTGAACTGTTTTCATACTTAAATGTAATTCTTATAATTGAAAGGCAAAAGTATACAAATTAATGTCAATTTTTAGCATCCACTAGCTTAAACCTTTCTATTTTTAATAGAATGATGTACTTTAGAAGTAATTGTTGTCAACAAGGTAAAGAAAATACTATGCACGCATAATAAATTGAAAAAAAAGTCATAAATTCGTGGCGATAAAATAATAAAGTACTTACCAAAATATAGTTATATGAAAATTTTAGTTTGTATCAGCCATGTACCTGATACCACTTCAAAAATTAATTTTACAGATGATGATACTAAGTTTGATACAAACGGAGTACAATTTGTAATAAACCCATACGATGAATTTAGTTTAACGCGTGCGATGTGGTTTAAAGAAAAACAAGGAGCTTCTGTTACCGTTGTAAATGTTGGAAACCCAACCACCGAGCCGACCTTGCGAAAAGCTTTAGCCATTGGGGCCGATGATGCAATAAGAGTAAATGCAGAAGCACAAGATGGTTTTTTTGTTGCGAAACAATTAGCTGAAGTTGTGAAAAATGGAAACTATGATTTAGTATTGGCAGGAAGAGAGTCAATAGATTATAACGGAGGAATGGTTCCAGGAATGTTAGCCGCAATTTTGGATTATAACTTTGTGAATGGATGTATCAGTTTAGATATTGATGGAGCTTCAGCATCTGCAAGTAGAGAGATTGACGGAGGTTATGAAAAAGTAACAACTGAATTACCGCTTGTAATTGCTGGGCAAAAAGGACTGGTTGAAGAAAAAGACTTGAGAATTCCTAATATGAGAGGAATTATGATGGCTAGAAAAAAGCCTTTAAATGTGGTTGAGCCAGCAGAGGTAGTTGCAAATACGGTAACAGCATCTTTTGAAAAGCCAGCACCAAAAGGAGCAGTAAAATTAATAGATGCCGATAATGTAGATGAGTTGATTAGCTTATTGCATACAGAAGCCAAAGTGATTTAATTAAAGATTAAATCATTCCGAACTTGATTCGGAATCTTTAAAATAATTATTTAGATAAAAACAAACAAAATATATGTCAGTTTTAGTTTTTGCCGATTCATCGGAAGGAAAATTTAAAAAATCTGCTTTTGAAGTAGTTTCATACGGAAAAAAGGTTGCAGAACAATTAGGTTCAACTATTGTTGCTGTTACAATTAATGTAGCGGATGCATCAGAATTGTATACATATGGTGCAGAAAAAGTAATTTCTGTTTCAAACGATAATTTATTAACTTTTAATGCCAAAGGATACGCAGCGGTCTTAACACAGGTAGCTGCACAAGAAAATGCAACTGTTGTTGTTGTTGATTCTAGTGTTGATGGCCTGTATTTAGCGCCGTTATTGGCTGTTAACTTAAATGCTGGGTACGCGTCTAACGTAGTTGCTTTGCCAAGTGCTACAAGTCCATTTACTGTAAAAAGAAAAGCTTTTTCTAACAAAGCATTTAACAATACAGAAATCAATACCGCACTAAAAGTTATTGGTTTAGCCAAGAACTCTTATGGTGTGCATGAAAATGCTGTTGCTGGTAGCTCAGAAAGTTTTGATGCGCAGATTTCTGAATCAGATGTAAGTGTAAAATCGGTTAGTATTGAGAAAGCTTCAGGAACCATTACAATTGCAGATGCAGATATCGTTGTTTCTGCTGGTCGTGGTTTAAAAGGGCCAGAAAACTGGGGTATGATCGAAGAATTAGCCGAGGTTCTAGGAGCTGCAACAGCATGTTCTAAACCAGTTTCTGATTTAGGTTGGAGGCCCCACGCAGAGCATGTTGGTCAAACAGGAAAACCTGTTGCATCTAATTTGTATATTGCCATTGGAATTTCAGGAGCAATTCAGCATTTAGCAGGAATTAATGCTTCTAAAGTGAAGGTTGTTATAAATACAGATGCAGAAGCACCGTTTTTTAAAGCTGCAGATTATGGAATTGTAGGGGATGCCTTTGAGGTGGTTCCAAAATTGATTGAAAAATTAAAAGCATTTAAACAATCATAGTTGTTTATGTAATGTAACATAGTAATTTGCTGAGACTTAACTAGTTTGATTTTCTTTTTTGGAAGAAATTTAAAATCAACTCATATTTTTTAGTAAATTGTGCCCATAAAAGGGCTGTCTATTAAATAGGTGTTTTGCCAAAATAGACAGCCTTTTATTTTTTTTATGAAGATTGAGATATAATGAGTTTAATAAAACTAACGATTAAAGGAATTTCTTATAGCCAAACCCAAAGTGGTGCATATGCTTTGGTACTAAGCGAAATGGATGGGAAAAGAACGTTGCCTATTATTATAGGAGCTTTTGAAGCCCAGTCAATTGCAATTGCATTAGAAAAGGAGATTAGACCACCAAGACCTTTGACGCATGATTTATTTAAAACATTTGCAGATAGATATGCGATTAATATCAAGCAAGTCATTATACATAAGTTGGTAGATGGCGTTTTCTTTTCGAGTTTAATTTCAGAAAAAGACGGTAAAGATGAAGTCATAGATACCCGAACCTCAGATGCTATTGCCTTGGCAGTTCGTTTTGATGCACCAATATATACGTACGAGAGTATTTTGGATAAAGCAGGGATTTATTTAAAAGTAGAAGATGAGTTATCAATAGAAGATTCAGAATTTGAATCTGATCAGTTTGTTGCGGAGTTAATTTCTGACACCTCAGAAGAAGTCTCAGAAGACAAAACTTTAAAAGAGTTATACCAAGAATTAGATGCTGCTGTAGCCAATGAGAACTACGAGTTAGCAGCGAAAATTAGAGACGAGATTAGCAAGCGCTCTTAAAATAAATATCCTTTTTAATATGAAAAAAATACTAGTACTAGTTCTATGTTTTGCTGCGTTTTTTGTAAATGCCGAAAATATAGAAAAGAACTTTAATGTGAACTCGATTGTTAATCTTGAAGCTGTTTCTCTTAAGTCAAACAACTTAATAAAACAAGATACCATTAAAAACGATAGTCTTTCAGTTGTAAAAGTAGCAGATCAAAAGAAGAATGATGTTGTGAAATCTAATGGTTCAAAAATTATTCCTAGTCAAGGGTTTTCTCTTAGTAGTATGTGGAGAGGTGTTTTAGGAATGATTTCTTTATTAGTGATTGCATTTTTATTTAGTAGCAATAGAAAAGGAATTGATTGGAAGACAGTTGGTATCGGGTTGGCTTTTCAGTTGGTGATTGCAATTGGTGTACTAAAAGTCCCTTTTGTTCAATCGATATTTGAGTTTATAGGAAAAGGATTTGTAAAGATTTTAGATTTTACACAGGCGGGAAGTGAATTTTTATTTAAAGGTTTGATTTCTGATATGGATACCTTTGGATTTATCTTTGCTTTTCAGATTTTACCTACAATCATCTTCTTCTCAGCATTAACTTCAGTATTGTTTTATTTAGGTTGGATTCAGAAATTAGTTAAAGTAATGGCATTGTCATTGAGTAAGATCTTGAAAATATCTGGAGCAGAAAGTTTGTCCGTTGCAGGGAATATTTTCTTGGGACAAACGGAAGCACCTTTGTTGATCAAGGCCTATTTAGAAAAGATGAACAAATCTGAGATGCTATTAGTAATGATTGGTGGAATGGCAACAGTTGCTGGAGCAGTCTTAGCCGCCTATATCGGTTTTCTTGGAGGGAACGATGAAGGAATGAAACTGTTTTATGCAAAGCATTTGTTAGCTGCATCCGTTATGGCTGCACCAGGAGCAATTGTAATTTCGAAAATGTTATTTCCGCAAAAAGAGAAAGTGAATACAGATGTGACTGTATCTTCAGATAAAATAGGTTCAAATATTTTAGATGCCATTGCAAATGGAACCACTGAAGGATTGCAATTGGCAATGAATGTTGGTGCGATGTTGTTGGTTTTTGTAGCTTTTATTGCAATGATTAATGGTATTTTAGGAGGTTTAGGGAGTCTTGATGGAATTGAATACTTTGGTTGGAGTTTTACTTCTTTAAATGACGTTATTTCAGCAAGTACATCATATAAAGAATTGTCACTAGAATTTATTTTAGGATATGCTTTTGCACCGTTAATGTGGTTAATTGGGGTTGCTTCTGAAGATATGGCAATGATGGGGCAGTTGTTGGGTATTAAATTAGCAGCAAGTGAATTTGTAGGGTATATTCAATTAGCAGAATTGAAAAATGTCGCAAATGCAATGCACTTAAATTATAACAAATCGATTATTATGGCCACCTATATGTTGTGTGGTTTCGCAAACTTTGCATCAATCGGAATTCAAATTGGAGGTATTGGCTCATTGGCCCCAGGACAACGTAAAACCTTATCTGAATTTGGTATGAAAGCACTAATTGGTGGTACAATAGCCTCTTTAATGTCTGCAACAATTGCAGGAATGATTATCGGGTAGTAGCGAATTACTACAAACACATAAAAAGTTAATAACTTTTAAATATTATTTAAAAAGCTTCAGCAGAATTTGTTGAAGCTTTTTCTATTTTTACAAAAGGTAAATAAATAAACATTTCAACGATTAAACGCTGAATAATGAAGCAATATTTAGATTTAGTAAAGCACGTTTTAGAAAACGGAAACGAAAAAGAAGATAGAACGGGTACAGGAACCAAAAGTGTTTTTGGACACCAAATGCGTTTCGATTTAAGTGAAGGGTTCCCGATGGTGACCACAAAAAAGTTACACTTGAAATCTATTATTTATGAATTGTTGTGGTTTATAAATGGCGATACGAATATCAACTATTTGCAAGAAAATGGTGTTAAAATCTGGAATTCTTGGGCCGATGAAAATGGAGATTTAGGTCCCGTGTATGGGCATCAATGGCGTAATTGGAATAGTGATGATATTGATCAACTTCAAGAAGTAATCAAGACCTTAAAAAGCAATCCAAATAGTAGAAGAATGTTAGTTTCTGCATGGAACCCCAGTGTATTACCAGACACTTCAATTTCATTTTCAGAAAATGTAGCCAATGGAAAAGCAGCTTTACCACCTTGTCACGCATTTTTTCAGTTTTATGTAGCAGACGGAAAGTTGTCCTGTCAATTATACCAGCGCAGTGCAGATATTTTTTTAGGGGTGCCTTTTAACATCGCATCCTATGCATTGTTTACCATGATGATGGCACAAGTTTGTGGTTATGAAGCAGGAGAGTTTATACATACCTTTGGCGATGCCCACATTTATAACAATCATCAAGAACAATTAGACTTACAATTGTCAAGAGAAGTTAGAGCATTACCAACCATGAAAATAAATTCAGAAATAACGTCAATATTCGATTTTAAATTTGAAGATTTCGAATTGGTAGATTACAAGCCACATCCACATATTAAAGGAAAAGTAGCAGTTTAGTATGAGTACAATTACAATTATTGCCGCAATAGCAAATAACAACGCTCTAGGGAAAGATAATGATTTGATTTGGCACTTGCCTGCAGATTTAAAACGTTTTAAAAAAGTAACTTCTGGACATCATATTTTGATGGGGAGAAATACTTTCGAGTCCATAGGCAAACCGTTGCCTAACAGAACAACAGTAATTATTACCAGAAACTCCGAGTATAAAGCAACAGGGTGTATTGTGGTTGATAGTATTGAAAAAGCAATTGAAGTAGCAAAAGAAGATGAACAAATTTTTATCATTGGAGGAGCTCAAATCTACAAACAAACAATAGCATCTAATTTGGTAGATCAGTTAGACATAACAAAAGTGCACCACGCATTTGACGCAGATGTTTATTTTCCGGAAATAGATACCACTATTTGGAAAGAAATATCAAGTGAAGATTTTGATGCTGACGAAAAAAATAAATATGACTACAGTTTTATTCGTTATAAAAAAGTGTAATTAATAAGTAAGTCTCATTTTATATTTTTGCTCTGCAAATTTAAAGTACCAATACAGTTTGTAATTTACCTCTAATCCATAGTCTACATTTGGTTCGTATTCAATTACATTTCCATAAATAGAACTGTTGTAGGTTTGTGCGTTTTGAGCTCTACTATTCCATACTGCAACATATATTCTGTTTTTATTTTGCAAATAGGTTTGTGAATGATAACTCATTGGTCTGGCAACACTCAATAAATAGGATGTGAATCCAATGTCAATAATTATAATTTCATATTCGAGGGCTTTATTTGCGATTATTACGGGATCTTCCTTAGTAATGGTAGTCTTACTTGTAGTGTTAGAATACGATCCGCAGGCTATAAATAACGCAATACTTAAAAGATAAAATAAGGGTTTTAGAAGTTTCATAATCAATAATTTATTTAGTTAAGTTCTGAAAAATAATTTAATATTCATTAATTTTTTCAAGTTTTAACATTAAATTTAAACACTAAATTTTATACCATGCATAGATATATTATTAAATTTTTTCTTTTTTGTCTACTTGTTTCTTGTGGAAAATATACAGCTAAATTAAATACATATACTATTTTAGACGAAAAAGATAGAGCAAAATTAAGAGATGAAATTATAGACGATCGATTTAATAATTTATTGCCAAAGTTAATGGACGATACTGCTATTGATATGTGGATTGTTATTTCCAGAGAATATAATGAAGACCCCGTTATTAAAACAATGTTGCCTTCAGTATGGTTAAATGCAAGAAGAAGAACCATTTTGGTGTTCTATAGAAACAAACAGAAGAATACCATAGAAAAATTAGCCGTTGCAAGATATGATGTTGGGAAAAACATAAAATCTGCTTGGAATAAAGAAAAAGAACCAAACCAATGGAGCGCTTTAAGTAGCATAATTGAAGAGCGAAACCCTGATAAAATTGGAATTAATATTTCTAAACATTTTGCATTAGCAGATGGCTTGGTTAAAACGGATCATGATGAGTTTTTAGAAAGTTTAAGTGTTCGTAACAGAAAAAAAATTGTCTCTGCAGAAAAATTAGCGATCGGTTGGATAGAAACAAGAACAGCCAAAGAAATGAAACTGTATAAAAACCTAGTTCTAATTACTCATACGATTATTGACGAAGCATTTTCTAATAATGTTATAATACCAGGGAAAACGACTACAGAAGATGTTGTTTGGTGGATGCGTCAAAAAGTTACTGAGTTAGGATTAGAAACTTGGTTTCATCCAACAATAGATGTTCAAAGAAGTAATGAACCTTTAAAATCACATATCTATTCATTTACAAAAACAGGAAATGATAAAGTGATTTTACCCGGTGATTTGTTACATTGTGATTTCGGAATTAGTTATGTTGGGCTTCATACAGATTGTCAACAACACGCATACGTATTAAGAAAAAAGGAAACTGAAGTGCCAACGTTTTTAACAGGAGCATTTGAGAAAGGGAATAGGTTGCAAGATATATTAACGACAACTATGCAAACTGGTAAAACTGGAAATGAAATATTATCGTCATCCTTAAGTCAAGCAAAAAAAGAAGGGTTAAAACCAGCTATTTATTCGCATCCTTTAGGTAATTTTGGGCATAGTGCAGGAACAACTATTGGCATGTGGGATTCGCAAAATGGCGTCCAGGTTAGAGGTGATTATTCGCTTCATAACAATACTGTGTATGCGATCGAATTAAATGTAACAGTTGCTATAAAAGAATGGCAAAAAGACATTCGTATTATGTTAGAAGAAGCAGGCTTTTTTGGTGAAGGTAAACATGAATATGTGAATGAAAGACAAAAGGAGATTAAACCAATTAAAATTAGGTATTAAATGCAGGAAAGATGTTTTTGGGTGAATAAAGATCAGCTGTATATTGAGTATCATGATACTGAATGGGGCAAACCGGTGTACGATGATAAAACCTTATTTGAGTTTCTATTATTGGAAACTTTCCAAGCAGGATTAAGCTGGATTACCATCTTAAAAAAGCGAGAAAACTTTAGAGAAGCCTTTGATCATTTCGAGTATAAAAAAATCGCAAAATATGATGCTGTCAAGTTTGAAGAATTAATTCAGAATGCAGGTATTATTAGAAATAAATTAAAAGTAAAATCGGCTATTACCAATGCACAATTGTTTCTAGAAATTCAAAGAGAACACGGCTCATTTTCTAACTATATATGGAGTTTTGTTGACGGGAAACCAATTGTAAACTCCTTTGCAACACGAGAAGAAGTTCCGGCAACTACAGAACTATCTGATCGCATATCTAAGGCCTTAAAAAAGCGTGGATTTAAATTTTTAGGATCTACCATTGTCTATGCTTTTATGCAAGCAACCGGCATGGTAAATGACCACACAACAGATTGTATTTGTTATCAAAAATAAAAAGAGCATGCTTTCAATACCCAGTACAGATTTAAAAAAAATCATCAAACTATTCAATCGAAAAATAGGCTTGTTTTTTGTTTTCGTTGCAGCTTTATATTTTGATAGTCCACATTTATATGAACGATTTGAATACAATCAAATTTTAACCAACATATTTATGTTGTTGGCTTTTTATTGGTTGTATATAAGATCGGTCAAGAGAACTAGGGAATTGATGATTTATGCCGTGATATTAGGCTTTATAGGAGAATACTTTTTCTCTGTGTATTTAGGGATGTATACCTATAGATTAGGCAATGTGCCCTTGTATGTCCCTTTTGGTCATGCCGCGGTATATGGTAGAGTGTACATCTTTTCTAAAGCATCCATAGTCCGAAAATATCATACAATATTAGAACGCTTTATGTATGTTCTCATCTCAATATTTTCGTTGGGGTATTTGTATTTCTTTAAGGATGTTTTTGGTTTTGTAATGACCTTAGGTGTATTTGGTTTGTTGATTAAAAGACCCAAAGACCGATTGTTTTTCTTAACCATGTATATAATTGTAGCAGTATTAGAAATTGGTGGGCCAGCATACGGTGCATGGAAATGGCCAGACACGGCTTTTGGAAAGTTTGATTTTTTACCAAGTAACAATGCCCCAAGCGGAATCAGTTTGTTTTATTTTTTGCTTGATGTTGGTTGCTTCGTGTTGTATACACAACGGAATAAAATTACTTGGCAGCGAGTTAAAAATATTAGAAAACTTAGAAGAACGATATAGTATGGCAAGAAAAATAAAAGATCCAGGGTTTGGTTATGGCTCCTCAAAAAATGCCAAAAACATCATCAATAAAGACGGGAGTTCTAATGTTGTTCATGTTAATAAGAAAAGAAGTTTAGACGATTTATATTCGTTTTTTATAGAGATTTCTTGGGGCAAATTTTTCTTCTTAATTCTTCTAGCGTATACCTTAATGAATGTGTTTTTCGGATTGGTGTATACATGCATCGGAATCGAAGAAATAACCAAAAGAACAGGCAATGTGTTTTCTGATTTTTTAAATGGCTTTTTCTTTAGTGCACAAACCTTAACCACTGTTGGATATGGCGGAATTGCTCCTCACGGAATTACATCGAACCTAATTGCTGCTTTTGAAGCCATGATTGGGTTGTTAAGCTTTTCTTTTATAACAGGTTTGTTGTATGGGCGTTTTTCAAAACCAAGAGCAGCTATTAAGTTTAGTGAGAACTTAATATTGCGTGATTTTAAAGGTCAAAGAGCTTTGATGTTTCGGTTAATGAACAGCCGAAAAACAGTAATGATTGAGCCAAAAATTAGAGTAACCTTGTCACTCACAGAAAAAGAGGAGACAAATACACCGGTGAAAAAATACTTTGAATTAAAATTACAACGAGATGCAATTATGTATTTGCCAACAGTTTGGACCATAGTTCATGAAATAGGAGAAAGCAGTCCGTTGTATTCGTATACAAACGAAGAAATTTCTACACTAAATGCAGAGTTATTTTTGTTGTTGGAATACCACGAAGAATCTTTTGCGCAGAATGTGTATCAAATTTATTCGTACGATTTTATGGATTTAGAAGTAGATGTGAAATACAAATCGTCATACAAGTTTGATGAAAATGGCTATACTATTTTAGATCATGATACCCTGAGTGAAGTAGAAAAAATGTAATTACATTTTACTGTAAATACGAATCGCACTAAAAGCAGCCACAGCAATAATCAACCAGATACCAACTTTTAAAGCGGTGTTTTTATAATATTTTTGATGATTTTTAATATCTTTTCTGTAACTAAAAACCATTAAAATGATAAACGCTACAACAAAAAATCCTGCAAAAATTAATTGACCTTTGGTAAACATAAATTTGTATTTTTATGCAAAAATACAAATTAAAAGAAGAATTTAATTA
>Ga0209395_1000862_pt1 | contig 43787 bp, 39 predicted proteins | sample GOMGulsemesocosm_3_FD_184635 | JGI IMG/M metagenome (GOLD analysis project Ga0209395, IMG submission 184635) | Methane-oxidizing microbial communities from mesocosms in the Gulf of Mexico - GOM9D Gulf of Mexico (SPAdes) (version 2) | ecosystem: Environmental > Aquatic > Marine > Cold seeps... | reverse complement strand
TTGGTAACCATAGCAAATTGGCCCCACCTGATCCCATTCCGAACTCAGTAGTGAAACGATTTAGCGCCGATGGTAGTGTGGGGTCTCCCCATGTGAGAGTAGGTCATTGCCAATCACCTATTTAGAAAAAGCCGCTGCATTAATTTGCAGCGGCTTTTTCGTGTCTGCAATTTAAGGCTAGTAAGTATATGGGCTACCGCCGCTGACGAAGTCAGTGCAAGGTATTGCTCGTAGCCACGGCGAGAACGACATAGCCATTGCCAATCACCTATTTAGATAAAGCCGCTGCATTAATCTGCAGCGGCTTTTTCGTGTCTGCAATTTAAGACTAGTAAGTATATGGGCCGCCGCCGCTGACGAAGTCAGTGCGAGGTATTGCTCGTAGCCACGGCGAGAACGACTAAGCCATTGCCATTCACCTATTTAGAAAAAGCCGCTGCATTAATTTGCAGCGTTTTTTTGCTATTTGAAGCATAAAAATCCAATGACCGGAATGATGCCACGGACTTTAAAACGTGCCGTCGCTGACGAAGTCAGTGCGACAGGGTTAACGGGTTGAAGTTTACAGTGGTCAGCCATTGCCAGACTCCTATTTAGTAAAAGGCTCCGTTCTAACGAACGGAGCCTTTTGCGCATCTAGTATTTGGTAATACGGTAAGAAAAATAGTCAGAGTATTTCACTCATTGTTTGTAAACCCTAGGATCCTGTCTAAAATTTAATGACACCATGAGGTTGCTAATATATGACAAAAAAAATGATAGTTCCTATCTTTGCCGGCGGGGGAACCCGATTACCAGCTCATCTTGGGATTTTGGCGGCATTAAATGATTTAGATTTTTCATTCGACCATATTGTTGGCGTGTCAGGTGGAAGTATCATTTCAAGCCTTTATGCTAGTGGAATGTCAGTTGAACAAGTTAAAAATATCGCGATGACGACAGATTTTAACCAGTTTAAGGGTTTTTCACTTTATTCACTGATCCGGCATGGCGGACTCTGTAACGGCAATAAATTTGAGGCTTGGCTTGATAACTTACTTGATGGGGCAACATTTAGTGATATTAATAAGGATCTACACATTGTAGCTACTGACGTTAAGCGTAGCATGCCAGTAATCTTCGACCGCTATAATACACCTAATCTCAAGATCTCAAGGGCTGTGCGCTTCTCTATGTCGATCCCTTTACTCTTTAGCTTTAAATCGTATGGCAACAGTTTGATGGTTGATGGCAGTATTTTATCTGAAGAGGCTTTGCATCGTGATTGGGCTGGCGATGGTACCCCCGTTTTGTGCTTTCGGCTACGCGGGGAATATGATACTGATGATATTGAGCCTGGGGGTATATTCCCGATCAAAGACTATGTGACCTTACTTATTCGTACTTTTTTAACCACGATATCACGAGAATTTATTAACGAAAACTATTGGCACAGTACTATTGTGATTAATACTGGGCACAGCTCACCTGTTCAATTTGAATTAACGGACGAGCAAAAAGAGCAATTGTTTGAAACAGGCTATCAGACCACTGTTGAGGTGGTTCCGCTTAAATTTGGTCAACTTATAACAGACCAACAGCAGTTTACTTAACGCTCGCAAAGCACAAGATTAATAATTGATAGCTGCCTGTTCCTACTTCGCTCATTTTCAAACAACGATGGCTAGAACAGGCGCGTGCTTGATATTATTTGTTTGATGTTTACTCTTTAGCTAACTGGCGTACATATGGGGGACGATAACTCGGCAATAATTTGGTGCCACTGCGGTGATTGAGTTTTTCCTTCAGTACGTCGGCCGAAGAAGGTTAATACGGTTTCACCTTGTTGGTTGAAAAACTCGACTGAGCTAACCATTACACCACCTTGATCTGTCGGTTTATTGACAACATAAGCCTCTGCTAAGCCTTGTGTTTTAACGTGCAGGTTAAAGTCAGGATCTAATACGTTGTACCAACCTTCGATTGCTTTAAGATTGTCGACTAACCCTGAGAATATTTGTACGATGCCGCGGTTGCCAACAAAAGCCATCACTTGAGTTTCTTTTTCTTTAGCAAGCTCTAGCAATCTGCTTAGACAATCGACGTCAACCGACTTCGCCCACTGATCATCAATTAATCGCAATGCTTGACGGCGCCCAACATTATGCTTTTTCAATAACGCCGGGAATTGATGAACGTCTGTCATTTCACTCCAGCCTTGAGTTAGGGCTGATATTTCGACAGCAGTATCATCAAGCGCGTCACTAACCAGTGTTGGCTGTGGTGATACAGATAATTCAGTGTTTTGTTCAACATGACGGTATTTAGTAATTAAATCATCATAGTTCTGACGTGTACCTTCGTCTTTTAGATAGACTTTTTGAATCGCAACACCGTGGCGGTCAAAAAATTGAATGCTCGATAATTTTCCGCTAGTTACTGCATAGGTGCTATGCCAGTGTTCGAAAAAGAAACGCAGGTCAATACCGCCAGGATTTATCGCAATGCCACTTAACTTGCCGTCTTCATTGCTGATATATATTTTCTCATAACAGCCACTAATTTCACTTACAACAAACTCATTGCGCATTAGGGCCATTACTCGGCCGAGTTTTTTAAGTGACTTTATAATGCCACCAAGATCATCGTTGAGGCGTATTGCACCCAGTTGATTAGTTTGGCCAACATGGGCAGCAATTAGTTCGCCTTCGCTCACCTTAAGCTCGTTAGCGGCGTCAATCATCCTGATTTTTGGTTGGCTTAGGGTTAACGCTTGGTAGTCATCGAGTAATTGAGTCATTATGTGCTCCATTATTTAGCCGCGACATGTGCCGCGGCCAGTCATTTTAAAATTCGTAAGTCAGTTGAGTTTTAACATTTCGACCAACACCGTAGTTACCAATACCGCCGCCGGTGCCTGCTACTACTTGGTATTCTTTATCGAATATATTATCGACGCTTAGCTGTAGTTTCAATGCATCGTTTAGTTGCCAGCTGGTGTGCAGGTTGGTTAACTGATATCCATCATGTTGCCCGGCACTGTATGTCCGTGTAGCACTATCGTAAATTTGCACGGTTCGTGAACTAACTTTGCTCCACTGCATACCGACATAGACTGTCTTGTCGATAAAATTACGGCCAATATCCAGAGTTAATTTATCGGCAGGCAGCTTCCATAGTGGGGTATTTGTTTCGTCTTTACCGTCGATATTGCTATAGCTCATAGCCACTTGAACGTCGTTAGTTGCATAGTTAACTTCAAACTCAATGCCGTCACGAGAGTTACCACCGGTATTAATATATCGTGCCTGTGGTGCTGTGGTTGATGTAACTGAGATTATTTCATCGTCGACATCGATATCAAAATGCATTAAACGAGCCGTTAAAACATCATTGCTGGTGATGATATTACGGGTATCATAGGTGACACCAAACTCATTGCTGCTGCTGTGTTCTATCTCTAGGTTTGGGTTCGGGTTACGTCCCTGGTAAGTATCATAAAGCTCATCAAGTAATGGCGCGCGAAAACCCTGTTGATAGTTATAAAATACACTGATGTTATCGTTAATTGCATAATTAGCAGAAATAGCGCCGCCGACATCATCATGCTCGGCATCTAAATTATCGTAAGCAGAATTCAGGTTAGCTGTGGCTTGTGAGCGATATTCTTCATAGCGTAGGCCACCTACTAACGTCAGTTTATTGAAACTGATTTCATCTTGAATGAATATACCCAAACGTTGTTGCTGGCCAGCAGGTTGCGACGAAACCTCCCCAGTCACATTACTCGTTGTTTCGATACCTACTCGTTTTTTATCGGTGTACTCAATGCCATAGGTTAGCTGATGTTTGCCTAATCGAGAGGTATTACTGATATCTAACGTGTCAATGTTGTATTCGTATGTACCATTTTGAGCCAAAAAGGCAGCGTATGGTCCGACAGGATCTCTTTCATTAACCTGTGATTGGGTTCGTCCGTATTTGACGGTTAAATCAATTAATGGGTTATCGCTCGGTTGAAACTGATAACTCAGATTCAATGCATTTTGAACAACTTCACGATAGATAGTGGCCCATGAACCTTGGTCGGTGGTGTTATATTCGGAGCGTTTACTGTCATCTGTTTGACTCAATGACGCGCTCAACGATTGGGCATCATCAATAAAGTAATTGCCTTTGACCAAGAATGCATCAGATTCAATGCTTGAGTTCTCTAACGTATTGCCGTCTGACAGCTCAAAGTCATTACTTTCTTTTTTACTAACAGCGACTAAAAAGTCACTGTTTTCGGTCGGGGCACCGTAAGCAAACACCGAGCCATTGTTTTGATCGTTATTGCTGTGATGGCCTAGTTTTACTTTCGCGCCATATTGCTCGCCAGGTTTTAATAAGTCAGCCGCGTCTTTTAATTCAAACTGCACTAAACCGCCAAGGGCGCCACCACCATGTAATACCGTGCTAGGGCCACGTTTTACGCTAATTTGTCGATAAAGGTCGACATCGCTAAAGAAACTGCCCATGCGATACTTTTCAAACGTTTGCACCGCGCCATCAATAGTAACAAGCACATCTTCAGCTTGATCAAAACCACGAATACTAAATTTTTGACCATTGGGAACCGGTCCGCCAGAGGCAATGACATTCGGAATTGAAGAAATAGCATCAAACGCATTAGTTGCTTGTGTTCGTTCGATTTCGGCATTACTAATTACATTAATCGCTTGAGCCGAGTCGAGCACGGTTTTTTCAGTACGAGTTGCGGTCACAGTTACCGCTTGTAGTTGAGTGGTCGGTTGCAGGTCTAGCTCGGTTATTTGATTAGCCGTGGCGTTAGCAGCAAGTAAACTGGACACACTTAAAGCCAGCATAGATAAACGCATGATACTTCTCCGATGGTATGATTGAATTTAGATCCGAATGTGACGGGCATTATATACAACCAAATACAAATGTAAATCATTCTCATTTCTTTATTGGTGTTTAATGAGGATGTTTGCCAATTCAATGTTTAACTGGGAGAGTTTTGCTAATAGCGCGATGGTGTGTTCGCTTGGTAATTTAGCATCGATAGCCAATACCAACGCTTTGGGTTTGCTGCTTTTGAGTTGATTTAACAGCGGGGCTAGCTCGCTAAATTGTTGCTGCGCCAAACCATACTGAAGTTGGCCGTCTTGGATTAGTACCGAGAGAACAACAGGCTCTCGTTTTACAGCCACTTGCGCAGCGTCTTCACCGACTTGTGGCAAGGTCACCTCAAGCATATCCAAACGCACTGCGACGCTTAGCAATAAAAAAACCAACATAATAAACAACACATCCAGCAGCGCTGTTAAATCTGGCATTGCCACTGATAGGGCTGAAGTTTGCTTAGGTTTTAACATACTCAACCTCAGGATGATTTAAGCTAAAGTTCAACTCATTAATTCGCAAAATAAACGCATCGACCAGTTGTTGATTAAAGCCATTAAAGCATTGGGCGATAAACAAGGCTGGAATAGCCACGAATAAACCTGCCATGGTTGAGTACATCGCTTCCCACAGACCATCGGCAAGTAGGGCCGGTGTCACGGCGGCTTGCGTTTGCGCAATTTTTTGAAACATCAAGATAAGCCCCCAAACTGTGCCTAATAAGCCCATTAATGGCGCCAATGAAGCGATAACAGACAGTAAGGCTAAACGTTGTTTTAGTTTGTTTTGCCAGCGATTAAGCCATAACATCGCGCCATCATCTCGCAGTTGTGGCGTTGCTAGATGATGCGATTGCAACCAGGTATAAAGCGGGCCATTGCTTTTCTTTAGTTGGAAATATTGATAGCAGGCTAAGCTAAAAACCCAAATCCGGTCAAAAACCAAGGTTAAACCCAGCACGGATAAAACGAGTAGCGGCCATGACATAATGCCGACACTTAAAAACCATTGAGGCATTTAATGCTCCTAACTATTGAGAGTAAAATTAATCGGCACCGCAAACCTAACGGTTGTTGCGCTGCCTTGTTGATTTATCGGGTGAAACTGCCATTGCTTTGCGTTGTTAATTGCGGCTTTATCGAGTACTGAATAACCTGAACTCTTGATAAGTTTAATGGCAAGGATTGCACCGTCTAGCCCAAGCTCTATGCTCAGTTGAACTTGGCCCTGATAACCTCGGCGCTTGGCCAATCGAGGGTAAATTAAAGTTGGGCGCGGTGCTTTAAACAGAGGAGGACGTTGTAACTGGGTCACTTGTTGCGCGCTTGACGTTTTGTTGCGCTGCACGGTTGTGCTTGCTTGTACTTGCGCTTTTTGTTGTTTGTTTTTCGGCTGTGTTGGCTTTATTTTAGATGGCGGCAGCGTTTTTGGTGGCTGGACTTTAACCTTAGGAGTAGGCTTATCCATCTTTTTAACCACTTTTTTTATTGGCTTTATGCGCTTAGGGTTAGCGGCTTTGCTAACCGGTGATTTAATCAGAATTGGTTGTTGTTTTTCAATGGCGAGATGTTTTTTACCGCTAAAGTTGGTTTCTAATGCCTGTTCGGGTGGCGACAAGGGCAGTGGCGATGTACTGACATCGTGGGCTAGCTGCGATTGCTGTTGCGCTTGCATCGCTCCTTGAATCATTTTCAGGCTTACCCGAGGGGCTGGCGCGCCTTGAGTAAAATTGATCTCATGCTGCTCAGGACTCGCTGCTAGCGCCCAAGCTGCCAATAGTGTTGCAAGCAATGCACAAATAAATATTCTAACCATTAACTTTAATCATTTGCTAAATCTTAATGTAAATTGTTATCATTAAGTTTAACTTAATCTTGATCGAGAATAAAGTCATGGCAGTAACAATGAATAGACTTTGTGGTATTTTTTCGAGCAGCGTTTTATTAAGCGCTGCATTTATTAGCTTTTCTTGCGCCGCACTTGCGCAAAATAATCAGCAAAAACCGCAGCGGATAGTGGTTGCGGGCGGTTCAATTACCGAAATAATTTATCGTTTGGGTCAGCAAGATAAAATTGTCGGTGTTGATTCAACCAGTACTTTTCCTGCTAAAGCGAATGATAAGCCGCAAATTGGCTACGTACGTAACCTTTCAGCGGAAGGGGTGTTGTCGCTCAACCCTGACTTGTTATTAGCTGAAGCCGATGCCGGACCGCATAAAATTCTGAACCAACTCAAGCAAACAAAACTGGCCGTGACCACGCTAGATCAACACGATAACTTAGCTGGGATCGAACAAAAAATTATCACTATCGCTAAAATAGTCGACAGCGAACCCCAAGGGCAGCTTTTGTCGCAATCGTTAAAAATTGATCGCCAAGCCTTAAGTCATTTACTGGCTCAAGTTAAGCGCCAACCGCGGGTCTTATTTGTATTGAGTTTGCGTAATGGCCAACCGCTGATCTCTGGCAGTGGCACCTCTGCCCACGAGGTTTTGCTCGCGGCTGGTGCGAAAAATGCGACTGGCGAGCTCACGGGTTGGAAGCCACTGTCAACGGAGGCGGCTTTGGCGATTAATCCCGATGCCATCATTACCATGGGACGCCATGGTCAAGATCAGTTGGCTAAGGTTGAGCAACTGCCACACTTTAAATTTAGTAATGCAGTTAAAAACAAACAGATTTTTACCATTGATGGCACTTATTTATTAGGGATGGGGCCGCGGAGCCCGCAGGCGGTGGTTGAGCTAGCTACCTGGTTACACCCAGATGCCAAGCTGCCTGAAAATTATCAATTTCGTTATCCGCGCACCAGTTCGGGAGGTTAATCGATGTTGGCCCTTAGCGAGACGGCATTTAACCGGGCACGTAGTCGCCAACTAATCCTGCCTGTTTTACTCATTAGCGTGATATTACTGTTCTTTTTGAATATTGGCATTGGCGGCGTAGCAATTGATTTATCGACCATTATTAATGTGTTGCTCGGCAACGGCCAGCAAGAAATGCAAAACGCGATTATTTGGCAGATCCGCTTACCTCGCTTGATCTTAGCCTTTGTAGTCGGTGCCGGACTGAGCATTTGCGGCGCTGCTATGCAGGCTATTTTTCGTAACCCGTTGGCAGATCCAGGCCTTATCGGGGTTTCAAGTGGCGCGGTTCTTGGTGCGATAATGGTGATAGTGCTCGGCAATAGTTTATTGGCGGGTTTTGTCGATAACTTTGGTCTTTATGCTTTGCCGTTAGGTGCCTTCATCGGGTGCCTGTTGGTCTGTGCCTTTATTTATCGGCTCAGTAGTGGTCAAGGCCAGCTCAGTGTTATCAGTTTATTGCTTGCAGGCATTGCGGTTAATGCCATGGTTGGTTCGGTCACTGGTGTCTTAACCTATATTAGTGACGACCAAGCGCTGCGTGACATGACGTTTTGGAGCATGGGTTCGCTAGCGGGCAACAGCTGGTCGCTACTATTACCCTCGTTGTGCGCGATTATTGTCTCAATTGTCGCCTTGTTACGGTTAGCCAAACCGCTTAATTTGTATTTATTAGGTGAAGCACAAGCTAAGCACCTTGGTGTTGGAGTCGATCAGCTAAAAAAGCAGGTGTTCTTCTTTACCGCGCTCTGTGTTGGTGCCAGCGTCGCGATTTGTGGCATGATTGGTTTTGTAGGCTTTATTGTGCCGCATCTGCTGCGGATGATTATTGGTCCGGACCATAGATACTTGTTCCCTGCGAGCATCTTATTTGGCGGCAGTTTATTAGCCTTAGCCGACTTAATTGCTCGCACCATTATTATTCCCTCAGAGGTGCCAATTGGCTTAATTACCAGTGCGATCGGCGGTCCATTTTTTATGGCAGTATTGCTAAAATCTTACAAGAAGCTTAATTAATTATGCTAAAACTAACCGATGTTAATGTTGATTTTTCTGGTTGTTTTGCCTTACAGCATTGTGATTTAACCCTAAAGCGCGGTGAGTTTGTGAGCTTGCTTGGGCCTAATGGGGCAGGAAAGTCGACCGCGCTTAAGGTGTTAAGTGGCGATATTAACCCTAGCCGCGGTCAAGTGACGTTAGACAATCAACCGCTCGACCAAATTAGCGCGATAACGCTTGCTCGTTCACGAGCGGTGATGAGTCAAAGCTACGAATTAATGTTCGACTTTGAGGTTGAAGAAGTGGTCGCCATGGCCGGTTATGTTCATCAAGAGTCACTAAGCGCCAAGCAGTTACGAGGCTATACCAAGCAGGCAATGGCAATGGTCGATGTGCTTGCTCTGCGTCATAAAAACATCACTACGCTTTCGGGTGGCCAGCAACAACGGGTGCAATTGGCGCGGGTGATCAATCAACTACTGCCAACCCTTGATGATCCTAACCAAGCAAAACCCTTTTTGTTGATTGATGAACCGACCTCGAGCCTTGATCTATTTCATCAATATCAAGTGATGAAAGTCGCAAAAGCCTTATGTCAGCGCGGGGTGGGGGTGTTAGCTGTAGTACATGATTTAGCCTTAGCGGCGAGTTTTTCAGACCGTTGTTATCTATTGCAGCAGGGAAAAATAATGGCTCAAGGTGATTGCAGTGAGGTGTTAAGTCAAACTCGAATTGAGCAGGTTTATGGGATTAATGCCTGTCTTAGCAACGCTGATGGTGTTTATCCGCACCTAGCAATTGCGCGGTAATTAGGGCTGTGCTGGGCGCTATTTTCAGGGACGAAAATAGCAGTACCAGCAAAGCTATCCTAATTTAAGTTAACTTAAATTAGGAATTAACCTTCTTCTTCTTCCATCTGGGCGTCAGGCTTTTTGGTGCGCACACCTGGCTTAACCATAATTTCTAAATAAAATGACGCTAACTGCTGCTGCTCCGCTTGATCGATTAATTTATTAAGGGTCGAAATATGAACAACTTCAGCCGTTTCAGCGCTCTCGCCATATTTACAGTCAAAGTCCCAAAAATCGACTGACGCAGGTAATTTTTTATTACGCTCACGTTTGATGTATTTTTTGACATCGTGTTTGATTGACTCTACCAGTCGAGCAAGATTAATTTTAGGGTGAGAAAGTGCAAATGTTTTTTTCATGGTATTCCTAGCGAGCAATGATTGATTAGCCAGTCGGTTGGGCTATTTGAGCGCATTATAACCAAGGAGTTATGGCGTGGCTATGATTAACCGTGTTGTTACTGAGAGATGCGATGGGTGACACGGATTTTTGCAGCGAAAAAAAGGCGCTACGTTTTAGCGTAGCGCCTTTTTTAGTGGCATAGGGCGTTAATCCATTAAATGCTCTAGCCCATAAACTAACTCATTATGTTTAACCACTTGCTTACAGGCTAATACGACGCCGGGCATAAACGATTCGCGGTGTTGCGAATTGTGTTCAATTTTTAGGGTTTCACTTAAACCACCAAAGAACACGGTTTGCTGGGCGATAACACCTGGCAAGCGAATAGAATGCAGCTTAACGCCACCAATATCAGCGCCACGAGCGCCTTCAATTAGCTCTTTATCACTGGTTTTGATCGCAGCAGCGGCATTGCGCGCATCGTTAATCATTTCAGCAGTGCGAATGCCTGTACCAGATGGGCTTTCTTCTTTTTGTGGACTGTGAGCTTCAATGATTTCAACATCAGGCAGATACTTAGCGGCCTCGGCGGCAAACTTCATCATTAATACAGCGCCAACTGAGAAATTAGGCGCGATTAAGCCGCCTAGGTTTTTTTCTTTCGCCAGTTGCTGTAATTGCGCGACTTGATCTTCAACAAAACCACTGGTACCAATCACTGGGCGGGCACCGGCGTTTAAGATAATTTGAGTATTGGCAAAACCGGCTGATGCAGCGGTAAAGTCGACTACAACATCGGGTTTAAATTCATTAATCTTTGCGGTTAAATCATCTTGATAATCAATTTCACCAACTAAGGTCAGTTCACTATCGTTGTTGATCGCTTTAACTGCTTCTTGTCCCATGCGCCCGCGGGCGCCATTTACTAATACTTTTGTCATGTTAGATTCAATTCTTTTATTTTAAGGCCGATTTTAGTGCCGCTAAGCATAATGCTACGTTTTCACTGCGGGCGGCATAACCCATTAAGCCAATGCGCCATGCTTTGCCAGCGAATACGCCAAGTCCTGCACCGATTTCGAGGTTAAATTCAGTTAACAGTCTTGTTCTTACCGCGGCATCATCAACACCCGCTGGAATAAGCACGGTATTAAGTTGCGGCAAACGATAAGCCTCATCGACAATAAATTCAATACCCAATTCACTCAAGCCGTCTTTTAATGCCAAATGTTGCTTGGCATGACGCGCCCACGCATTTTCTAGCCCTTCTTGCTGCAACATTAGCAGTGATTCGTGCAAGGCATACAGTGAGTTAACCGGCGCCGTGTGGTGATAGCTACGCTTGCCTTTGCCGCTCCAATAACCCATCACTAAGGTTTGGTCGAGGAACCAGCTTTGAACCTTGCCTTGGCGCTGTTCTAGCTTAGCAACCGCGCGCGGGCTAAAACTAACCGGTGAAAGACCCGGGACACATGACAAACATTTCTGGCTGCCTGCATAAATCGCATCAATGCCCCAATCATCAACGCGCAACTCAACGCCGCCTAGTGAGGTCACTGCATCAACAATCGACAATGCGTCATGATCGCGGGCAATTTGGCATAAGGTTTTCGCATCAGATAAAGCGCCAGTTGACGTTTCAGCATGAACAAAGGCTAAAAACTTAGCATCTGGGTTGGCTTTAAACGCCGCGATTACTTTGTCACAATCTACTGGCTTGCCCCAGTCATCGCTGACCACAACGGCTGTTGCGCCTAAGCGTTCAACGTTTTCAACCATCCGGCTGCCAAACACGCCATTAACACAAACAATCACTTTTTCGCCGGGCTCAACCAAGTTAACAAAACAGGTTTCCATGCCGGCTGAACCTGGGGCTGAAACGGCAATGGTAAATTCATTTTCGGTTTGAAAGGCGTATTTAAGTAATGACTTTACTTCATCCATCATGCCAACAAATTCAGGATCTAAATGGCCAATTGTTGGCCGACTTAGTGCTTCTAAAACGCGTGGCGATACATCACTAGGGCCTGGGCCCATCAGGGTGCGCGGTGTAGGATGAAATGAAGTAATGGTCATTGGTGTTCCTCTGCTAAGTGAATTAATGTAATAAACTATTTGCGATTTATGACTTTAAAAAATTCTGATAAACAGGATTTTCAGTCTCGTCTTTGTATTGGTAGCCTAATTGCTTTAAATGACTCGTGAAGTCATTTAGTTGCTCGTCAGGTAGCTCGAACGCGGCTAAAACTCGGCCAAATGCTGCACCGTGGTTACGGTAATGGAATAAACTAATATTCCAATTTTCGCCCATGGTGGTTAAAAAGTTCATTAGCGCACCTGGGCACTCAGGAAATTCAAAGCTAAATAAGCGTTCGGTCAGAGGCTGGCATGGACGGCCACCCACCATATAACGAACATGCAGTTTGGCTAATTCGTTATTCGATAAATCTTGCGCCGCATAACCTTGCTGGCTCAAGTTGTCGATCATTGAGTTGAGTTCTGTTTCGCCGTTGGCCAGTTTTAAGCCGACAAAAATATTGGCACTACTACTATTGGCATAGCGATAGTTAAACTCGGTAATGGCACGGCCACCTAAGATTTGGCAAAACTTGCGGAAGCTGCCTTTTTCCTCAGGGATAGTAACCGCCATGATCCCTTCTTTTTGCTCGCCTAATTCACAGCGCTCTGAGACATAACGCAGGCCATGGAAATTGACATTGGCGCCTGACAATATAGCCACTAAGTGCTGATCGGCTAGCTGATGCTGCTGCTGATATTTCTTTAAACCCGCTAAGGCTAATGCGCCAGAAGGCTCAGCAATCGCGCGGGTATCTTCGAAAATATCTTTAACCGCAGCGCATATTTCATCGCTAGACACATTAATCATTTCATCGACATATTGCTGGGCCAATCGAAAGGGTTCTTCGCCAATGCGTTTAACCGCCACGCCATCGGCAAATAAACCAACCCGTTCTAAATCTACAGGTTCACCAGCGGCTAATGCCGCCGTTAAACAGGCAGAATCGGTTGGTTCGACCCCGACAATTTTAATGTCTGGGCGTAACATTTTTAGGTATACCGCAATTCCGGCAATTAAGCCGCCACCGCCAACGGGCACAAACACCGTGTCGATTTTACGATGTTGCTGCAACAGCTCCATCGCGACCGTGCCTTGACCGGCGATAACATCGCAATCATCAAACGGTGGAATTAAGATCATGCCTTGCGTTTCGGCGAGCATTTTTGCGTGTTGATTGGCTTGATCGAAACTGTCGCCATGCAGTACTACTTTACCGCCAAAACCTTTAACAGCATCTACTTTGATATCTGGTGTGGTACGTGGCATCACGATAGTTGCTGTGGTACCGCGCGTTTTCGCTGACAATGCCACGCCTTGGGCATGATTGCCCGCTGAGGCAGCGACTACGCCACACGCTAATTGCGCTGCGTCTAGTTGGGCTATTCTGTTATAAGCACCGCGCAGTTTAAAGCTGTATACCGGTTGCTTGTCTTCACGTTTGAGCAAGACTTTATTGCCTAAGCGCGTTGACAATTTCTTTAGCGAGTCAAGCGGTGTCACACAAGCGACATCGTAAACCTGAGCTTGGAGAATTTTCTTTAAATAATCGTGGCCGCTAAGTTGCTGGTCCGACATTGTTAATCTTCCTTATCAAACAAACTAAGATCACGGATTACGCCGTGATCAGTAATTAGTGCCGTGATTGTGGTTCGTTGCGCTGATTTTAATTTAGCGCATATTCGAACAAACCAGCTATTAATCTTCTGGCTCAAACAGGCTTGGGTCACGGATCGCGCCCATATCAGCGCTGGTGGCTAACATTGCATAGGCCTGCAAGGCAATTGAAACCTTACGCTTACGATCAACCGGCTTCCACGCTTTGTTACCTCTAGCGTCCATCTCGCTGCGGCGACTGGCTAATTCTAGTGGGCTAATGCGAATGGCGATACTACGGTTAGGAATATCAATATCGATGATGTCGTTTTCTTCAACTAAGCCGATGTCGCCACCAGATGCCGCTTCAGGAGAAACGTGACCAATCGACAAGCCAGAGGTACCGCCAGAGAAACGACCGTCGGTGATTAAGGCGCATTTTTTGCCTAGCCCCATCGACTTTAAATAAGTGGTCGGGTAGAGCATTTCTTGCATGCCAGGACCGCCACGTGGGCCTTCATAACGAATAACAACGACGTCGCCGGCACCAACTTTGCCACCTAAAATTCCTTTAACAGCACTGTCTTGGCTTTCAAAAATTCGAGCGGGACCAGAGAACGTTAAGTTATCGTCATCAACCCCAGCCGTTTTAACGATACAGCCTTTGGTTGCCAAGTTGCCAGCAAGGACCGCGAGGCCACCCTCTAAGCTGAAAGCGTTTTCAATACTACGGATACAACCGTTAGCGCGATCGTCATCTAGGGTGTCCCAGCGACAAGATTGGCTAAAGGCTTTGGTGGTACGAATGCCAGCAGGGCCAGCGCGGTAAAAATCTTTAACCGCCTGATCGTTAGTCACAGTGATGTCGTATTTCTCAATCACCTGAGCGAGTGACAAACCAAGCATGCTGCGAATTTCGGTATGCAATAAACCCGCACGGGCCAATTCACCTAAAATAGCGACAATGCCACCGGCACGGTGAACATCTTCCATGTGATAATCGGGCGTTGATGGCGCAACTTTACATAGCTGTGGCACCACGCGAGACAAGCGGTCGATGTCATCCATGGTGAAATCGACTTTGCCTTCACGGGCTATCGCAATTAAATGCAATACGGTATTAGTTGAGCCACCCATCGCAATATCAAGGGTCATTGCGTTTTCAAAAGCTTGTTTAGTCGCGATGGCGCGTGGTAAGGCCAGTGGGTCGTCATTTTTATAAAACGCTTCACATAGTTTCACGATGTGTTTACCGGCATTGATAAACAGCGCTTCACGATCGCTATGAGTTGCTAACATTGAACCGTTGCCGGGCTGCGCTAAACCTAGCGCTTCAGCTAAACAGTTCATTGAGTTGGCGGTGAACATGCCAGAACATGAACCACAGGTAGGACAAGCAGAACGTTCAACTTGATCGCTTTGCTCGTCACTCACATTTTTATCGGCACCCTGGATCATCGCATCAACTAAGTCGAGCTTGATGATTTGATCTGAAAGCTTGGTTTTACCGGCTTCCATCGGGCCACCAGAAACAAAAATTACCGGAATGTTAAGGCGCATTGCTGCCATCATCATGCCCGGGGTAATTTTGTCACAGTTAGAGATACACACCATCGCATCGGCACAGTGGGCATTAACCATATATTCCACTGAGTCGGCAATCAGCTCACGCGAAGGCAGGCTGTACAACATACCCGCATGGCCCATTGCAATACCGTCATCAACGGCTATGGTATTAAACTCTTTGGCCACCGCGCCAGCGTCTTCAATCGCACGAGCGACCAGTTGGCCCATGTCTTTTAAGTGGACATGACCTGGGACAAATTGGGTAAAAGAGTTAACAACTGCAATGATTGGCTTACCAAAATCATTGTCTGTCATGCCAGTTGCGCGCCAAAGGGCACGAGCGCCAGCCATATTACGGCCTTGAGTGGATGTTGCTGAGCGTAGTTTTGCCATGGGGATCTCTAGTTAGGGTTAGCTCGAAGCACTAACCCACAGTTAAATTAAAAGTTAAATTAAAAAGTTTACTCGATGTTTTCTAACCAACCGTATTTGTCTTCGGTGGTGCCATTAAAGAGGCCAAAAAATGCATCTTGTAGCTTGCGGGTGACATCACCCATTTTTCCTTCACCAACGGTAATGCCGTCAACTGAACGTACCGCGACGATTTCAGACGCCGTGCCACACATAAAGAACTCATCAGCTAAGTAAAGAGTCTCACGAGCAATCAGCTCTTCGCGTACTTCATAACCCATGTCTTTGGCTAAAATCATCACGGTATCGCGGGTTAAGCCAGTAAGAATTGAAGCGCTTGCTGGTGGCGTGTAAATGACCCCTTTACGGACTAAAAATAAGTTTTGGCCTGCGCCTTCACTGACGTAATTATTAATGTCTAGTGCGATGCCTTCGGTGTAACCGTGACGACGCGCTTCCATTGAAATAAGTTGCGATGACAGGTAGTTACCGCCCGCTTTAGCACCGGTAGGCATAGTATTTGGCGCTAAACGATTCCATGAAGAAACACCAACATCAACCCCTTGCTCACGGGCTTCATCGCCGAGGTAAGCACCCCAGAAAAATGCCGCAATCATTAGATCTGCTTCAGCATCTAGTGGTGGACGCAGACCCATGCCAATATCGCCGTAAAAGGCGAGTGGACGCAGGTAGGCATCTTCTAGGTCATTATTTTTAACCGCATCTTTACAGGCTTGAATAACTTCAGCCTGAGTATAAGGGATGGTCATTTGATAAATTTTGGCCGAATTGAATAAACGCTCAATATGTTCTTCAAGACGGAAAATGATGGTGCCTTTTGGCGTTTTATAAGCTCTGATCCCTTCAAAAACAGAAGAGCCATAATGAAGCGCGTGACTCATGACGTGGACGGTAGCGTCTTTCCAAGGCATGAATTTACCGTTAAACCAAATCAGTTCCGGCGTGTTCGCGTTCGACATATATATATTCCTTATTATTATTTATTGGCCAGCGTCGAGCTTATATATAGCCGTAATCAATGAAGTTGCAGGTTTTATAGTGGCATAAATTCCTGCATTTCAAATGGCCACGGGTATAGCGTAGCGCTAAGCGCGTTTCTCTTGAGTAACTTCCGTCAGGTGGGTAACCTGAGTCACATCGATTAATTTCTCTAATTGATTTATCAGCAAATGAATCGGTCTGATACTCGACACCGAAAACTCTAAGGTCGCAGACTCACTTTGCCAATTGAGTAACTCTACCTTAAAGCCGCGATGACGTGCTACTCGCAAGACCCGCTCAAGCACCTCTGGACTGTTATTTAGGACAAGCTTTAAGGTGTTATTTTGTAAACTCATTTATACACTCTCCATCATATCAGCGTTCGAAGCGCCCGGTGGTACTAAGGGCCAAACATTGTCTGCTTCGTGAATGCGTACGTGCAGCAAGTAAGCACCATCGCTATTAAGCATTTCATTAAGGGCTGACTGCACTTCACTTTGTTGGGTGATGCACCTGGCTTCAATATCGAAAGCTTTGGCTAATGCAACAAAATCAGGATTATCAGTTAATATTGTTTCACTGTAACGCTCTTCAAAAAATAGCTGCTGCCATTGACGCACCATGCCTAAGCGCTGGTTGTCGATTAATACAATTTTGACATTAAGCTGCTCGCGTTTGATTGTGCCCAGTTCTTGAACATTCATCATAAACGAACCATCGCCCGACACGACTACTACCGGATCGTTAGGTCGCGCATGGCGTGCGCCGATGCCAGCTGGCAAACCAAAGCCCATCGTGCCTAAACCAGCACTCGACAAGTGGTTTTCAGGGCGAGTAAAGCGCATGTGCTGAGCCACCCACATTTGATGCTGGCCAACATCACAGGTAACAATGGCATTATTGGGTAGTTTGTCAGACAACTGGCGCAGTAATTGTGGCGCGTAAATGGTGACATAAGGGGCGTTATAACTGGTGCCAAATTCTTGCTTTAGATCCCAGCACTTACGCTGCCAGTCTTTTATTTCTAACGACACGGCCAATTGCGGCAATACTTTGACTAAGTCGGCGCAAATCGAAATGTCACAGGCACGGATTTTACCGATTTCAGCCGGATCGATATCTAAATGTAATACCTTAGCGCCTTGAGCAAAGGTCGCTAGATGACCGGTAACTCGGTCGTCAAAACGTGCGCCAACAACGACCAATAAATCACAATCGTGAACCGACAGGTTAGCCGCTCGGTTGCCGTGCATGCCTAACATGCCTAACGCGTAATGCGACGTGGTTGGTACCGCGCCAATACCTTTAAGGGTAGTTACAGACGGCATGCCGGTTACTTCGATAAATTTTTGTAGCTGGTCTACCGCATTGGCCATGCCAACGCCGCCGCCAACATATAAAATGGGGCGCTGTGCTTGTTGCAGTAACTCAATTGCTGCTGTCAAATCAGCGGTTTCGGCAGGCTCAATCGCGTCAATTTGTGAAATTTCAAGCTCAGCTTCAATCTCAGCAAGTTGAATATCTTTAGGAATATCAATTAACACTGGGCCTGGGCGGCCAGATTTGGCAATGGTAAATGCTTGTTTTAGCACCCCCGCTAAATCTTCTTTACGGGCGACCATAAAGCTGTGTTTAGTGCATGACAGCGACAAACCTAACACATCAATTTCTTGAAAGGCATCAGTGCCAATAACGGCGCTGGTCACTTGACCAGTAATCGCGACAATCGGTACCGAATCCATGTAGGCATCCGCTAAAGCAGTGACTAAATTGGTGGCACCAGGACCAGAGGTAGCAATACAGACACCAACCGTGTTGCTCGAGCGTGCGTAACCAACGGCTGAAAATGCAGCCCCTTGCTCGTGTCGACATAAGACATGTTTAAGGCCTGCATCATAAAGGGCATCGTAAACCGGCATAATGGCACCGCCGGGATATCCGAAAACTGTGTCGATACCTTCTAATTTTAAGTATTTTACTAGTAAATCTGCGCCGCGCATGGTTGTTACCTGTGGTTGTGTTAGTTGTGTTACTGCCATTTTAATAAACCTTGTGCTAACTAAATCCTAAAAAAAAACCCCCGGTATGTTGGCCGGGGGTTTTTTCTGCTTGCTGTTTGGTTAGTTAAGCAATAGTCCCCGACGCTGTGGTTTAATGACCACGACGTTAATAATGTTGATAATGAGGACTAGAGTCTGTGTAAACAGCGGCATGAATTTTTCTCAATACTTGTTGCTGACTTGTTATCAGCATTCTTAGCTCATGTTGTATCACGGTCAAATTTCAAAAACAATACTCAATGCTAAGTAATGATGAAATAACTAAGCCATCAAACAACAGTAATTTTGATAAATTATATAAAACAATTAGATAAACTGTCAGTTAGACCTTTGGCTATTTTAGACGGATAACGACGCATTAGAGCTGTTTTTAGGCGCTGACTCAGTATGTTTGACGGATGTTATTTTTTGTCATAAAAGAATCCGCATAAAAAGCGCCAACCAATGCACCACTAGTAACCGTAAATATAATCAAAAAAGGCAGGGCTTTTAGGTAGGGCTGAGTCAGGTAACTTTGCCCGAACCAGTGAGCTAATAAGCCAAGTAATAATACGGCAAATGACATTTTGTTGGCCATAAAGAAAAAGGGGATCGCAAAGGTCCACAATTCTTGCTGTGATTTAAAGCTCTGTAAGCCCAAATAAACATAAAGAGCCATCGCTAGTAGCGCGCCACCGACAACGATAACTTTATAGGACAAGAGGTCTGAAGCTATTAGTAGCGAATAGCCTATTTTAAAAGCGTAGGCGCTCATTAATAACCAAAAAATAAACAGTGGTCCTAAAATTAATCCCATGGTGACTTGCCCTATTTTAACCTGCGGTGAAATTTATTGGTTTGATCAGAGCAAGATTTGGTTGCTTGAGCCACTGATCGAAGTCTTGAGCCAGCAGTTCACTTAATTGTAATACTTGTTGCCAATAAGCCGTTCTGGCGCTGTTGCTCAGATTTTTAAAATCGTTGCGATCGGGGATTTTTTGGTAAGGTAACAGATCAATAAATTCCTGAGTTGGCGCTAACATCACCACGTTATCATAGCTGGCTGTATGAGGCATGCGCTTGAGGCTTTTATCGAACCAGCCACTTTTTGGTGCGGCATTAAAATGCGGATACAGCACTAACGGAGGTTGCTTGTTTTTGGGTGCAATAGCAAAGTCAAAATGATAATCAATAATGCCACCGTCGCGATAGGTACCAGCTGGCGCGCCCGCGATATTTTCGACGCCACTCATTAATAGCGGGATCGCGCCTGACGCATATAAAGCATCGCGCAAGTTGTGTTGAGACAGTTTAACCATCTGGGTTGGTATAGCCGCGGGATCATCAAGCGTAAACGCGTTAAGGTCATTAGTAAAAATATAGCGTTGATATTGCTGGGCTAACAATCGACGATCTATTCTATTAGCTAAATAACTACGCGATAAACCTGCAAGTTGCACTATTTTAGCTTCGCTAGCTACTAAGCCGTTGGACTTTGCGACGATAAAATTCGCTTTAATCACCGGGTTATTGAGAATATCATCAACACCATTGGTTGCTAACAAGTTGTCGAGCAGTTGGTAGGTAGAATCTCGGATATCGGCAATAGTGGCATTGGCGGCGTAACTGATGTTAGCGTAATCATTGGCAAAACGTGTGATTGCAGCAACGGGATCTTGCTGCGCCAGTGCTGCAAATCGAAACGAGCCGGCCGATGAGCCGATTAAATGCAGCGGTGATTGGCGCTGAGTAAAAAACTGGCCAAACATATAACGGTCAAGACCATATAAGCAAAACCATTTCGGACCGCCACTCGCACCCAACAAATGGGTAAATGACTGTTGCTTAAAGCCATGCTGCTGTAGCTGAGATAAGGCGGATTCTCCCGCCATGATTTGTAAATATTTCATTAAAACAGTCTACTACGTCGCAGTGGAAGTGGCTATTAATAGCGTTGATGATCGTTTAATCATCGACGAATGCGCGTAGGGCCAAATGTTCATCTATCCTTATAGATTCAAATTAAGGAATATTTATGTCATTGGCCATTGTTTATAGCCGGGCAAAAGTTGGAGTATCGGCCCCGTTAGTCACCGTTGAAGTACATTTAAGTAATGGTCTGCCTGGTTTTGCTATTGTTGGCTTGCCCGAGGCATCAGTTAAAGAATCGCGCGACCGAGTGCGCAGCGCGATTATCAATTCTGGTTTTGAATTTCCGAGTAAAAAAATCATTGTTAATCTAGCGCCTGCTGATTTACCCAAAGAAGGTGGCCGCTTTGACTTGGCGATTGCGATTGGTATTTTAGCCGCATCAGAGCAGGTACCAGCTCAGCAACTTAGTGATTACGAGCTTTATGGTGAACTGGCGTTATCAGGAGAGCTAAGAGGGGTCATGGGGGTGCTGCCCGCCGTCATGGCCTGCTTAGCCGCTAAGCGATTAGCTATTGTCGCGCAGGCTAATCAAAACGAATTGGCGTTACTTGATAATGAAAATCATGGTGTAGCAGCCAAGTTGCTAGACGTTTGTGCTTTTTTACATGGTCAAACAACCTTGGCGATTGCGCAACCTGCTAGCGAAAGTCGGGTTTTATCAGCCGTCACCGATATGCAAGATGTTATTGGTCAGGCACATGCTAAAAGAGCATTAGAAATTGCCGCTGCAGGTGGTCATAACCTACTTTTCATGGGCCCTCAGGGTACAGGAAAAACCATGCTGGCGAGTCGTTTATGTACTATTTTACCGCCATTAACGGTCGAGCATGGGCTGGAAGTGGCAGCGGTTCATTCGACTTGCGGGCTCGAGCTTTTACTAACGAACTGGTTAATTCCACCATTTCGCAGCCCTCATCATTCCAGTTCGGCCGTGGCTTTGGTGGGCGGTGGCAGTAACCCGCGTCCTGGTGATATTTCATTAGCACATCGTGGGGTGTTGTTTCTGGATGAGCTAACCGAGTTTGAGCGCAGAGTGCTTGATTCGCTGCGCGAACCACTTGAGTCTGGCGAGATTGTTATTTCACGCGCGGCGGGCAAGGTTACCTTTCCGGCTAACTTTCAGCTGGTGGCAGCACTGAACCCTAGCCCTTGTGGTGAAGTGGGGGAGCATAGTCGCAGCAGCTCGGAACAAATCTTAAAATATCTCAATAAATTGTCAGGCCCTTTTCTTGATCGTTTTGATTTAACGATTGATGTGCCCAGATTACCCGCGGGCAGTATGTCGCAATCGCCCCTGATCGGAGAATCAAGCGCTGTAATCGCCAAGCGAGTGGCAAACGCACGGCAACTGATGCTGCAACGCGATGGGAAAATGAGTTCTTTGTTAACGTCCAAAGAAGTTGCTGTAAGTTGTAAGTTGGCTGTCGAGGATTATCATTTTTTAGATCAGGCGATTGAGCAGCTTAATTTATCGATGCGTGCTTATCATCGCATTTTAAAAGTGGCGCGTACCTTGGCTGATTTACAAGGCGTTATAGACATAAATCGCTCGCATTTAGCTGAAGCCTTAGGTTATCGCGCGATGGATCGATTACTTAATTCGCTAAAAAGAAAGTTTTAGCTGCCGGGCTAGTCACTGCTTTAAGATTGATTATTACTGTTCGGTTATGGCTTGGTGCTGCCTCTCTTCACCAATGACATACCATAATGATTTATTGGCTAATATTAATTTTGATTGGACACTTAGTAGTGGATTTTCCAACGTGATTAATTTGCGCTGTGACATCTTCGAAAGTTGCAATGCCCGCTTAATGCTGGGGTGACTATAAAGGTGCTGGTCAAAAGAACCGTCCTTAATCGCTAACAGCAAACCTTGTTCTACTCGCTGTTTCAGTGCTGTATTACTCGGATTAAAGAAAAAGTAGATTGGCGACGGATATTGCAGCAACAAAGTTGGTTCCACCATTAAGTTGTCAGGCGCAATGGTTGCAATCTCTTGCCATGCCTCATTAATGCCACGGGGAAAATAATCGAAACGTCGCAGTGACAACATTCCAAATAGCCCTAAGTAAGATGAGCTACTAAAAGTGTTTAAGTTATTGTGGCGTAAAATCTTTAAATCAGGCCAATCATGGCCTTGTCCTGCCGATAATAAGCGCAATTGTTCGATGTTTTTAATCGCGGTAAAACGCGCCTGATCTCGCTTATTAATAATGAAAACTCGATGACTGATCAAGCCCTTTAACAATGGAATGCGGATCGGCGCCAGCAATTTTTCTCGCTCAATTGAGGTGACGCTCCAAATTATATCAAGAGCCTGTTTCTGGAGTTCGACTATGGTTCGGCCTTGTTGCATTGACTGCTGATGTACCTGCAATTGATAGGGGCCATGAGTCGCGATGGTTTTATCGAGTGTTAAGCTCAATAAAGATAAAAAATATTGGGTGCGTAAATCTTGTGCTGATACTGGCGCTTTGTGACGCACAATTAAGATTTTCGCGCCAACAGGGTTGGTGTAAAATAATTGTAAAATCATCGGTATCACGATAAAAATAAAATTTTTCACTCATTGGCCTAGCTGGAAAATGGATATTAAATATAGCAGTAAATAATTATATTAACTAACGCCAAATCGACGTTATCGGGAAGTTGCGAGATAACAGCTGTGGCATATATCAAGTATCAATACCCTCGCCCGCCATATAACAAAAGTTATATAAATAACATTTGTTATAACAGCATCTAATGTTGGCTCAATGTTGCGCCATTGCGGTGTTTTTGTTTTTTATTGTTGCGAGCGAGAGCTTTTGAGTCATTAACTATTACTAAAGTTATAACCTTAGATAACCTGCGGTAAACTAATTAAATCTATTAAATTCAACGAGATAGGTCGGTTTTGTTTCTTTGGTCTAATTTTTGCAAATATAGTGAGTCCGTTGTCGCTGCCGAGCCATTACAGCTGGTGGTTCTTTACAACGCGTTAGCACTTGCCAATTGGCTAGTTGATAAATTTTGTTTCATCCAAGTCACTTAATTAGTGCCAGATGAATCCATAACAATAAAAATAGAATGAAGGAAATAGATATGTCTAACTCTACTGCTCAAGCGGTTGTGGCTCCTAAGGGGATGCCGCTGTGGACAAAAATTTTAATCGGCATGATCCTTGGTATTGCGGTCGGTGGCCTACTGGGTGAACAGGCTGAGTATATTAAGCCGATTGGCACAATGTTTATCAGCGCGATTAAAATGTTGATTGTGCCATTGGTCTTTTGTTCGCTGGTGGTTGGTGTTACCTCGATGAAAGATGCCAATCAAATGGGGCGTATTGGCATTAAGTCGATGGTTATTTATCTAACCACAACAGCCGTAGCCATTAGCATCGGTCTTGGTTTAGGCATCGTGTTTGAGCCCGGTGCGGCACTTGAAATGGTAGCGACTAAAGCCAACGACGTAAAATCGGCGCCGAGCCTAATAGATACCATTGTGGCGCTAATTCCTAAAAACCCTGTTGGTGCATTAGCGGCTGGTAATATTTTACAAATTATAGTGTTTGCGCTAGGCCTAGGCATTGCATTGAATCTTGTGGGTGAAAAAGCCAAGCCGGTTATTGCGGTGTTTGAAGGCTTTGCACAAGCGATGTACAAGTTAACTGAATTGGTGATGAAGTTTGCTCCGTACGGTGTGTTTGCTTTAATGGCATGGGTTGCCGGTAAATATGGCATGAGCGTTTTATTGCCACTAATTAAGGTGATTGCTTTAGTGTATGTTGGTTCTATCATTCACGTGCTATTCATTGGTGGTGGCTTAGTCGGTTTTGTTGCTAAGTTAAATCCACAGCGCTTCTTTAAAGGCATTCTTAACGCTCAAATCGTTGCGTTTACTACCACAAGCAGCGCAGGTACTTTACCTGTTAGCATGCGCTGTGCGACTGAAAATCTTGGCATATCGCGCAGTATTTCTAGCTTCGTTTTACCAATGGGTGCAACCATTAACATGGACGGTACGGCGCTATATCAAGGGGTGTTGGCACTCTTTGTCGCCCAAGCATTTGGCATTGATTTATCAATGACTGACTATTTAACAATTATTGCGACAGCAACACTGGCGTCGATTGGTACTGCAGGTGTGCCGGGTGCTGGACTTATTATGTTATCACTGGTCTTAACGACGGTTGGTTTACCATTAGAAGGCATTGCATTAGTCGCTGGAATTGACCGAATTTTAGATATGGCGCGTACCACAGTAAATGTTACTGGCGATTTAATGGTTAGCCTATTGATTGGCAAAAGTGAAGGCGAGCTAAACCAGCAGATTTATAATGGTGAGCAAGCGTATCAAGCACCAGAACAAGAAGTAGCGGCTAAAACAGTGTAACCATTTAGCTAATATTGGTCGTTAAACCAATTGCATTGGCTCTGTTCAATACATTGAAAGTGTTGGTGTTTGATAAAGCAAGCTTGTGCAGCATGGATGCTGCGCCAGAGCCTTCATGGACGAATTTACGGCGACTTGCTGTTCAAATGGCAACACTTTAGTACAACATAGCCAATTGCATTAAATTTACGTTTGATATCGTGCGGCCGAGGTTTTCTTCGTGCCGCCGTATTTTATCCAGAACTTAGGTTAACTAAATAATACCTACCTTGCGATGTTCACAGAAACTCACCGGAAAGGCCTGTAGTCCTGCAATATCAAGTCGTTTGAGTATATAATGACGGTCAGTTAAAAATTTGTGAGTACTTAGTGAAAGGTCTAAATAGTTTGCTAGCGTTATGGTCGTTAATGCTAGGTATAAGTGCTTTCTCAAACGGTGCTTTTGCAGCCGATGAAGTTGACCAATCACAAGTGAATAGAATCATTATCGTCGGTGGAGATTACAACTATCCCCCATTTGAATTTATTGATGAAAATGGAGAACCCGCTGGTTATAATGTCGATTTAACCAAAGCTATCGCCTCAGTAATGGGCATGAGTATTGAGATTCGATTAGGCTTTTGGGACGAAACCCGCACCCGTTTTGACCGCGGCGATATCGATATTATGCAGGGCATTATTACCACGGAACAGCGCCAAGAAATCTATAGCTTTGGCCCAGTACACTCTTCTATTTACCAATCCTTATTCGGGCGCGTTGACGGCCCTCAATTTGAATCTTTTGAGCTATTACGTGGCAGTGAAATTATTGTGCAGCGCGGTGGTTTGATGCATGAATTACTGCGGCGATTAGATCTCGACTTACAACTTATTTTAGTTGATACCCATGCCGATGCTCTGCGCTTGTTATCGTCGGGCAAGCATGACTTTGCAGCTGGCGCCAACTTGCCCGGACTTTACCTGACCAAAGAACTTGGCTTGTCAAATCTTGAAACCGTTCATAGCCGATTCGATCCGCAGCCCTATGGTTACGCAGTAGTTAAGGGTAATGAGTTGTTGTTGGAACAATTTACCCAAGGCATGGCCATTTTAAAAAACACAGGCCGTCAGCAACAAATTTATCAGCAATGGTTTGGGGTACCAGCGGCATTGCCGTGGAAAAAGTTTGGTGTGATCACCGCATCTCTTTCAGTGCTGTTATTGTTGATAAGCATTGGCGTAGTGGCGTGGAACAAGGCCCTGCGTAAAAAAGTAGACCAACGTACGGCTGAATTAGCGCAACAACAGTTACAATTATTGCATGCCGATAAAATGTCATCGTTAGGTGTGTTGGCGTCAGGTGTTGCCCACGAGATTAATAACCCGTGTGGCATTTTGACGTTAAACTTTCCGCTATTGTATGAAGTGTTTGAGCAGTCCGATGAAATATTCGAGTTTTACCACGAACATCATGGTGACTTTAGATTGGCGGGGCTTGATTACGACCGCCTTAAAACGGTATTGCCAGAAACGCTCACCGATATGCATAATGCCAGTCGGCGGATTAAAGCGATCGTTGACGATTTAACCCACTTTATCAGCAAAGAAGACTCGAGCATTGAATTTTCTCCCCGGTTAGATCTTAATCAGCTGGTTCAGACTACGGTACGCTTAATGAGCAAAACCATCGAAAAATCGACCCATCACTTTGACTCATATTATGATCCGAGTTTGCCGACCTTTGAGGGTAATGGCCAACGGATTGAGCAAGTCATTGTGAATTTATTACTTAATGCCTGCCAGGCGTTAAGTCAGCCAAGCCAGTCAATAATGCTCAAAACTCGCTACGACAAAGCCCAGCAAGCGATTATCTTTACGATAGCAGATACTGGCGTCGGCATTGAACCGGATAATTTATCACGGATAACGGATCCATTTTATACCAGTAAACGTTCGCAGGGTGGCACAGGGCTGGGTTTATCGGTATCTGCTGGCATTGTTCGCGAACACCAAGGCAAGCTCGAATTTAAGTCGACGCTTGCTCAAGGCACCCAAATTTCACTTACCTTACCGCTTAAACAAGGCTAATTATGAGTAAAAGATTGTATCCCTCCTTCGGCATGCTAATTTGCGATGACGAAGCGAGTTTTTTACGGAGCCTGAGCCTGACCATTGAGCGACATTGTGGTGTTAACAATATAATTCAATGTCAGGATAGCCGTGAGGTGCTTGGGCTGTTGGCCACGAACAACGTTGGCATCGTGATCCTTGATCTCAATATGCCGTTTATCTCGGGTGAAGAGCTATTGACGATAATTGTTGAGCAATATCCACAGATTGCGGTCATTATTGTTAGTGGCATTAATCAGGTCACTTCAGCCGTTAATTGTATTAAATTAGGCGCTTATGATTATTATGTTAAAACCGAAGAGCCAGAGCGCTTAAGCGGTAATATATCGCGGGTGATCCGCTTTCAAGAGCTTAAACTCGAAAATCAGGCAATGCGTAACTGCTTGCTCGAGAACAATAACGTTCAACACGAAGCCTTTGCTAGCATCATCAGTAACGACCATTTAATGCATGCTATTTTTCAATATATTGAATCGATCGCTCACAGCCAGCAGCCAATTCTAATTACTGGCGAAAGTGGCGTTGGCAAAGAACTTATTGCTCGATCAATTCATATGACCAGTGGTTGCAGCGGTGAGCTGGTGTCGGTTAATGTCGCTGGGCTCGATGATAATCTGTTTGCAGATACCTTGTTTGGCCATAAACGTGGCGCCTTTACCGGTGCCGATCGGGCGCGTTCAGGCATGATCGAACGCGCGGCTGGCGGCACCTTGTTTCTTGATGAAATAGGCGATCTGAGCATGGCGTCGCAGGTAAAATTATTGCGTTTGCTGCAAGAGGGCGAGTACTACCCGGTTGGCAGCGATACGCCTAAACGGATCAACGCCCGAATTATTGCCGCAACCCATCAAAATTTACAGCAGAAAAAAGATCGTGGTGAGTTTAGGAACGATCTTTATTATCGACTGAAAATTCATCATGTTGAAATTCCAGCACTGCGTCAACGCAAAGGCGATATCAGATTGCTGCTCGAGCATTTTTTAGTGCAAGCGGCGCAAGAGTTTACAAAAAACAAAGTAAGCATTCCGCCCGAATTGGCGCTATTGCTCGAAAACTATGATTTCCCGGGTAATATTAGGGAGCTGCGTGCGATGACGTTTGACGCCGTTAGCACCCATCAATCTGGGATCTTGTCGATGAATGCGTTTAAGAAAGTTATTGACCAATGTCTACCGTTTGAGCAGCTTGCTAGTCAATTGGATCAATCATTTACTGACTGTAAAGTGTTGCCAACCTTAAAACAAGCCAGTGAACTGTTGGTTGAAGAAGCGATGAACAGAGCCAAGGGCAATCAGTCACTTGCGGCGCGTTTGCTTGGTATTTCACAACCGGCGTTAAGCAAGCGGCTTAAAAATAGCCGGGCGATAAACAGTTAAGCGATATTATTGGCAGAAAAAAGGGGGCTAATGCCCCCGACGTATTAATTAGCAGCTAACCACTTACTTAGCTTCTTTTAACCACTGGGCTACTTGCTTGGCAAAGTAGGTCAAAATGCCATCGGCGCCAGCGCGTTTAAAGCATAACAGCGACTCCATCACGACAGATTTTTCGTCGAGCCAGCCATTTTGAATCGCGGCTTGGTGCATTGAATACTCACCACTGACTTGATAAGCAAAGGTTGGCACCCCAAACTCAGTTTTAACGCGGCGGACGATATCAAGATAAGGCATGCCGGGTTTAACCATCACCATGTCGGCGCCTTCTTCAATGTCGAGGGCAATTTCTTGCATCGCTTCATCGCTATTGGCCGGATCCATTTGGTAGGTCTTTTTGTCACCACCTTTGAGGTTGTTGGCCGAGCCAACTGCATCACGGAATGGGCCGTAATAGCTCGAAGCATACTTGGCTGAATAGGCCATGATCTGGGTATGAATATAACCGTGCTCTTCTAACGCTGCGCGAATAGCGCCAATGCGACCATCCATCATGTCAGAAGGTGCAACCACGTCAGCGCCGGCTTTGGCGTGCGACAGTGCTTGTTTAATTAAAATCTCGGTCGTGATGTCATTGATGACATAACCGTCGGCGTCAATAATGCCATCTTGGCCATGGACAGTGAATGGGTCTAATGCAACATCGGTAATAACACCTAGCTCAGGGAATGACTGCTTTAGTGCGCGCACGGCTTTTTGTGCCAGGCCGTCATCGTTGTAAGCTTCTTCAGCTTCAAGCGATTTTAAGCCACTTGGCGTTACTGGAAATAGCGCAATGGCTGGAATGCCTAAGTCGACTAACTCTTGGGCTTCTTTTATCAGTAAATCAATAGACAAGCGCGCAACGCCCGGCATCGATTCGACTTCTTCGCGGCGATTTTTTCCTTCAACAATAAACATTGGGTAAATTAAATCGTTAACGGTGACATTATTTTCTGCCATTAAGCGTCGGCTAAAATCGTGTTTGCGCATACGGCGCATTCGGCGGCTAGGAAAAGCTCCGGCTAAGTTACTCAATGGAAAACTCCTTAATGTGTTAAGTATTGTCGATAGACTCGGCAATTGCGACTTGATTTCGCCCCGAATTTTTGGCCTGATAAAGTGCCTTGTCTGCTGCGGCTAGTAGCGCATCAGAGGGTAATGTCGGGGCGACAATAGTGGTAGAGACGCCAATGCTTACCGTGACTTCAAGTTGATTGGAGTCGGCGGCTATTGGCGTCGCGGCAATTTCTTGGCGAATGGCTTGGGCAACTTTTTCAGCGCCTAAGCTATCGGTATTTGGCAGCAGTACGGCAAATTCTTCGCCGCCATAACGGCAGACATTATCGCTCGGGCGTTTAAGTACTCGGGTTGCCCGGTGGCAAATTTCAATCAATACTTGGTCGCCAGCGATGTGGCCGTAGTTATCATTTACGCGTTTAAAATGGTCAGCGTCTAACAATAACAAGCTTAATGGGGTTTGCTGGCGCCTGCTTAGCAACTGCTCTGCAGCGTAACGCAGATTAAAAAACTTGCGGTTTTTGACCCCGGTTAACGCATCAATAGTCGACTGTTCTTCAAGGCGCTTGTTGGTTTCTTGCAGCTCGCGCAAGGTCATATTGAGTTCGAAAGTCCGCTCAGAGACCACGGCCTCAAGATCAAGTTGCAGCGCTTCACTTTGCTGCTGCTCCAAATTGAGTTGCTCAGCTTGCGTCGTGATAGTGGCTTGTGCCTGTTTTGTTGCTGTTAATAAACCTTGGTATTGCTGCGAAAAACGTCGATATGATAACAAGTACAGCGCCAGCAATTGGCCAACTAAGCCCAGTTGAATCATGCTGCTATTTGAAATAGCGATCGTAACCACGCCATGGTAGTTAAGCAGTGCCATCGCTAAGCAACTAAGCAGCCATAACATGCTAAACAGTAGTCCGCAGGCTGGTTTATTTTTGAGATAGGTTAGTTTAAGCAGAAAAGCACTAATCACCACGCCGCTTAGCAATGATATTGCGCCAACAATCAACCAAGCAATGCTGGTCGGTATCAGCAATAGTGCTGCGGTCACTAGAAGCAAAGGCCAATCGAGCAAGGTACGAAATAAATAGTTTGGTACTACCGAGTCAGACTTTAAGCTATAACGGCTGTGCTGAGCGTACAAATATAACATCAGCGCCGCGCTTGCTGGCAGCCACGTTTGTTGCCATGCGCCTTCAACAATGACTGCGGGTTGCAGCCAGTTAGCGGTCAGTAAAATAACAGCCAGACTGGTTAGGCTGTAGCCGCCAAGGTGGCGGTAACTTGGATCTTTAGTGATAAGCGAACAAAGCAGATAACACAAAGCTGCTAGGGCAATCACGCCAGCAATTAAACCGCGAGTGAGGTAGTGATAAGCCATAGAATCGTTAGTAACAAGCAGCGATTGTTTTATCTCAACGAATGAGCCGCTCAAGGTATAAATACCTATTGTGATCAGCAATACCCAAGGTATTGTTGATGTCCTGTTTACGATATAGCTAATCATCGAACACTCCTTGTTATCGATTAAGTTTAAAAAACTTTTGGGTGGTTGCTAAACAGTTAGTGCTTAAGGTCGTTAAAGGTTGCTGCCTTGCCTGTGCAATTTCTGCTGCAATATGCGGTAAGTATGCTGGTTCGTTATATTTTGGTTTTGGTTTTTGTTTGAGGTTTCTTGGTAATAAAAATGGCGCGTCAGTTTCAATCATTAAACGGTGGTCAGGAATAAGCGCCACAATCTCTTTTAATTCGAGGCCACGACGTTCATCACAAATCCAGCCGGTGATGCCAATGTGTAAATCTAACGCGATGCAATCAATTAGCTCGGCTTTGGTACCAGTAAAGCAGTGCAATACCATATCTTTTAGCAAATGACGGTAACGGCTAACAATCTCAATAAAGTCGTCATGAGCATCGCGTTGGTGCATGACCACTGGCAGACCTAACTCAACCGCTAGCTGCAGTTGGGCTTCGAAGGCGAGGCGTTGTTGCGGCCGTGGCGAAAAATCACGATTATAATCTAAACCACATTCGCCAATAGCGACCACTTCTGGCTGTTGGGCCAGTTGGCGTAAGTCTGCGATTGATTGCTCCGAAAAGCTGCTGGCGTCATGGGGGTGAATACCTGCTGTGGCGTACACTACGTTAGGAAAGCGCTGGGCTAATGCCAGCGCCTGTTCACTACCGTCTAGGCTGCAACCAAGTGCTATCATCGCGCTAACATCTGCTGCTTGCGCTCTGGCGACTATCTCATCTTGTTTATCTTTAAACTTAGATGACGAGAGGTTAACGGCAATATCGATAAAACCGTTGCTCATTTGCGCGTTACCACCATGGTTAATCATGACTCGTTGAGGCTTCGTCATCTTCGGCGTCCAGCTTTGGTTTACGTAAAGAGGCCACGATTAACCCACACTCAAACAATAACAACATGGGGATCGCCAACATGGATTGCGAGATAATATCGGGCGGGGTTAACAACATGCCAACGACAAATGCAGCCACGACGATATAAGGGCGCTTTTTGCGTAAATTGTCCGGCGTTGTCACGCCAGCCCAACAGATTAAAACGATCGCGATCGGGATCTCAAAGGCCAAACCAAACGCAAAAAACAATTTAAGAATGAAATCTAAATAACTTTGAATGTCAGTGGCTATGGTCACGCCCTCTGGGGCGACACTGGTGAAAAATCCGAAAACGACCGGAAAAACCACATAATAAGCAAAGGCAATACCGGCATAAAACAATAAGGTGCTCGACAGTAAAAATGGCGCGACTAAACGTTTTTCATGTTTATAGAGCGCCGGCGCGATAAATGACCATATTTGATGCAATACCACCGGAATAGCGATAAAAAATGACAGCATTAACGTCAATTTAAAGGGCGCAAAAAATGATGAAGTGACCCCCGTAGCAATCATGGTTGCACCGTCAGGCAGCTGCTCAAGCAGTGGTTTGGAAATATAGTGATAAATGTCGTTAGCAAAGGCAACTAAGCAAATGAAAATCACAAAAATACTAAGCACGGACTTTAGCAGGCCGTTCCTTAATTCCATCAGGTGGCTAATTAATGGTTGTTGTTGGGGCATAATTAATCTTTGTCTTGTGCGGTGTCAGAATTGACGACTTTTTTACTTGAAGGTTCGTAAGGTCGCGTGACGTCTTGCGCTGCTTCTTGCAATGATTTGATCGACTCGTGCAATTCATCTGGGATCAAATTGGTATTTAAGTCTTTACTGTAGCTTTCTGCTCGTTTCAAATCCGCATGAAGCTTTTCAATTTCAAGCTCTTGGGCCAGCTCATCTTTGACATTGCTCGCCATTTTTTTTGCGGTGCGAATCCATTGCGAGACCGATCTTACGGCGACCGGCAGTCGTTCAGGACCAAGCACAATAAGGCCTAACACACCAATAACAATGAGTTCCCATAGTCCTATATCGAACATCTGGTTTTATACCTGCTCTTTGTCTTTGCTTTGTGCTGACTCTTTATTGACAATAGTTTGAGCCTTTTCTTGCTCTTCCATTACTTTTTTCTCTTCTTCGGACGCCATGGCCTTTTTAAAGCCTTTAACCGACGAACCCAGATCGCTGCCTAAGGTACGAAGCTTTTTAGTGCCAAAAAGTAAGATGATGATGACGGCGACTATTAGAAGCTGCCAAATACCGATGTTGCCCATTACTACTCCAAAATATCAATTTTAAACAAGTTTGCTGAGATTAAGCTATTTCAGCTCAATCTGAATACTGGCTTTTATTCCGCCCGCTCAATAGCCACGAGCTTACTCCAGCGCCAGCCAAAACCAGAGAGTGCCATGATACGCCATTTTTTAAATAGAAAAGGCTAGCGCAGATCAATAATGTGCTACCTATTACCATCCAGCGGCTACTTTTATGCTGCGATAGCTGATTGTTAATCATTAATCGTTGGCTCTGGTGCCATTGTTGCTGGTGGCGTTGGTGTAATTTTAGATTATCATAAATTAGGTCAGGTAGCTCAGGCAATTTTTCGGCCCAAAATGGCGCATTAGCTTTAACCGATTTATAAAAGGCTTTGGGGCCCATTTGCTCTTTCATCCAGCGTTCAAGGAAAGGTTTAGCTGTTTCCCATAAATCGAGCTGTGGATAGAGCTGACGCCCTAATCCTTCAACATAAAGCAGGGTTTTTTGCAGCAAGACTAATTGTGGCTGAACTTCCATATTAAAGCGTCTGGCGGTATTAAATAAGCTAACTAAGACATGGCCAAATGATATTTCAGCCAAGGGTTTGGCAAAAATAGGCTCAAGCACCGCGCGAATAGCGCTTTCAAAGGCATCGGGATCAGTGTCTGGTGGCACCCAGCCAGAATCAATATGCAGGGTTGCTACCCGCCGGTAATCGCCATTGAAAAAAGCGAGGAAATTCTCAGCTAAATAACGTTGGTCTTCATTGTTAAGCGTGCCAACAATGCCGCAATCGATCCCAATGTATTTAGGATTATCGGGGGTTTCGTACGAGACAAAAACATTGCCGGGGTGCATGTCTGCATGAAAGAATTTATCACGAAAAACTTGGGTGAAAAACACTTCAACGCCACGCTCTGACAACAGCTTTAAATCGGTATTTTGGGCTTTAAGTGCCGTGACATCTGCCACCGGAATGCCATAAATACGCTCCATTACTAGCATGTTAGCGTAGCAGTGCTCGTTATAAATAAAGGGCACATACAACGAGGGCGAGCCTTCAAAATTAGCCCGTAGTCGCTGGGTGTTTTGCGCTTCGCGGGTCATGTCCAATTCGTCAAAAATTGTGCGGGTATACTCCTTTACCACTTCAACAGGCCGTAGCCTTTTGCTGATTGGCGCTATTTTTTCGATAACGCGGGCAAAAGTCGCCATCAAGTCAGTATCGCTTTTGATGGTTTGAGCGATGTTAGGTCGAATAACTTTAATCACGACCGTCTGGCCATTTTGCTTAAGGGTGGCTGCGTGAACCTGAGCGATGGAGGCACTAGCCATTGGCTGAGCCTCGAAATCATCGAACACCTGATCTATCGGGCAGCCCAGGTTATCGCTAATTATTTTTGCTGCTTGTTCAGGGCAAAAAGGCGGAACCTTGTCTTGTAACTTAGTCAGTTCAACCGCTATTTCGTCACTGAGCAAGTCGCGCCGGGTTGACAACATTTGGCCAAATTTAATGTAGACAGGGCCTAAGGCTTCAAGGGCTAAGCGGATCCGCTGGGCTTGTGATTTATCTTGATGGCGATTTTGAAGCCAAAAAAAACAATGACGGCCGAACTTTACAAACCACGGCAGCATGTGCCAAGGAATAAGCTCATCGAGACCATGCTGTAAAAAAACTTTATTAAGTTGGTAAAAGCGGCGAATTCGCGTGAATTTCATGGCGATGTTATGACCTTAATGTCGAAATGCGAGACTCAAGTTCAATCAAGTCTTGGTTTAAGCTGGCCACCTGATCGCTAAAGTGCACAAATTCAAGCTGGCTAGGCGCCAGCCTGAGTTCTTGAGTAAGATAGACCGCGGCTTGCTCGTGCGCGGCCGATTTTAGCGTGTTGAGCTTAGTGCCGATTTTGTTCAGGGTTTCAACGCTGTGGTACGCAATAACGTCGCCGGTATAGTGCGACAGATGCTCGGCCCAATCAATATCGAGCTGAGTCAGTAACTCGGCGAATTGTTGCAATAACTTGATGTCGCCGCTAATTACTAATTGTTCTGACTTTATTAACTCGGTGATCGCGCCATTGTTTTGTAATTGTGCCAGCGCGCTCGCCGCTACCGTGAGCTCAACGTCTAACGGCCCTTCATATTGGCTGAGAATTTCGACCCGTTGCTGGTTAAAGAAAAAATACAGCGGCTGGCGATATTCTTGTAACGTGAGCTTAAATGCCTTATTTCTTAGCGGTGCAATTCTTTGGTCGGCACTGGCGTCGAGCGCCAGTAGCTGATTGATTGTGGTTTCAATAACGGCACAAACTAAACTTGGAAAAGGCATCTTAGCTCCTTGGACAATGACGGTGACTTAAAACTTATAACCACGGTGCAATGCAACGATACCGCCCGTTAAATTGTAATATTGGGTTTGCTCAAAGCCAGCATTATCCATCATTGATAGCAGGGTATCTTGGTCTGGGTGCATCCGAATTGACTCGGCCAAATATTGATAGCTCTCACTGTCATCAGCGATTATTTTGCCGATTTTAGGCAGCAGATTAAAGCTGTAGATATCATAGGCTTTAGTGAGCAATTGATTGCTTGGCTTTGAAAACTCTAATACCAACAAACGACCGCCCGGTTTTAGTACGCGGTACATCGAGCGCAAAGCTTCGTCTTTATCAGTGACGTTACGCAGGCCAAAGGCAATGGTAATTAAATCGAAGGTGTTATCAGCAAATGGCAGTGCTTGGGCATTGGCTTGCACATATTGAACGTTAGACACTACCCCAAGATCGCGTAACTTATCACGGCCTACTTTAAGCATTGAGTCATTAATATCGGCCAAAACTACCTGACCTGTGCTGCCGACAATGCGCGAGAACTTGGCCGTTAAATCACCGGTGCCGCCGGCTAAATCTAATACTTTTTGGCCCGGACGCACACCAGAACAATCAATCGCAAAACGTTTCCATAAGCGGTGCACACCAAACGACATCACGTCGTTCATGATGTCGTATTTAGCGGCAACCGAGTGAAAAACCTCAGCAACCTTTGATTGCTTTTCGCCGACGTTGACCTCTTTGTAGCCAAAGTGGGTGGTCTCATTTTGGTTATTGCTCATGGTTGAATTCTCATTACTTGAAATAAGCGCTAGTGTACTGCATGGCGCTGGTTAACTAAACACTATTGTCGACAAAAGTGTCGACAAAATTGTCGTTAATTGTGTCAACGACCATCGCTAGCAGCGGCTAAGGTTAATTCGTCGTTGGAATGACTCTTGGGTTGAGCTGATATTTTTTGTTGAGCCTGATATGGCGAGAAAGTTCCGCGGAAGTGTTGATATCGTATCTAAAAATTGCTGTTGTGCAATGACCATTATACCGATTTTAATCGGGCAGAGCGCTGGCACGTTGTAATTACTATCGTTATTACAACGTGCCATTAACAACAGCAGTAGCAGGCGAAAATAGAGAGGTTAAAAATACCAATCTAACGACAGTTGACCGTGATCATCTTGGCGAATACTGTATATTTGGTCTGTCGGCACATGGCTGCTAAACACTCTTAAGTCGATGCTTGCTTTGAAGTTTTCGCCAATTCGACGGCTTGCTTCGAGCAATATTGAACTGGCGTTATGATCTAAATCACCGCTTAAGCCAAGCAAAATAGTACTGTCTTGTGGATCATTAAAGGCCAGTCGAGTGCCTAAAAAAATATCATTTTGGTAAGCCGCTCCCGCTGTGATTAAGTCGCCTTCCCCGCGTGAATCCCACGCATGCTCTAACAGCAATCCTAAATCAATATTACTGTCGAATATACCGTAATAGCTATATTCAAAACCCGCTTGGCTGGCCCAGTAACTTTGTTGGTCGGTGTGACGATAAATGCTCTCAAACTTCCACAAGAAATCACCCGTGGTTGCTTGAACATCGAGGCCAACTTGGTCCATCTGTTGATAATGTTGACGTAAAATGAAACCGTCACTGCTGGGCACCGCGATAAGTTCAGGCTGCCTATTAGTGCCTTTAAACCAATAGGCCCCTAAATCGAATTCACCCAAACTATGAGCCCAACGCACGGCGTAATCGACATGGCGCTCTTGATCTTTTGATTGATACGTTATTTGGTCATTATCTATGGGCAGCGCAGCACGCAGACGAGAGTTTTGACCGACAAATTGGCGCTCTCTAAAGCCGGGCAGAATAAATAAATCGACAATGCCCCAGTCATTAACCAAAGAAAGATTAATCATTTGCTGGCCGAGTTTGTCTTCGCCATCGATATCTTCAACCGTATCTGTTTGGTTAATAACATCAACTAAATGTTGAAACTCAGTTACGCCCCAAAACTCTTTACGGATCCCAACCCTTAGCTCCCAGTCACTGCTCGCATGCACATAAGCTAACTCTCTAATATCAAAGTGACTGCGTCGATGATCTTGCGAATCTTGGCGATAAAAAGGTTTAAAAACCACACTGTCATCGCCACTGGCACTGCCCCAATAAAATTCAGGTTCGATAATGGCTGATGTTTGAGAGTGGCTTAGCTGAGTGGGGTATAATCCCGCGTGTTGAAAATAGCGTTGTTCGACGCCAACCTTGCCCGAAAACTCGAATTGGTTGGCAAAGCTATTGGTTGTTAACAACATAGTCGCGGCGAACAACAGTGTCTTATTAGTCATTATCGGGCTCTTTTTAATGAGTTACGATTAAAGTCATTGTCGCTAAGTCCGGTTTTGAAGGCATAATTACGCCATTGTAATTCGGTGCTTTTACCGGTTTGATGATTAACCATTATCATGCTGTCAGCGCGCCAGTATTGGGTTAAATACTGTTGATAGTTGACGTAGTTTAGCGTTTTTAATAGCGAGTTTTTACGATCGTAAAAGTCTATTTTTAGGATCCGAAACTCAAGTTGATCAATCCACACGATGCGCTTGGTATAACCCGAGTTTTCATCTTGCGGGTATTGCTCAACTTTAAAGCTTGCGAGGCCGTTAAGCGATTCGTCGGCTAAGTATTTGTAATGGTATTTTTCGACCTCAAATGAGCTCAGATCTTCAAATGAAAACTCTGACCCCATAAATGGCCCTGATTTATTGCGCGAAGAAATTCGTTTAACCCGTTTTAGCGCCGGTAAATACAACCACTGATCGTCGTTGGCTTGAGGATGAGAAAAACTTAAAAAAGCCGTGCCTTTGACATCGCGCGGTTTATTAAAAATCGTCAGGCTTTTATCGCCATCATTAAGCTGCTCTAATGACTTTATCTTAATGTCACGGATGCTCTCTTGGCCATGTTTGTTGCGTAAAATCATTAACATGTCAGCGGTAGAATCGGTCCAGCCCAAATCATTTTTTTTAACTAGCTGTGAAATGGCAAGGCCTTTTTCTTGTGCGCTCTGCGCTACGGCTAGCGTACTTACTAATGTCAGTGCCGTGGTAATAACTAAAGCGCTAAGTGATTTTTTAAACATTGAACTTCTCCTGAATTGGTTGGCCCCCGAATAAACGGGTGGCCAACTAAATTAATTATTTAGCGGTTACGTGATTGCTGTCGACATCAATGTCGATATTGTCGCCGTCATCGATAAATTGTGGCGCAACCGACGGCTGTGATTGCTTGTTTTTTACCTTGTCGACCAGCATTAACAGCGGTGGCAAGAACAAGAAATCGACCAGTAATGCGATGAGAATAGTAGCGGCGGTTAGCGTGCCCATATCGCCGTTGAGTTTAAACGATGACTGCGCTAGCACGGTGAAACCAGCAACTAACACAAAAGTAGTGATCCACAGGGCGCGGCCAACGTTATCAAATGCGTAATGAACTGCCTCAACCGTGGTGGCATTTTTGTCTCGTTTGGCGTGTAAGTATTTACTTAAAAAATGGACCGTGTCATCAACCACAATGCCTAAGGTCATGCCAATAACAACCGATAAACCCAAACCTACTTGACCGTCGTACAGGCCCCACAAGCCAAAGGCTATCGCAGCTGGCACTATATTAGGTAGCAGGCTTAGCAAGCCATAGCGCCAACTTTTTAATGCGAAACCTAACATCACCGAAATAAGAATTAAGGCGATGCTAGTACCAGCTAACATACTGGTGATATTACGCTGACCAATATGGGCAAACATTAGGCTGGGGCCCGCAAGATCAATTTGATATTGCGGCGCATGTTGTTCAAACCATGCATTAACCAGAGTTTCAGTCGCGATTAATTCAGTGCTGGTCATGTTTTCAAAGGTCGCGATCACACGGGTTGACGACTTATCGACATCGAGTTGGTTATTGAGATCGAGACCATAGGGCAGTGACATTTCAAATAACAAAAGATATTGCGCCGACATCTCTTGGCTGTCGGGTAATTTATACCAACTAGGATCGTCACCGTGCATGTTTTTATTGAGGCGTTTTAAGGTATCGGTGATCGTGCTGACATGGTCAGTTTGCGGCAATTGGCGTAACCAGTCGCTAAATTGTGAAACCGCGACTAAGTATTGAGGATCATTTACGCCACTGGTTTGGCCGCTTTTAATTGAAATTTGCAATTGCATCATACCGGACAGGTTTTCTTGCATGTAATCAGTTGCGACGCGGTATGGCACGGTGTGATCAAAATATTTTACAAAATCGTCATTGAGTTCATTTTTTGGAATAAATAGCGTGGCCGCGATAATGAAAACACTGGTTAGCGGCAGCAATAACTTACGTTGCTTAATCACAAAGTCGGCGAGGCGTGCCATCACGTCTTTGCGCCCAGCAACCTGTGGTTTGACCTTAATTGGCAAGACAGTTAATAGCGCCGGAAACAAGGTCACCGAAAATACAAAGGCCAGCATTACGCCAATAGCGACTAAGTTACCGAGATCTTGAAACGGTGGCGAGTCCGAAAAGTTCATGCTTAAAAAACCAATGGCGGTGGTAATACTGGTTAAAAATATCGGTTGTAAGTTGAGCTTAATACTTTTTTCAATCGCTTGGCGTTTGTCGGCACCTTGGCGCATTTCATAAAACATCGAGGTTAATATATGAATGCAGTCGGCGACAGCCAGCGTTAGGATCATGGTGGGGGCCGACGACGATGGCCCGGTTAAATAAAAGCCTAACCAGCCCGCCAGGCCCATTGTGCCTACGATACTGGCAATGATCACCACCACGGTAGCCACCGTGCCAGTAATGGTTCTTAACAATAAGCCAATGGTGATAATAACCACTAAAAACATCAAGGGGATTAAGGTGGCGCTATCATTGATGGCAGCTTCGTTAAATGAATTGTCCATCATGATCATGCCCGACAAATATATTTCTGTACCGGGATTAGCGGTTAAAAACTCTTGCCGTAGTTGACGAACGTAGGCCGCAACGTGTGGCGCTTCGGCGGTCGGATCGATGCCGGGCAGTTGCACCGTGACATTCACCACCGAAATGTGGCCAGTTTTAGAGACGATTTTGTTAACCAAATTAGGTTCACTGACCGCAATTTTTTTAATACGTTGTAAATCTTCAGCCAAAAGGTTTTTGGTCGACATCACCAAATCTTCAACGATCATGTCGTCGGCTTCGGCATAACTGTATTGAAAGTTAGTCACTGAGTCGACTCGACTCGAGAATGGCACTTGCCAGCTTTTCTTGGTGAGTGTTTTAATCGCGCTCAGGTGCTCGCGAGTAAAAACGTTGCCATCTTTAGGAACCACGACAAATGCGACATTATCATTTTTGTTGTAAATCTTTTGCATTGACTCAAACGCTACTAACTGTGGGTTCTCGTCACTAAAAAATACCCGATAATCATTTTTGAATACGAGTTTTTGCGCGCCAGCACCGGCTAGCACTACCAAGCTTATGCATACCAGAATTACCCAAATTGGATATTTCCCGACCAAGCCATATAATCTGCTTTTCATCATAGTTCCCATTGTGACGAATCGTCATCATTTGTATTAAAAAATACGGTGCAAGCACCGGATTAATTATTCACACATGTTAGTTTAAAAAGTAAACTCACGTCCATTGTTACGCATGAGCGCCAGCTCATTACTAAATACCTGTTCTAAAGATTGTTTAAGCGCCGCCCGATAGTCTTTATCTTCACTAACTGGCCGCCACTTAAGACCGTCAAAAAACAAATTGCTTTGAATAAACAATTCACGTTCGACCACTAAATTGTTGCGGCCGCCACATTGTTCCACTTGGTTTGATAACAAGGTAATGGTGCCAAATGACATTGACCATGCAGCAAAGCACAATTGCTGAATATTCATGTAACTAGGCAGAGTCAGGTTACCCTTAGCTACCGCTTCTTCGATCACACTATAAATAGCCCCCATTAATTGCAGCTCGAGCTGTTCTTGTTCGGCTAGGCGCTGCGCGCTGCATTTTTCATAAACCGTGGGTGCCTTAGCGCACAGTGCGGTTTGAAATAATGACGGCTGTAATATCGCAAAGAGCAAATAGGCAAAATTGATTAATAACATCCGCTCACGAGTGCAGACCTGATGACTTGTCGCCCGTAAAAAGAGCTCAGTTAAAATTAACATCGCATGATTACTAATGGCTAACAATAAATCTTCTTTGCCAAGAAAGTGTTTATAAACAGTACCTTTAGAGTAAGGAACCTGGGCAGCCACTTTATCGATGGTTAAGTTTTCGATGCCATGGCGCTCAATGAGCACTATGGCGGCCTCAATAATCTGTTGTTCACGTGCTTGCAATGCTTGTTGATCTAAAACTCTTGGAGCCATGTTATATTTTTACCATATTAAAGTGACGTTCCGTCAGTGACGATTCGTCAATGATAGGCTTGATTGATAAATAGTCAACAATTAATTAGGGTTTTAGTGGCTTAAGTTGCAGTGGTGGTGAAAATTATTTAAATTTATGCTTTGGGAGCAGCGCAAGGCAGAATCGAGTTTATGAGTGGTTTATTTAAAGATATTTATAACACATCGTTTTACGACAGTTTTAGTCAGGTATTAAGCCAGACGATCACAACGTTTGATCCGGCTCAGTTTAAATCATTAATCTTTTGCGCTGAATTTGAGCACTATGAATTAAAAGCCCGGATGAACCATACGGCTAAGGTGCTGCATCATTTTTTACCCAAGGAGTTTGCGCCAGCAGTGGCCGTTATCAAACAGATTATTGATAACTTACGCCGTAATGATATTTATGAAGACAGTATCGAATTTATGTTTTTTCCCGAGTACATCGCGATGTATGGCCTCGATGATTACGAAAATTCAGTGGCAGCGTTTGAATTTATTACTCAGTATACCAGTTGTGAGTTTGCGGTTAGACCATATATTGTAAAATACCAAGCCAAAATGTTGCAGCAGATGCTGTTATGGTCGAGCCATCCAGATCATCGAGTAAGGCGCTTGGCCAGCGAAGGTGCAAGACCAAGATTACCTTGGGCGATGGCGTTGCCGAGTTTAAAACAAGATCCGACGCCATTGCTGGCAATTTTTGATCAGCTTAAACATGATCCGTGCGAAAGCGTTCGTCGCAGCGTGGCTAATAACCTTAATGACATCGCGAAAGACCATCCCGGTGTGGTGGTTCGCTTGGCTAAATCTTGGTTAGGTCATGACAAAGCAACAGACTGGTTAGTCAAACACGGCTGCCGCACTTTATTAAAACAAGGCAATAGTGAAATACTGACGCTGTTTGGTTTTGATAGCCGTTATGTTGAGCTGAGCAACTTCGAGATTAAAACGCCAGCCGTCAACATTGGCAGTCACTTGGAATTTTCATTTTCATTGGCTAATACCGCCAATAAAAACCAAATGGTTCGATTAGAATATGGGCTGTATTATCAGAAAAAAAACGGTGAGCTTAGCCGCAAAGTATTCAAAATTAGCGAACGAGAACTGGCCGCTAATCAAATTTATGACTTTAAGCGCAAGCAAAGCTTTAAGTTGATAACGACCCGAGTTTTTCATCCTGGGCTGCATCAACTGGCGCTGATTATTAATGGTCAAGAGCAGCAGTTAAAGTCATTTTACTTGCTAAAATAGTTCTGTTGGCTATTTATTAGTTATGTATGGCTAGCAATTGAGTTCAGTTAAATTTTGATGTGCAAAATGTATTTTCTTACAATGAAGCTTAGGTGTAAGCACGCCCGTTACTTTTCTTGATGAAATACATCCGTGTATTTCACCCTACGGGCCAGCCTGCGGCTGTTCAAACTGGTTCTTGACCAGTTTGTGCTTCGCATGAGAATAAGTAACCAAAAGATTAAATTTTCTGGAAAAATTTAAGACAGCTTTAGCTGGCCTCGAAGGGGGGAACGCAGGGACAGCGTGAATCAAAATTCGTCCCTGAATTTTTCCCTAACAGCTATTGATAAGGAGGCAACTTAAAGCGGGAGATTGGTGGCAGTAGCTAAGCTCGATGACATACTTAATTATTTAATAGAATAAATACACAGACACAACTAACTTGTACATAGTCAATGCTCTTAAAGAGCTAACAATCTAGATTAATGGAGTTAACTAATGCATAAATTAAACGGTAGCTGTGGCTGTGGCGCGGTCACTTATTCGCTTGAATGTGAAGAAATTAAGGCAGTTTTTTGTTATTGCAAGCAATGCCAAATACATACTGGATCGGACAAGTGGTTTGGGTTGTGGGTCGCTAAAGATAAACTAAACCTCAACC